>Ga0114977_10003332_pt1 | contig 10316 bp, 10 predicted proteins | sample S_130805_MF_Meta_FD_87026 | JGI IMG/M metagenome (GOLD analysis project Ga0114977, IMG submission 87026) | Freshwater microbial communities from Lake Simoncouche, Canada to study carbon cycling - S_130805_MF_MetaG | ecosystem: Environmental > Aquatic > Freshwater > Lake | place: Lake...
CGACAAATGGAGTTATGGCGGTGGGGGTGGCGAAGGGGATTACCCTTGGTGGAAATACATGAAGCGTCCTAGCATGAAAGTAAGTGAGATGGAAATGATACAAAAAAAGAGCGCTTTGGCTTCTAACATTGCTTTTTTTGTTTCATCGACCAGATCCTTTTCTTATGAAGAAAATGTATTAAAGGGAGTGAGCATGTATGGGATCACCCATGATTTTAATAAAATTCAATCCTTTAATATTGGGATAGGGAGGTATTTTAATGATACTGATTTTGATAGAGGGGTTCCTTTTGCAGTGATTGGTCATGATGTGGCTGTTGAATTATTTCGTAAAGCAGAAAAGGCTTTAGGAAAAACAATTTCATATGAAGGACGCAGATTAATGGTGGTTGGAATCATTGAAAAGCAAGGTAGCTCTATGTTAGGTGGGTTTGATTATGATAAGGCTTGTCTTGTAACTTATAATTATTTTGCTTCCATCTTTAATCCTGATAATTCTAGTCCATATATTATGGTGCAAGCGAAACCCGGGGTACCCTCTAGGGCTTTGCAAGATGAATTAAATGGGGTGATGCGACAACTTCGAAAATTAAGCCCCACACAGGAGGATAATTTTACCTGTAATGATGTGGCTCAATTTAAGGATAATATCGAAAAAGTGTTTGGATCCATTAATATGGGGGGATGGGCCATTGCTGGATTATCACTCATTGTGGGGGCCTTTGGGGTTGCCAATATTATGTTTGTAACAGTTAGGGAAAGAACTAGTCAAATTGGGCTTAAGAAAGCCATTGGCGCTAAAAGTTCTACCATACTATATGAGTTTTTATTGGAAAGCGCTTTTTTATGTATCATAGGAGGTTTGGTGGGGCTATTTTTAGTATGGATACTGGCTTTGGCTTTAAGTGCCGTGCTCCCATTTGCCATCACCATTGCTCCTAAAATTATTTTTTTAGCATTGTCCTTATGTATTGTTTTAGGCGTTATTGCTGGTATTATTCCAGCTTCCATAGCGTCAAAAATGAATCCGGTGGATGCGATTAGAACAAAGTAATTCTCGTATTTTTTTAAGCTTTATCTTCGCAGGGTGACTTCTACATCAATCATCATATTAGCCATAGAATCGTCTTGTGACGAAACGGCTGCATCGGTTATTGTTGATGGCAAAATTGTTTCCAATTTTATAGCCAATCAAACAGTACATGAAAAATATGGGGGAGTGGTTCCTGAATTAGCCAGTCGAGCACATATGGAAAACATTGTCCCAGTAGTAGACGAGGCATTAAAAAAAGCATTTCCTGATCTTATTCAAACCGATCGTTTAGCACAACTTAATGCCATTGCTTTTACACAAGCACCTGGATTAATTGGAAGTTTATTAGTGGGCGCACAATTTGCAAAATCCTTGGCATTGTCTTTAGACATTCCATTAATTGCGGTACATCATATGCAAGCGCACGTATTGGCCAATTTAATTGATGATCCCAAGCCAAGCTTTCCTTTTTTATGTTTAACAGTAAGTGGCGGGCATACTCAAATTGTACAATGTAATAGTGCATCAGAGATGATTATATTGGGCGAAACCATTGATGATGCTGCAGGTGAAGCCTTTGATAAAATTTCTAAATTATTGGGACTTCCTTATCCTGGTGGGCCTGTTTTAGATAAACTAGCACAACTTGGAAATCCAAAAGCATTTGAATTTGCGAAACCACAAGTGCCCGATTTAAACTTTTCATTCAGTGGTTTAAAAACTAGTGTATTATATTTTTTAGCTAAGCAATCGCCCGATTTTATAAAAGAGAATTTAAATGATTTGTGTGCTTCGGTTCAATATACAATTATAGAAATACTCTTAAAAAAATTAAAAAAAGCAATGCAGGAAACACAAATTAAACAAGTGTGTATTGCTGGTGGCGTAAGTGCAAATAGTGGATTAAGAAAGGGCCTTGAGCAGCTTGGAGAACAAACCAAAACAGCCATTTTTTTACCCCAATTTCAATACTGTACCGATAATGCTGCGATGATTGCGATGGCAGCGCATTTCAAATACATCGAGGGCAGTTTTGAGCCGATGACCACCACCGCATCAGCTAGGTCAAACTGGGCTTAAACTTAATGAAGCAGTTTTAAAAAATTCAAATTAACTTTGCACCCTCAAAACAAATCAAAAAATGATTAGTGCTAGAAATGTGACTTTAGCTTATGGTAAGCGAGTTTTATTTGATGAAGTAAATGTCAGCTTCACTAAAGGCAATTGCTATGGAATCATAGGGGCCAATGGTGCGGGGAAATCTACCTTTATTAAAATATTAAGTGGGGAAATTGAACCTAATAAAGGGATGGTCGAAATTACCCCAGGGGAAAGAATGGCGGTATTGAAGCAAAATCAATTTGAGTTTGACGAGCAAACAGTGTTGAATACCGTAATGCAAGGTCATAAGCGCATGTGGGATGTCATGCATGCTAAGGATGCATTATATGCAAAGGAAGATTTTACCGAAGAAGATGGATTAAAAGCAGGTGAATTAGAAGCAGAGTTTGGAGAAATGGGTGGATATGAAGCGGAAAGTAACGCGGGTAGTTTGTTAAGTGATTTAGGGGTGAAGGAAGATATGCATCAGAGTTTAATGAAAGACATCCCCAGTAATTTTAAGTTGCGTGTTTTGTTGGCGCAGTCTTTATTTGGGAATCCAGATATTTTATTATTGGATGAGCCTACCAATGGATTAGATATTGAAACAATTGGTTGGTTGGAAAACTTTTTAGCTGATTATCAAAACATTGTTTTGGTCGTGAGTCACGATCGTCACTTTTTAGATACCGTATGTACTCATGTTGCCGATGTGGACAGATCAAAAATTAAAACTTTTTCTGGTAACTATACATTCTGGTATGAGTCATCACAATTGATGGCAAGACAAATGAGTGACAAAAACAAAAAGAACGAGGACAAACGAGCTGCATTATTGGACTTTATCGCACGCTTCTCCGCTAATGCCAGTAAGAGTAAGCAAGCTACTTCAAGAAAAAAGGCATTAGAGAAATTAACCATCGAGGAAATTGAACCCTCAAATCGTAAGTATCCAGGAATTATATTTCAGCCCCTTCGCGAAGTGGGTAATCAAATATTAAATGTAGAAAAATTAAAAAAGGAAGTAGATGGCCGTGTCTTATTTAAAGACGTTTCTTTTTCGGTAAGTAAAAATGATAAGATTGCTTTTTTAAGTAAAGATGCTTTGGCAATTACTTATTTCTTTGAAATTATTAATGGTAAAGGCGCAGCAGATAGTGGCAGTTTCGAATGGGGTACAACCATTACCAAAGCGTATTTACCTATGGAGCATAATGAGGAATTTTTACAACCCTTAAGTTTGATGGATTGGTTAAGACAATTTGTACCCGCTAATGTAACAGATGCGGACGAGCCATTTATTAGAGGCTTTTTAGGAAAAATGTTGTTTAGTGGGGATGATGTAATGAAAAAGTCCAATGTATTAAGTGGAGGTGAAAAAGTACGTTGTATGGTAAGTAAGATGATGTTACAAAACCCGAATGTGGTGGTGTTGGATCAGCCAACCAATCACTTGGATTTGGAGAGTATCCAAAGTTTTAACGAAGGCTGTCAAAACTTCCCAGGCGTGGTATTAATGACTTCACATGACCATACTTTTATGCAAACGGTGGCCAATCGAGTTATTGAATTAACCCCTAAAGGAATCATTGATCGATTAATGACTTTTGACGATTATATGGAGGATAAAAGGGTACAGGAATTAAGGGCGGAATATTACGCTTAAGCCTTGTATAAAAGCATTCTATTGGTATGAAAACCAATATTTTAGGCTTTTTTACCCCTAAATGCACCAAATCTATAAAAAAACACTAAAATAAATGGGAGGGTAATTGATATTTACTTACCTTTGCCGTCCGTAAAAAATAATTTCTCATGGCTAGAGTATGTCAGATAACTGGAAAGAAACCGATGACTGGAAACAGCGTATCGCATTCAAATATTAAGACAAAGCGTCGTTTCCTTCCGAATTTGCAAAAGAAGCGTTTCTTCTTTGCAGAAGAAGATCGTTGGATCACGCTTAAAGTATCTACCGATGCTTTAAGAACCATCAATAAAAATGGTTTGGCATCTGTCGTAAAAGGTCTTAGAGCTGATGGCGAAAAGATCTAATCAAAAACACAATTAAGTATAACTTATAATATACCATCATGGCAAGGAAAGGAAACAGGGTTCAAGTAATATTAGAGTGCACTGAGCACAAGACAACTGGTTTACCAGGAACAAGTCGTTATATTACCACAAAGAACAAAAAGAACACCCCAGATCGTTTGGAGTTCAAAAAGTATAATTCAATTTTGAAAAAAGTAACAGTACATAAAGAAATTAAATAATTATGGCAAAGTCGGCATCTAAAAACGCAAAAGTAAAGGATCTAAAAGCTTCTGCTGAAGCTAAAAACTGGACTAAAGTAATTAAAGCAATTCGTAGCCCAAAAACAGGCGCGTACACCTTTAAAGAGTCTATTGTTCACAAAGATCTTGTGAAAGATTTCTTATCTGCTAAGTAGTTCTATTTTGATCTTTTAAAAAAGACCAAAACCATCTACAATAAAATTTTACAAGTCCTCTCTCGATATTCGGGAGGGGATTTTTTTTTTTAAGATAGGCGGACTACTATTTTATGTAAATTTACATTATGAGTTTTTTAGGTAAATTATTTGGGAAAAAAGAAAAGGAAACCTTGGATCAGGGGTTAGAAAAAACAAAACAAGGTTTTTTTGAAAAAATTTCTAAAGTCATCATAGGTAAAACCACTGTGGATGATGCTTTATTGGATGAATTAGAAGAAGCATTAATTGGGGCAGATGTGGGTGTTGATACCACACTCGCATTGATTGCACGTATTCAAGAGCGTGTCAAAAAGGAAAAATACATTTCTACCTCTGAATTAAACAAGCTATTACACGACGAATTAGTAAGCTTATTAGTGGATGCGCCCTCTGACCAGATGGGCTTTTTACCACCTGCTAATAAAAAGCCGTACATCATTTTAGTAGTGGGTGTGAATGGGGTTGGTAAAACCACGACTATTGGAAAACTAGCGCATCATTATAAAGAAGCAGGCAATCAAGTGGTATTAGGGGCAGCAGATACTTTCAGAGCAGCTGCAGTCGATCAACTTACTATTTGGAGTGAGAGAGTGGGTGTTTCGATTGTCAAACAAAATATGGGTTCGGATCCAAGTGCTGTTGCTTTTGATACAGTACAATCGGCGATTGCAAAAAATGCAGATGTGGTCATTATTGATACAGCAGGAAGATTGCACAACAAAGTGCATTTGATGGATGAGTTAAATAAAATTAAAAGGGTAGTCCAAAAACAATTACCAGACGCACCTCATGAAGTATTATTGGTTTTAGATGGTTCCACAGGTCAAAATGCATTGGAACAGGCTAAACAATTTTTAGCAGTGACTAATGTGAACGCATTGGCGATTACTAAATTAGATGGTACTGCAAAAGGGGGCGTGGTATTAGCCATTGCACACCAATGTAAAATTCCAGTAAAATATATAGGGGTCGGCGAACAAATACAAGATCTTGTATTGTTTAATAAAAATGAATTTGTTGATTCTATATTTAATTTAAATAAGGAAGCTTCTTAGTTGATTTTAAAATGTGTAACGAGCTCCAATTCCACCCCAGCCACTTTCAAAATAGCTACCTCCTACAAAATTAAAGGAAGGTTGCCAGTCAATAGATACGTTAAGGGGGGTTCCTTTAATTTTATAATCTAGTCCTAAGATCCCATCAACACCCACTGCAATGCCTGATTTATGCATTGAATTTGACTTTTTCCATTCTTCATTCCACAATGCCATATGACCACCGTAGCCCACATACCAAGATAGGTTTTCTGTATTTTCAAAAGAGGTATATTTTTCATTTAAAATGGTTAACTGAAAACCATCTTTCGAAATAAATCCAACCCCTTCGACCGCCTTATTGGCTCGAAAAAATTGTTTATAGGTAATAGCGCCAGGATAAAGCTTTACACCAATGGCTTTATTATATGACTGAATAAATTCTGTAGAAGGGGTCGTTGTATTTGCAGACTGGCTAAATACGACAATACTTAATTGTAAATAAAATAGGGTTATAATTAAACGAGCTAATTTCATAATTGTCCTTATTTGGGGTAAGCAAATTTAAGGGGAAATAGTATTTAAAAATGTATAAATATTGCTAAAAAAGTGAAAAACAAGGATGAACGGAGTTATGAATTCTTGTGAATTATGGTTAGGTTTGTAACATGTATAGTTTTCTAGAATTATCTGAAAAATTTAATGAGGAATTCGACCATCGTCATTTCCCCAAAAGCCCTGAAAGCTTATATGAGCCGGGTAATTATTTTTTAAATTTAGGGGGTAAAAGAATTCGACCCGTCATGTGTTTATTGGGCAATGAAATGTTTAGCGACATTCATCCCGATGCATATCAATTAGCAAATGCAGTTGAGTTATTCCATAATTTTACTTTAGTGCATGATGATATGATGGATGCTGCACATTTGCGTCGTGGTAAAACGACAGTTCACATTAAATATGGAGATAGTACAGCATTGTTGGTGGGAGATGTTATGATGATTAGGGCATATGAATACATCCAAAAAATTCAGTCCTCTCATTTATCTAAAATTTTACAATTATTCAATACCACTGCAAAAGAAGTTTGCGAAGGGCAGCAATTGGATATGGATTTTGAAAAAATGGATAAAGTGAGTTTAGATGATTATATACATATGATCACTTTAAAAACATCCGTTTTGTTAGCAGCTAGTTTGGAAATGGGAGCCATCATTGGGGGTGCTAGTGAAAGTAACTGTAAGCAGCTATATGAATTTGGAAAAAAATTAGGCATTGCCTTTCAAGTACAAGATGATTATTTAGATGCTTTTGGGGATGCTGCTCTATTTGGAAAAGAGCCAGGCGGTGATATTAAGCAAAATAAAAAAACATTTTTATTAATTCATGCATTAGAAGTGGCTACCGCTAAACAAAAGGCTGAATTACTTGAATTAATGAAAACAGATAAGCCCGATAAAGTAGAAAAAGTATTAGAGATATTTAAAGCTTGTAAAGTTGATGAATGGGCAGAAAGCTTGAAAGTAAAATATGTTAAGGAAGCCTTTGCACATCTGGAAAATATTGCTGTCGTTGAAAAAAGAAAACAACCCACCATTGAGTTGGCGCATTATTTAATGAATCGAACTAAATAAACCTACCACCATGTCTGTTTTTAGAAAAAAATCAATTGATAAAATTGTAAAAGATGCCAATGCGGGTTTGAGTGATGGCCATAGTTCGAGTGGATTAAAAAAAGTACTTGGTGTTAGGGATTTGACTTTTATGGGGATTGCTGCAGTGGTGGGTGCCGGTATATTTTCAACCATTGGAACTGCTGCTTATCATGGCGGCCCTGGTATTTCTTTGTTATTTGTTATTACAGCTATTACTTGTGGATTTAGTGCTTTATGTTATGCAGAATTTGCAAGCCGTGTTCCCATTGCAGGGAGTGCCTACACTTATGCTTATGTCACTTTCGGAGAATTAATTGCATGGATCATTGGCTGGGCTTTAATTTTAGAATATGCCATTGGTAACATTGTAGTCGCTATTAGTTGGAGTGGATATTTTGTCAATTTACTAGAAGGGTTTCACATTCATTTACCTGGTTGGTTGTCTACTAATTTTGAACAAGCGCAGCAAGGCTATGATGAAGCAATTAAACATTTGGCAGCTGGTGGCACTCCCGAAACCTTTAGTAAAATAGCACGTATTGGATATGATGCCATAACAAATGCGCCTGTGATTGGAGGTTGGAGAGTCATCTTAAATACTCCGGCTTTACTTATTGTAGTTTTGATTACAGCATTGGTGTATCGTGGGATTAAAGAAAGTAAAAAGACAACCAATGCGATGGTTATTTTTAAAATCATTGTCATCATATTTGTCATCATATTAGGCTCTTTTTATGTAGACACTTCCAATTGGACACCTTTTATGCCCAATGGCTTTACTGGTGTATTAGCAGGTGTGTCAGCTGTATTTTATGCCTATATTGGATTTGATGCTATTTCCACCACAGCCGAGGAATGTAAAAATCCACAACGAGATTTACCAAAGGGGATGATTTATTCCTTACTCATTTGTACTGTACTTTATATTTTAATTGCTTTAGTATTAACTGGGATGGTAAATTACTCCTTATTAAAAGTAGATGATCCTTTGGCATTTGTATTTGAAAAAATCGGGATGCATAAAATTGGTTATATCATTTCAATTAGTGCAGTGGTCGCAACCACAAGCGTATTATTAGTATTTCAATTAGGGCAACCTCGTATTTGGATGAGTATGAGTAGAGATGGCTTGCTGCCTAAAAAATTTGCTACAGTACATCCCAAATTTGGTACACCTTCTTTTGCAACTATTATTACTGGCATATTTGTTGGAATTCCTTCCTTATTTATGAGTATCAGTCGTATGACCGATTTAACTAGTATTGGTACTTTATTTGCATTTGTATTGGTTTGTTTTGGGGTTTTGGTTTTACCTAAATTATCGCCTGATATCAAAAAACAAGCCTTTCATTTACCTTATATTAATGGACAATTCATCATTCCAATTTTAGCCATCATTTTTATTTATTTTGGCCAAGGTCGAATTCAATCTGCTTTTTCTAGTATGGGGAATGAAGGGTATCAGGAATTTTTGTATTTGATATTTGTATTTGTATTAATCATAGTAGCTATTATTAGTTTTATTCGTAAATATTCGGTGATTCCTATAGTGGGTGCCATGTGTTGCATGTATTTAATGATTGAAATTCCACCCGTGAGTTGGTTATGGTTTTTTATATGGATGACGATTGGATTAATTATGTATTCTGTATATGGTCGCCGTAATAGTTTGTTAGCAAAGGAGCAATAAATTGATTTGATTATGAAGTATCAGGTAGGGGATGAAATTTTAGTATTGCATAGTAATGAGGAGGGACGAATTATTGAAATCATGAATGATGAAATGGTCATGATTGAAGTAAGGGGGGTGAAATTCCCGGCATATATGGATCAAATTGATTTCCCCTATTATAAAAGATTTACTGAAAAAAAGTTATTCCCGGAAAAACAATCGATTCCTAAAATTTACGTCGATCAAATACCTAAGGAAAAAATTCAAAAAAACAACAGTAAGGAAGATGAAGGTGTTTGGCTTAATTTAATTCCTAAATTTAATTTAGATGATTTTAATGACGAGATAGTTGAAAGTTTAAAAATTTACATTTCAAATCGAACAAGGGTAGGCTACCAATTTGATTATATTCAAATATGTTTAGGCAACGAAAATTTTTCAATTGTCTCATCAATTCCTCCACATACCGACTTTTATGTTCATGATGTCCCCTTTGCAATGGTGAATGACAGTTTGCATTTCAATATAGATTTTTCATTGACAGAACCACATAAAAAAAAGGCCGATCATTTTGAAACGCAAGTTAAAATAAAACCAAAGCAATTATTTCAACGTATCGAGACTCTGAAAGAGGAACAAAAATCGACCATCTCGTATCCTTTATTTGAAGTATATCCTGATCAATTAGAGGACAATCGTATTGCATTAGATACTTTGCGCAATGCTGGGTATAAAGTGTATGACGCTTCTAAAATAAAACAAAATTTACCTGCTGCAAGGTCGGTGATTGATTTGCATATTGAAAAATTATTGGACAAGCATAGTCATTTAAACAATGCTGAAATTATACAAGTGCAATTAGAAGCTTTTGAAAAGTGGTTTGAATTAGCCCAATTACATCATTTACCTTCCATGATCATTATACATGGAGTGGGTAAGGGTAAATTAAAAGCAGAAATTCATGATTTACTCAAAGTTAAAAAAGGAGTAAAAAGCTTTGTTAACCAATATTCCGATTTCTATGGATTTGGCGCCACCGAAGTGTTTTTCGACTGAGATGTGCTTGCCATTTAATTTTACTACCTTTGTAGCACTACAAACCCGAGCTATCGTGGTAAGCAATTACCAAGGAAAGTCCGGACAGCATAGGGTAACCCACCGGTGAATAGCCGGCGTCCCAGCAATGGGACAGAGAAAGTGCCACAGAAAATAACTACCTCGTAAGGGGAAAAGGTGAAAATGTGCGGTAAAAGCGCACAGATATTACAAGTAATTGTTTTATCGGGTAAACCTTGGGTGCTGTAATGCCACGTAAAGGAGCGCTTAAGAA
>Ga0114977_10003333_pt1 | contig 10314 bp, 12 predicted proteins | sample S_130805_MF_Meta_FD_87026 | JGI IMG/M metagenome (GOLD analysis project Ga0114977, IMG submission 87026) | Freshwater microbial communities from Lake Simoncouche, Canada to study carbon cycling - S_130805_MF_MetaG | ecosystem: Environmental > Aquatic > Freshwater > Lake | place: Lake...
CTGTAAGAAGACGTTTTTCTTAACTGATTATCATTTTTGGTTTTTTAAACAATTGTACGGAGATATTTTCAAGAACGTGGAAATTGTTCCAGATCCAATTGAAACGGATAAGTTTTATGATTATAATCAACAACGCGAAGATAAGATTTTGTATGTTGGATACATGCATCCATTGAAGGGAACAAGTAACTTCTTTGAACTGGCTCTAAGAGATCCAGATAAGAAATACGTAATTGCTGGGTGGAGCGATTATCAAACTTATAATTTTCTAAGCACTAGCGTTCCAAATATTGAATACCTTGGTCTTATTGAATACGAACAAATGCCCGAAGTTTATAATAAATACAAACGTCTTTACTACGAACCAAATTTAAGAGAACCTTTCTGTAGATCAGTTGCTGAAGCGATTGTCTGTGGAATGGTTATCATGACAAGTAAGCAGTCTCAAATTGGATGTCTTCACGATATTGAAAAACACGGAATAGAAAAGTTTAAAGAAAAATGCAAAAAAGCTAGTTTAAAGTTTTGGGAAACAATATAATGAAAAAATTAAATAAAGATAAAACAATAGTATCTATAGTCGGCATCAGGCCAGATTTCATTAGAATGTCAAATATTTTTAAACTTTTAGATAAAAATTTTAAACACATTCTTATTCATAGCGGTCAACATTTTGATAAAAACTTATCAAACGTTTTTTTTGAAGAATTTGGGATCAGAGATCCAGATTACAATTTATCTATAGGGGGTTTCGGCAAAGAACATTTTCACCAAACAGCAGATCTTTCTGTAAAGATAATTGAACTTTTTAGATCTAAAAACATAGATCCAGATTTGGTTTTGTTTTTAGGAGATTCTAATTCAGCGTCTTGCTCAGTTTCTTTAAAAAAAGAAGGATACAAAATAGGACACATAGAAGCAGGAATGAGATCTGGAGACAAAAGGATGCTTGAAGAAATAAATAGAACAGTATGTGATCATTGCAGTGATTATTTATTCGTCTACCACAAAAACTATAAGAAAAAATTAATAAAAGAAAATATAAATAAAAAGTCTATCTATGTAGTTGGAAACACAATTGTAGAAGTTTGTAATGAATTTGCAAAAAAGATATTAAAAAAACAAAAAAAAGATGATTACATTCTTCTTGATATTCACCGTCCTGAAAATTTTAAATATAAAGATAGAATGGAATGGATCATTAAATACGCAAATATGTGTTTTGAAAAATATAAAAAACCTATAAAAATGCTTAATTTTAAAAGAACTATTGCGAACATAAATTCATTTGCCATAGAATTAAAAAATATAGAAATTATAGATTTGATGAATTATAAAGATTATTTAAATTTTGTATATAATTGTAAATTTATAATCTCTGACTCAGGGACCAGTCAAGAAGAACCCGCTCTTCTTAATACTAAAGTTATAGTTCCAAGAGATTTCACCGAAAGACCAGAAAGCGTTGATAATAATTGCTCTTTCATGTTGAATGATAAAAATTTTAATTTATCATTTCAATGGTTAGAATCTGATTCTAAAATCGAAACCAAATGGATGGGGAAAGGAAAAACTGCAAAAAAAATAATTTCTATTATTAAAAAACAATTATGATTTCAATAGCCACAACATATTACAATCGCAAAAATCAATTTATAAAAACCTTAAAGTCTTTACAACAATCAGAAGTTAAAAATTTTGAAATGATTGTTGTAGATGATGCAAGCGATGAAAATCAAAGAATAGAATATTTGCAAAAAGACTTTGAATTTCTTAAAATTTTTAGAATAAACAAAGAAGATAAAAAATTCAATAATCCATGCATAGCATTTAATCTTGCTTTTAGTAAATGTTCTGGAGACAAGATTATAATACAAAATGCAGAATGCTTGCATTACACTGATATTTTAAAAATTACCAGAGATGACCTTAATGATGATAATTATTTATCTTTCTCATGCTATTCTATAGACAAACAAACTACAGAAAAAATAAACGAAATAAACGATCTATGCAAAATTAAAAATCATATAGATTTCCTTCCTATAAAACAAGATATAAATGGTGAAAATGGATGGTATAATCATGGAACACACAGACCAACCGGCCTTCATTTTTGCTCCGCAATAACAATGAAAAATTTGAAAAAATTAAACGGTTTTGACGAAAGATATGCCGAAGGAAGTTGTTTTGACGATAATGAATTTTTGCATAGAATTAATATGCTAGGTTTGAAAGTTGATTTCAAAGATGAAGGCGTATGCATACATCAATATCATGAAAATTTTAATTATAAGATACCCAATGTTCATTTATTAGAAAACAGAAACTGCAACCTATATCACAACACTACTTTAAAAGAAAACACTTATAGAGCTAATCTTAATAAAAACATTTTCAAAATAAAAATAATCGCATTCACGCAATTAAGAAACGAATTATCTAAGGGAAATTTACAAAATTGGTTTAAGCAAATGGAGGTTTGTGATTATATATATATATTCGATCAAGATTCAGACGATGGAAGCAAAGAATATTACAAGCAATTCAAAAACGCTGTAGTTATAGAGTCTCCAACAAATAGATTTCACGAAGAATTGATATGCAAAGGAGAATTATTAAATAAATTGTTAAACGAACATAAAGATGTTGATTGGATTCTTTGGCTTGATGGTGATTTGTTATTAGATGGAAAATTGTTAAAAAACAATGGTAAAGAATTAATCAATCTATGCAATTTTGCAGATTTAAATGAAGCTGATGCGTGTTTCTTCAATCATTACAACCTATGGAGAAGCGATATTTATTACAGAATTGATGACAGTTACCATTCTTTAAATGGAAATTGGTGTCCACTTTGGAAAAATAATGGAAATCTTTATTTCAACAATACAGTTGGTCTTCATGGTAAACAATATCCAGAAGGTCTTAGAAGAGCATTGAAAACTCCATTTTCCGTAGTACACAGAGGGTTTGCCACGGATTATCAAATAATGACGAAGTATGATGTTTACAAAAGCAATGGACAAAATGGATGGGCTTTAGACAGATTACTTAATGAAAACGGACTTGAAGTTGAGCGTTTAAATTTTGAAACGCTTCCGGACTGGTTTGATATAAAAGATTATCAAAACCCAAAAAACAAAAAACCAATAATAGAAATATACAATGAAAACAATAAATAAGAACCTAGAAATAATAGGATTAATTTATAAATCAGAATTATATCTTGATTTATTGTGCAATCAATTACACGACAGAAATTGTAAAGTTGATGGGTGGAATATAGGTGTGCGAATTGTCGCTAACGATGCTTCACTAAAAATCATAAATAAATTAAAAACTTTAAATATAAATTATTCCATTTATAACGATCCAAAACCCAATGATTATTATTTAAATAGAGTTTATAGATGCTGGAATTTTTGTGGTCAAACCAGTGAATATGATAACATTTGTTTTGTCAATTCTGATATGGTATTTACAGAAAACTGGCTTTCTAATTTATTAAAGCATCATAATGGAATAAATATTCCAACTAGCAGGTTAATAGAAAGCGGGAAAATGCCGAGCGGAACTCACGGTATTTCTATCGATTGCGGAAGATCAGTTGAAAAAATTAATATAGATAAAGTAAACCAAGTTTCAAAAAGTATTTCAGAAAATAAAATTTTAGAAAAAGGTCTTTACATGCCATGCATTTTTGAAAAATCAAGATTTATTGAATCTGGTATGTATCCAGAAGGAAATATATATTCAGACGGGATTGGAACACTTAATGGATTCGTTCAATCTGGAGATGATTGGTATTTTCGAAAATTAGAAGATCAATATAATATGAAACACATAACCGCTTTCGACTCGTTAGTATACCACATACAAGAAGGCGAAAAAGATTCTTGATAAAAAATTAATATATATTATCTAATATACAATATGAACGATATATCAAAATTAGAAAAATTCCTGCAACATAGAATATCAAAAAAATGGGGCGGAAATAGCGGCATTGTTAATTTAGGAAAAGTTTTAGAAAAATTATGTTTTTCAGAATGTTCGGTTTTATTAGTTGGAACTGGCTCGACAGATGAACAATACCATGACTGGCCCACTATTTTAGAAGACGTTTGGAACGCTAAATGTTCTTATCTTGAGATTGATAAAGGTTATATTAATAAATGGAAAAATCAAAAGTATCCTCTTTATGAAGGATCTATAATAAATATTAAAAACATAATATCAAAATCTTTTGATATTATTCTTTGGGGTCACGGTCCAGAACATATTAAACACGAAGAAATGTTATCTACTTTTGATTCTATGTATGAAAAATCTAACAAAGGAATAGTATGTTTTTGTCCTTGGGGAAGTTATTACGATTATCAAGGTTCAATGAACAACAATCCTTTTGAAGAACATTTGCAAAAAAGCATGGATGAAAATGTATTTGGCCCTGAATTCCATAATTATTCTAGAATATATGGTGGCGTAAAAGATAGCGGTAATGGATTAATAGTTATATGGAGAAATAAAAAATAAAAAAATCAATAAAATGGAAAAAATATATTCAAAAATTAACAATCAACTTTTACATCAAATTGTAAGATTTTCAGATATTTCTTCTGGACGAATTAATTTAAGCGATGACGATAAATACATTCAGTGTGCAGCTTTGAATCTTTCTAAAGGACACACATTTAAACCTCACAAGCATAATATAAACAAAAGAAATGATGATAACTACATACCGCAAGAAAGCTGGTGCGTAATCAAAGGAAGTGTCAAATGTATTTTTTATGATTTAAATGATGCTATCATAGCCGAACCTGTTTTATATGCTGGAGACGCTAGTTTTACATATGCTGGAGGTCACAACTATTTGATTCTTGAAGATAATACAATTGTATATGAATACAAAACTGGACCATATCAAGGGCAAAAAATAGATAAAACTTTTATATAAACATGTCAATAGGTAAAGAAGTTTATATTGACAAAGATGTTGTAATTAAACAGAAAAAAAATTCTAAAATAGGAGATCATGTTTCAATAGACAAAGGATTTTATTGCACAACTAAAGTTACTATTGGAAATTTTGTTCATATTGGACCGTATGTTACATGCATCGGTGGAGAAAAAGCTGAATTTATTAGTCATGGTTTTAATAACATTATGGCAGGTGCAAGAATAATTTGCGGATCAGATAGATTTGATGATTCTGGATTGTTTGGAGCTATGATTCCATTTAAATACAAAGGCAAACAAATTATAAAACCAGTTATAATGGAAAAATTTTCTAATATTGGAACAAATGCTATAATTCTTCCTGGTTCAATTTTAAGGCAAGGCGTTCTTGTTTGCGCTGGAAGTCTTTTAATTGGAGATACGGAAGAATGGGGTGTGTATAAAGGAAATCCAGCTAAACTTGTAAAAAAAATTAAAAAAGATAAAATAATAGCAAACTCAGAAAAATTACTTTATGAATTTCAATACAATAACTGAATTCGAACAGAAAATAGCAGATTTTTTTGGAGCTAAACACGCAATAGCTGTTGATAGCTGTACACATGGAATAGAAATATCTTTAAGATACACAAACGCTAAATATATAAATTGCCCCAAAAGAACCTATTTATCAATTCCTTTTTTGGCTAAAAAATTAAATATTTCATTAAACTGGAAAGATGAAAATTGGATAGACTATTATTATTTAACTGATAACATTGTTGACGCTGCTGTTCTTTGGAAAAAAAATAGTTATATTTCAAACACCTTTATGTCAATAAGTTTTCAATATCAAAAACACTTATCACTTGGAAGAGGCGGAATGATACTTACCGATAATTCAGAAGCAGCTTATGTTTTAAAAAAAATGTCTTATGATGGCAGATCGCCAAACACGCCTTGGAGAGATCAAAATATTGATTGTGTAGGTTATCATTATTACATGACCCCAGAAACGGCTTTGCTAGGAATAGAAAAATTTAATAAAGCGATCAGCACACAACCCAAACAATGGGCCGTAAGTGATTGGCCCGACCTCACACAAATGGAAATTTTTAAATAAAATGAAAAAAGCATTTATTACTGGAATTAATGGTCAAGATGGTTCTTACTTATCTGAATATTTATTATCTTTAGGATATGAAGTTTATGGTATAGTTAGAAGAAATTCAGTTTCTGAAAGTCAACAAAGCAGGTTTTCAGAAGAGATTAGATTAAAACTCAATATTTTTTATGGCGATTTACTAGATCAAAGCAGTTTAGAAAAAGCGCTTAATGACATAAAGCCAGATGAAATTTATAATTTAGCCGCTCAAAGTCATGTAAGAATAAGCTATGATATACCTCAATTTACAGTGCAAACCAATGCTTTAGGGGTTTTAAATATTTTAGAAGCTTACAAAAGAGTTTGTCCAAAAGCTAGATTTTATCAAGCTAGTTCATCTGAAATGTTTGGAAATTCAGTTGATTTAGATGGTTTTCAAAGAGAAACAACCCCATTTTCTCCCGTAAGTCCATATGGGTGTTCTAAAGTTTTTGGTTTTAATATAGTAAAAAATTATAGAAATGCCTTCAAACTCCATGCTTGTAATGGAATTTTATTTAACCACGAATCTCCAAGAAGAGGCTCTAATTTTGTTACAACAAAAGTAGTAAAAACAGCAGTGGAAATAAAATATGGGCTTGCTAATAAATTAATTTTAGGCAATATGGACAGCCATCGCGATTGGGGCCATTCTAAAGATTATGTGCGAGCCATGCATAAAATTATAAATCATTTTGAACCAGATGATTTTGTTGTATCGACTATGGAAACTCATTCTGTTAGAGAGATGGTTAATTATGTATTTACAAAACTTGATTTAGATGTTAAAAAACACTTAACTCAAGACGCAAAATTCATGAGACCAGAAGAATTAAAATATTTAAAAGGAGATTCTACGAAGATTAGAAATATTTTAAATTGGCAACCAGAATATTGTTTTGAATCTTTATTAGACGATATGATTAATCATTGGCAAAAAACATTAATCAATAAAAATATTTATGATAAATAAAGAAGGGTGGTTAGTAAATGATTGCTTGACATGCATACCAAATACAAGAACCTTTTGGCATGATTTGTTGGATTGGTTTCCAAACCTTAAAGATAAATGTGATGGATATACAGATTATTCTATACTTGCGCAAAAAATAGAGTCTATTCCAAAGCGTCCTGATTATATAATTAGAAATGGCAGTTATTTTCGAAAACTTAATATTGATGTTCCAACTTTTTCTTTGATTCAAGATACAATGGAAAATCCAATTCAAACAGAAGTTATAAATCATTCTACATGCGCTGTATTCGCCTCAAAACAAACATACAATATTTATAAAAACAGAATAAATCCCAAAAATATTAGAATTATTGAACAGTCTTCAGATTTTAATTTTTTTAAACCGATATCTGAAAGACATCCTGATGTTTTTCCTAATTCAATTATTTTTATTGGTGACTCTTCTAATGGCAAGAAAGGATTTCATAGAGTTCTTAATCTTATTGAAACTATGCGTGACTTTAATTTTTGCTTGGTAATGAAAGATGATACCACTCTTGATATAATTCCCGAACATAATAGAAATCGAGTTCGTATTTTTAATAGAGTTGATAGAAATACTGTAAGACTTTTAATAAATTCATGCGTATGCGCTATTTGCACATCTGGCAATGAAGAAGGCCATTTTGCGGGCATAGAAATTGGAGCGTGTGATATACCTATGATATCAAGACCAATGGGATGTTATTTAGATAGAATTAATGATCAGTCTTGGGGATTAATATCTAGCGATGAAGATTTTTCTACAAAAATAAAATACGTTGCAAATAATAGAGAATTATTTTCTCCTCGTAAATACTATTCAAAAGAATACACACTCGAAAGATGTCGAGAAAAATGGACCGCTTTAATTGAAGAATTTGTTTAGTAGAATTAAAAATTTTAAATATGAAATTTACTGTTGAAATTTTATCTGGTCTATGTAACGTGATGAAATCATTTGTTACTGCATTAAGTATATCAGAAACTAATATTCTGCCAAGATTTAACGCTCACTTTGACGCTGACTATCGTGAAATTATAGATGATACTTTAATCTGTCATAATCCAAGTGAATTCGGCATATCGTTTGTATCTGCAAGATTTCTGATTTTGAAATCAGAAGAACCTGAACAGCCTGATTTAATAAATGACGCTAAAGCATTGGGAGACCATCCTAATATCGCAAACAAATCTCTTTCTTATTTATTTTCAACTCATTCAATTGATTGGTTTTATGATAGAAATCTCATAGCTAATAGTGTTTATGATAGAATTCAAAATGGCATTAGCAAAATTAAATTTAAAAATGAAGTCTTATCTGAAGTTAAAACGGTTTCAGATAAATTTGAATATCCACTATTGTCAATACAAATAAGAACTTGGAAACATCAATTTGACCCGCCTAATTGCACTAGTATTCGTGACGGTGTTATAAGAGATTATAATTTTGAAACCTATAAAAATGCTATTGATCAGTTTTTAAACAGCGAGAAACCACCAAAAACTATTTTTCTTACTGCCGATATAGATTCTGTTTTACCAGAATATTTAGAATATCTAAAAAATTACAAAGTTGTAACATATACTAAGCCTGAACACGTAACACAAATGCAATATTCTGCTGCAACCATGTTAATAGCATCAAAATGCGATATGTTAGTTTGCAGCCGTCTTAGCACTTATGCCGAATGTATATGGTGGTTTGGCGGATGCAAAGCTGAGACCATACCAGTTTTTTAAAAACATAAATAGATGATGATCAAAAATGTTATAAAAAGACACTAGATTAAAGACAAAAAAATTTATAATATAAAAGACATGAATCGAAGCGATAAAATTTTAATAGTAGGAGGCGCTGGGTATATTGGAGGTTATTTAACTGATATTTTAAACAAACAATGCGAAATTTCAGTAGCAGACAACCTTCTTTATGAAAACAGATTTTTAAAAGAAGTCGATTTCATCAATTTTGATATTAAAAATTACGATGATTCTTTAAAAAATATCATATCAAAATACGACACTGTTATTTGGTTAGCCGCAATAGTTGGAGATGGGGCTTGCGAAGTTGATAAACGCGTAACAAAAATAGTTAACGAAGATTCCGTAAAGTGGCTTGTAGATAATTTTCAAGATAAAAAAATTATTTTTACATCTACTTGTTCAGTTTATGGAATAAATGATGATTTAATTGACGAAAACGCAGTTCCAAATCCGCTTTCAACATACGCCGAAACAAAATTAAAAGCAGAACAATATATAATTAACAATCATTCTAATTATCTAATCTATAGACTTGGCACTCTATATGGAACTGGAGATTTATTCGCTAGAATCAGATTGGATTTAGTGGTTAATTATTTAACTTATTTAGCTACATATAATAAGCCATTAACCGTTTTCGGTGGAAATCAATGGAGACCTCTCTTGCACGTTAAAGATGTCGGCCATGCAATTAAATACGGAATAGAAAATAATTTGAATGGATTATACAATCTATCAAGCGAAAACGTTATAATTAAAAATATTGCTGACGAAATTAAATTGCATATTCCTAAAACAACAGTTAATTATATTGATATAAAAACTCAAGACGCTAGAAATTATAAAGTGAAAAATGAAAAAATACTGTCCACTGGATGGACTCCTTTATTTAATATTGAAGACGGAATCAAGGAAATAAATTTTATTTTAAAAAATAGTAGAATCAAAAACCCTTTAGATATAATCTATCACAATGCTAACTTTTTAAAACATCAATATGAAAACCCAGGAAATTAATCAAATAACCGGCAATATCTCTACAGATGATCGTGGGTCATTGAAATTTATTAATGATTTTAATTTTGATGGAATAAAAAGATTCTATCAAGTTCAAAATCATTGCAAAAATTTTATCCGCGCATGGCATGGGCATATTAAAGAAGCTAAATACGTTTACGTCGTAAAAGGGTCGATTCTTTTCGGTGTTGTTCCAATACCATCAACTCCTTATTCTGACGAGCTTGGTCAAAATATTAAGCAAGAGCCTAAAAAATATATTTTATCTTCTGATAAACCTTCTATTTTGTATGTTCCCCCCAACCATGCAAACGGTTTCATGACGCTTACTGACGACGCAATAGTTCAATTTTTTTCCACTTCCACTTTGGATGAAAGTAAAGGCGACGACATTAGATTCGCTTACGACACATGGAATATTTGGAATGTAGAATATAGATAATATGAA
>Ga0114977_10003334_pt1 | contig 10314 bp, 7 predicted proteins | sample S_130805_MF_Meta_FD_87026 | JGI IMG/M metagenome (GOLD analysis project Ga0114977, IMG submission 87026) | Freshwater microbial communities from Lake Simoncouche, Canada to study carbon cycling - S_130805_MF_MetaG | ecosystem: Environmental > Aquatic > Freshwater > Lake | place: Lake...
AATGCTATCGTGAGGATTAACTCCGCTGTAGAAAATAGCTGCAGTTTGCGGTGTATAACTCATGTCGCAATACAAGGCAAGTGAAAAAGGCACATGATTGTCGGTGGTTTGAGTGAGGAAACGGTATTTGAAATATCCGTCAATCAATTCGGCAGCTTTACTACGACCGAAACCAACGGTTAAGTCGCGGGTAACGCCAAAATCGAAACCTAAGCGGATGTCGGAAATGTTGTCGAGCCCATAAAGTGTGTGACCACCGCCATTGCTAGCAGTACCCATATTGCCGAATCGGTGAGTGATGTTGAAAGCCCAAGTTCCGGCTCTGCATGTTTCGGTGGTTTGGGCGTTTATAATTTTGGTTTCTTTAAATGTTGTCATCACACGGTCGTGTGTTTTTTTTGCTCCATCGTCAAGCAATGCCAACATATCATCTTGAGCAAACACGTTTAATCCAATGACTACAGAAGCAGAAAGGACAATAATTTTCTTTGAAATCATATTCTTATTTATTTTTTAATTCTTTTTAAATGGTTCGAGTACGGCTATTAATTTGCAATCAACGTTTTCGGCAATGGTTTCTACATAAAGGCTAGGAACTTTGATGGCGTAGTCGGCAATGTGAATTTTAAATTTTGAATTTAAGGTAATCTCTTGGCCTTTCACGGTGATGGTACCATCGAGTGTTACGTCTTTTTTAACTCCGTGCATATCAATAACACCGGCAACGGTTGCTTTGTATTCGCCATCTTTGGTGTAATCAATTTTTTCGTTTACTTTTCCTTTGAAGATACAGTTTGGAAACTTTTCGCTTTCTACATAATTTTCGTTAAAGTGTTCTTGCATGAAGGCATCAGGAAAAACGAAAGCTGTCATTACTATTTTTAATTGCAAATCGCCTGTGGCGATATTCAACAAAGGTTTAGCTGCTTTGTTAGTAGCATCAATATCTTTCATTGGTGTTTTTGAGAAGAAATTAATCTCACAGGTTTTTGCCATGTATATTTGAGCAAACATGGATGAACTTAATATGGTTGATACAACCAATAACATTACTTTTTTCATATCTCTATTTTTATTTTGTTTATAATTATTATTACTACTAGAGTCAAGATTCGTGCCACCAACAACTAGTTGTTTTGGGCACCTTGACTAATCCAACATTTTAGTTTGCTAATATCAGCTGCAGGCAATGGGCCTGATGTAGGCATGATGTTTCCATTACCTAGCACTCTATCTAATACATTAGTTACATCACCTTGTAATATGGCGTAATTTGTTAAATCGCTTTGAGTACCAGTAGCATCATGACAACCATTGCCGCAATTTGCGGAAATTAAGGGAGCGATGGTCCAACTGTAATGAACGATGGTGTCGCAAGCGGAAGAGGAAGCCGCAGGTTTTACTGGCACCTCGTATTTTTCGAATGTACAAGACGCAGCAAGTGTAACAATAGAAGTAATAAGTAGAACTGTTTTTTTCATAAGTATTCTATGCAATGAATTAATAATTTATAATCGAGCAAATGTAGAATAGTTTAGTAAGCGCGATACATGACTTTGCTCATTTTTCGGTCAATCGTTAGTTTTCGTAGGTTTTCGAACTAAGTACTTTTCCTTTCTCATCCCAATACGTCCACTTACCTGCTTCTTTATCGTCAACATAAAAGCCATCGTATCGTTTTTGATTATTCGGGTACCAAGTGGAGGTTCGTCCAGTTTTCACACCATCTTTAAAAGTAGTTTCGCTCCAAGGAATTCCATTGACGTACCAACTTTGCCAAAGGCCATCGCGCTTTCCGTTTTTCATTGTTCCTTTTATTCGTATCATTCCGTTATCGTAACGTTCGATGTACTCTCCGTTTTCTACTTTTATTTGTTTTTTGATGACGGTTGTAGCTTTTGAGGAATCTTGAGTTTGTGGTTTTGGTGTGTTGGTTACCTTGTTTTTACAAGCTAAAAACGAAATAATGATGATAGACCAAGCAAAGTGTTTCATACTTAATTTTTTCTTTCTGTTGTATATTTTACTAAACCTATTAATGAATCTTTTGCAGGTGATTCGGGGAATTCGGATAAAATTTGAATGGCTTTGTTTTTAAACTCATTCATTTTTTTCTCGGTGTTTTGTATGCCTCCACTCTTGATTACAAAATCAATTACTTCTGCCACTTTACGGGGATTGTTGTTATTATTTTTTACGATATTTATAATTCGTTTCTTGTCGAAATAAGGTGCATTGCTCAGAGCATAAATCAATGGCAATGTCATTTTTTTCTCTTTAATGTCGATGCCCGTAGGTTTACCAATATTGGTTCCATCGCCATAGTCGAATAAGTCATCTTTTATTTGAAAAGCCATGCCCACCGCTTCGCCAAAGGCTCTCATCTTCTCAATGGATTCGGCACTGGTGTTAACGGATGATGCTCCACAAGCACAACACGAAGCCACAAGAGATGCTGTTTTCTTTTTTATTATTTCGTAATACACTGCTTCATCAATGTCTAATTTTCTGGCTTTTTCTATTTGTAGAAGTTCGCCTTCGCTCATTTCGCGAACCGCATTTGAAACAATGCCGAGAAGATGGAAATCGTTATTATCAATAGAAAGAAGAAGTCCGCGTGACAAAAGAAAATCGCCTACTAGCACTGCTATTTTATTTTTCCAAAGTGCGTTCACCGAAAAGAAGCCTCTACGTTCGTTACTATCGTCCACAACATCATCGTGTACCAATGTTGCTGTATGTAAAAGTTCGATTAATGAAGCTGCGCGGTAGGTTGACTCATTCATTTCGCCACAAACTTTTGCAGACAAAAAAACAAACATTGGGCGGAGTTGCTTGCCTTTTCGCTTGACAATGTAGTTGGTGATTTTGTCAAGTAAAGGCACAGAACTTTTCATTGAGAACTTGAATTTTAGTTCGAATTCCAACATTTCCTTTTCAATAGGAGCCTTTATTTCTTTTACATTCATGCTTTGACTAACAAAACTCTCCTTGTGGAGATTCTACAATTATTACTAATATTTATTGGTTCTTTAATACTTACTAAAGTTCATGCCATGTTCTTTTTATTTGCTAATTGTCCGCATGCAGCATCGATGTCTTTTCCTCTGCTTCTGCGAATGTTAACAATGATGTTTTTACTTTCTAAATAATTGGCAAAAGCCTCTAACCTCTCAGAAGAGGTTTGTTGAAACTCTCCATTGTCAATGGGATTGTATTCGATAATGTTTACCTTACATGGAATGTTTTTACAAAACCTTGCAAGGTCTCGTGCATCGTCAATGCTATCATTAAAATCGCGGAACGCAATGTACTCGTATGTGACACGGGTCTCGGTTTTCTCATAAAAATATTTTAGTGCTTCGGTCAATGCTTCTAAACTATTGCTTTCGTTTATTGGCATAATGTAATTTCTTTTTGTATCCGAAGCAGCGTGCAAAGATAAGGCTAAATTAAATTTCACTTGATCGTCACCTAATTTTTTTATCATTTTCGCCACACCAGCCGTACTCACTGTAATCCTTTGAGGAGACATGTTCAATCCTTCGGGAGAAGTAATTCGTTGAATTGATTCTAATACATTGGAATAATTGAGAAGAGGCTCGCCCATGCCCATGTAAACAATATTTGTAAGTGGTGTGTTGTATTTTTTTTCGGCTTGTTCTCTGATTAATACAACCTGATCATAAATTTCATCAGCATTTAAATTTCTTAGTCGCTCTAGTTTGCCTGTGGCACAAAACTTACATGTCAAACTACAACCTACCTGTGAAGATATACATGCTGTCATACGAGAAGTGCTTGGGATGAGAACTCCTTCGACAAGATTATTATCGAACAATCGGAATGCACTTTTAATGGTTCTATCAAGACTAATTTGTAAGTCGTCAACTTTTACCGCATTGATGACAAAATGAGTATCTAACAAATCGCGAGTAGCTTTCGAAAGATTTGTCATTTCGGCAAAGCTATGTGCTGATTTTTTCCAAAGCCATTCGTAAACTTGTTTCGCACGAAATGCCTTATCACCGTTTTCTATAAAAACAGTTTTAAGGTCCTCCAAAGAAAGGGCACGAATATCTTTTTTCATCAAGTTAAATTCCTGTATAAGTAGTAGGAGAAATTTTTCTTAACTCTTGCTTTACGGGTTCACTGACATTTAATGTTTCAATAAATGCAAGAAAACTCTGCTTTGTTAATTTGGAGTTTGTTCTCGTGAGCTCTTTCAGCGCTTCGTAAGGTTTTGGATAACCTTCTCTTCGGAGAATTGTTTGAATGGCTTCGGCCACAACAGCCCAATTGTTTTCTAAATCTGCATCGATTGCCTCTTTGTTTAAAATCAATTTATTTAAACCTTTTAGCAAGGACGAAAAGGCAATTAAGCTGTGAGCTAATGGCACTCCGACATTTCGCAATACTGTGGAATCAGTTAAATCACGCTGTAAACGTGATATTGGAAGTTTGGCAGAAAAATGTTCGAACAATGCATTTGCTATACCTAAATTGCCTTCCGAATTTTCGAAGTCAATTGGATTTACTTTGTGCGGCATAGCTGAAGAACCAACTTCGCCTTCTTTTATTTTTTGCTTGAAGTAATCCATCGAAATGTATTGCCATATGTCTCTATCGAGATCAATTAAAATGGTATTGATCCGTTTTAACGTATCACAAAAAGCTGCAAAATTATCGTAATGCTCAATCTGTGTAGTAGGGAAAGAACGACTTAAGCCCAATGTATTGTTTACAAAGTTGGCAGCAAATTCGTTCCAGTTTATTTCCGGATATGCTACGTGATGGGCATTCATGTTTCCTGTGGCACCACCAAACTTGGCGCTGTATGGGAGAGCTTGAAGTAGTGCAATTTGATTTTTCAATCTTACTTCAAACACTTCTATCTCTTTTCCAAGTCGAGTTGGGGAAGCTGGTTGTCCATGCGTACGGGCAAGCATCGAAACATTTTTCCATTCTTGACTCAAGGAATTGAGTTTAGACACAATTTCTTGAATCATGGGCAAGACACATTCATTCATTGCATCCTTTATGGAGTAAGGAATTGCAGTATTATTGATATCCTGAGAAGTCAATCCAAAATGAATAAACTCTTTTTGTTCGGACAATTTAAGGTTATCAAATTTTTCTTTGATGAAATACTCGACTGCCTTAACATCGTGGTTGGTAATTTTTTCAATGTCTTTTATTTGCTGAGCATCACTCTCCGTAAAGTTTAAATAAATGGCACGTAAGGCTGGATAAGACGACTTATTGATTGATTTTAACTGAGGCAAAGGCAATTCGCAAAGTGTAATGAAATATTCTATTTCAACTAATACTCTGTATTTTATAAGTGCTGATTCTGAAAAATAATCAGCAAGTTTTTCTGTTGTCTTTCTATAACGACCGTCAACAGGAGATATTGCGGTGAGTTTACTTAATGAATTCATTTAATTTGATTAAAAAGGAAAGCGAAGATAAGGAAATTATGTATACACCTATATCTTAACACCTATAACCAATATATCATCCACTTGCATCAAGCCCTTGCGCCACCCTTCAATAATGTCGTCAAGCGCTTTGCCCTGCTCGTGAATTGGAACATTATTTAATCCTTGAAGTGTTTTCTTGAAGTTCCCTAATTTATACTTCTTGCCATCAGGGCCACCGAATTGGTCAGCAAATCCATCGGAGAACACATAGAGTATATCATCCTTAAGAATTGGAACAATGTGATTGGTGTATCTTTGGTCAGGGTTATCTCCATAATTACCGATAGCGATATTGTCTCCTTTTATCTCAATCAGTTCATTTTGACGAACAATTATTAAAGGATTGTAAGCACCAGCAAACTGAAGTTCCATTTTTTTCATATTGATAGAACACAAAGCAATATCCATTCCATCACGCACTTTTGTTTCGTCCGATGATTGTTTCAAAGTTTCATTCACACCACGATTTAACCTATCGAGAAGTGCGGCTGGTGATGCCATTGATGTTTCGTTGAGCGATTGATTAAGCAGGTTGTGACCAACAATACTCATAAAGGCTCCTGGTACGCCATGTCCAGTGCAATCAACAGCAGCAAAGTAAATAATTTCATCCTTTTGGTCTACCCAATAAAAGTCACCACTGACAATATCTTTTGGTTTGTAAAGGAAAAAAGACTCAGACAATATTTGCTTTACCACTTTTGTTGGTGGAAGTATTGCTTCTTGAATTCGTTTTGCATACCGAATACTATCGGTTATGTCTTTATTCTTCTCAGCAAGTTCACTATTTTTTAAAGCTATTTCTTTTGTGCGCTCTTCAACTGTGAGTTCCAACAATCGTTTCGATGCCTTAAGTTTTTGAGTTCTGATTTTGTCAATTATAAATATGCAAAGTAATACAAAAAGTGTTGCTAAGGAATAAAACCAATACGTTCGCCAAAATGGAGGGGTGATGGTAAACTTATACTTTGCAGGTTCAATATTGCAAGTTTCATCGTTGTTACAAGACTTCACCATAAAGGTATAAGTGCCCGGAGGTAAGTTGGAATATACCGCTTCATTTTCCAAGGTATAATTTGAAATCCAATCTTTATCGAATCCTTCGAGTTTGTATTGATATTTTACTTTTTCGGGATTCGATAAACTCACTCCCACAAAAGAAAAAGTTAAGTGATTTTGATTGTAAGCAAAGTGTGCATCGTCAGGAAACTCTGCTTTGGTTCGGAATAATTTAAGACCATAAATAAAGGTTTGAGGCTCTACCGTATTCGGGCGGTCTTCTTTAGGGCAATACCTTACAGCACCCATAATTGTACCATACCACAAATTACCATTCAAATCCATACTGACAGCATTAGGATTTGTTTCGACACCAGGGAAACCTTCCGATTTCCCATAATGGCTAAACTTTTCTTTGGAAGGGTCAAATTTGTCAATGCCATGACTATTCCCAATCCAAATGCGACCGTAATTATCACAAATAATTGAATAGGGCGAATCAGTTGCTAAACCTTCTTTAATATTGTAATTTGTAAACTTGCTACCATCATACTTGTACAAACCTCCACCATAAGCGCCAAACCAAAGATTATGCTTTTTATCCTCGTTAATGCATAAAATAAATTTATGATGAATTCCTTCTCTTTCGTCAAATGTCTTGAAGCCTTTGCCATCAAACATAGAAAGACTTCCACCTAATGCACCGAACCATAAATTCCCTTTACTATCTTTGAAAATCCGATACACATTGGTACCACCTAATCCGTCAGTGGCGGTATAATTCCGGAATGTCTTTTCTACTAAATCAAATTTAGATGCTCCTTCTTTGGTACCAAACCAGATGTTTCCTTTATTGTCATCACTTATTGCAAACACTAGATCGCCTGCTAAACCATCTGATTTATTGAAGGTGATAAACTTATTTTTGGCTTTTTCGAATTTACTCACTCCACCGAAAGCTGTGCCAAACCACAAGTCTCCGTTTTTGTCTTGAAATGAAGAAAGTACCACATTACTTCCTAATCCCTCTTTAGAAGTAAAATTTTTAATAGAATGATTTTCTTGGTGATTGGTGGAGGAATAAGAAAATGTAATTTCGGATAAACCTTCATTCGTGCCAATCCAAACGTTTCCATCTTTGTCGCAAAGGGTTGTCCACACCAAATTATTGAGGATACCATCGGCTTCATCATAAATTTGGAAACGTTCGCCTCTATATTTATTCAAACCAATATCAGTCCCTATCCATACGTTCCCTTCCACATCTTGAAAAACAGCATTGGTATTAAAATAATTTAAACCTTGTTTTGTATTGTAGTTATACACAATAGCATTGGATAAAGCCTCATTTCTATCTTTGGATGAGAATGGGGAAATCTTTGTAACACCTCCACCTGTGGTACCAACCCATACATTGTGTAGTTTGTCTTCGGTGATGCAATTCACAAAATTAGCACCAAGTCCTTTCGAAGTATTAAATATTAATCCGGAATTTCCTATTGCTTGTTTTGCGGAAGAAATGGTGAAACCTTCATTTAACTTTAATACTTGAACACCACCATCGGCACTACCTGCCCATACTTCATCGCCATTCACGAGTGCAAGTGTTGTAATGCGATTACTCAATAATCCTTTCTCCATATTGAGTTGTGAAAAAGAAGTGGAGGCGCCAACACGTGCTTTACTATCGTACACAGAGAGCCCAACATCAGTGGCTATCCACATGTTACCTTTTTTGTCGAGACAAAGCGAATAAATATTGTTGCTTGCTAATCCATCTTTAGTATTAATGGTGATCATTTTCTTTTCAATGGGATTGTAGATAAATATTCCAGCTCCTTCGGTGGCAATCCACATTCTTTGTTGTTCGTCTTGCAAGATGGCTTTTACAGTTTTGAACTGAGTGAAAGCTTCTAATTCTAAATTTTCTAGATGCTGTGTTTTTATATCATACATCGACACGCCACCTGCCCAATGACCAAACCATAGATTCCCTTTCGAGTCTTTACAAGATGTGGTTACCCAATCTTCGGCTAAGGAATCTTTGCGCAAAAATGTTTTGAATTCTTTACCGTTATATTTTGTTAATCCAGACAATGTACCAATCCACAAGTTTGCTTCGTTGTCCTGAATGATTGTTTGTACTTGTGCTTGAGCCAAACCTTGTTCTACTCCGTAAGAAATAAAACTTGTTGTTTGTGCAGAAAGAATGCGTGGTAAAAATAAACTCAAAAGAGTTATTTGCACGCATAGATAGTATGTTTTTTTCATAGTGCGATTTTTATTTGTTAGCATATGATAAATAGAAATTAATTTCGACATTGTATACAAGCTCATCAATTTCTTTGTTGTTTTTGTACCAAGTTATTGTTCCCCAGAAAGAGCGCTCTTTGCGGTAAGTATCGTTGAGAAGATAATACTTAACCACGGTGGTTCGAACATCTTTGAAAAAACCATTTTCTTCTGAAACTGTAACTGTGGGAATCATTTTTCGAACGTAAGTCTTCACCTCCGGTGTTTCTTTTTGCCCAGCCATTCTCACTGCTCTATCAGCATAAGCGGCAGCTACAATTAGTTTTTTCACTTCGCTATTTTTATCCTGCTCATTTTTTATCAGTTCTAATTCCCTCTCCTTTTGTTCCTGAGCAATTTTCATTTGGTCCGATTTCAATTTTGCTTCCAGGCGCATTTGTTCGATAATTGAGTTTGCTCTCGCTTCTTCTAACTGAATAGCAAGTGCTTTTTGATGCGCATTTCGTTCATTTTCGGCAGCTAGCTTAAGCAGTTCGTTTTCCATATTGGTTTTTATTTCTTTATTTTTCCGTTCAGCCAAAGCTCGCTCTTCCTCTTCGCGTTTCAAGCGCTGAGCTTCGGTTTCCATACTTTCTTTTTCCTTCTTTCTTTTAGCTTCTTCTTCGGCTTGAATGCGCGCCAATTCGTTGTATCGAGTTATCGAATCTTCCTTTTGTTTTTGTAATACAAGTGCTCGTGCATCAGCTTGTTTTCTAGCATCTGCATCTCGCTTGCGTTTTTGTTCGGCATCAAGTCGATCTTGTTCTTGTTTCTTGGCAAGTAGTTTAAGGGATTCTGCTTTTTCCTTTTCTTCTTTTTCCTTTAGCAGTTTCTCCTTCTCTTCCATTTGTTTCTTCATCTTGGCTTGAACAATTTGTTTTTGTTCTTCTTCGGTGAGAAACATTTTCTTAGTGAATTGGTCGAGATATGGTTTGTCGTCAACCATTGTTTTTCGTCCATCCCAAATAACCTTTGTGAATGGGCTCCGTAAGAATAAATCAGCATTAACACTTACATCCGCTGTTTCGAAAAATTGCGCTTCGGCTTGGTAAGAAGGATAAGCGTCAGTGCGGTCGCGAGGTATGGTGGAGCCTTTCACTTCGAGATACATTTCTACACAACCTGGATATTTAAATATGACTTTATAATCGTATCCGAAGGGCAAATTGAAAGAAACTCGGCCTGTGAGCCCTGTTGTTTTTTCATCAAATTTGGTATATGTATTTTTGAAAACTGTAACAATGGCTCCATTCAAATTGGTTTTCCCTTTTAAGCAGTGAACCTTGAAATCAATATTTTCTGGAAGTGTTTGAGAATGTAATGGTGACGACAAATAGTTAAGAACAACCATCAGTGCAAGAAGAATGGCTAAATGAAATTGTTTGGTAAAACGATTGAATCGATAAATATCCATACCAATAAAATTTGATTGAACGAAAGTAATAAAAAATTGGTATTTTGATATAAATAATCTTTTGAATAACTTTTTACTCGATGTTTGAAATTTAACAAATAACTTACAATTCGGTTTTAAAATTTG
>Ga0114977_10003337_pt1 | contig 10311 bp, 10 predicted proteins | sample S_130805_MF_Meta_FD_87026 | JGI IMG/M metagenome (GOLD analysis project Ga0114977, IMG submission 87026) | Freshwater microbial communities from Lake Simoncouche, Canada to study carbon cycling - S_130805_MF_MetaG | ecosystem: Environmental > Aquatic > Freshwater > Lake | place: Lake...
AGAGAATCGACTCCGCCGCGCCGATCGCCATCAGCGTGTCGCGGCCGCACTGCTTGCAGGCCTCGATCACTCCCCGTTCGAGCCGGCCGCGGGCCGATTCGGTCGCCTCGGCGACGCCGCGCGACGTGACCAGCGGCACCAGCCGCGCGACGCCCAGTTCAGTGAGCTTCTCCACCATCCACTTCTGCCGGTCACCTTTGGGGAGCGCGACGGCGATCGTCACCGGCACCGCCGGCGACGGCGCGGCAGGGAGGTCGATCACGAGGTCGAGCGAAACCCGGTCGCGGCCCAGTGTGGCGACACGCGCCTCCCAGGCCTTCCCCGTGCCGTCGAACAGCGTCACGCTGTCACCGACCGCGGCCCGGAGGACGCGGGCGAGATGCCGCGCCTCGTCCCCCTCGAGGACGGCCTGGCGGTCGCGGGGCGGGTGGGTGAGATAGAAGCGTTCGCTCATGGTGTGGCGGTTTTCGTCTGGCGGGACGGAGCGGGGGATCGGCCCGCCGATATGGCCGCGGCGACCGACGGCCCGTTAGACTGCGCCCCATGGTACGCGATCGCTGGCACTTCACCGCCCCCCCGTTCGCCGGCGGCGTCGAACCGTCCACCTTCCATGCCGGCGGGCCACAGGAGGAGGCGATCGCCCGCCTCGAATGGCTTGTCGGGGAACGGCAGCGATCGGCCCTCGTGGTCGGAGCGGAGGGGGCCGGCAAGAGTCACTTGGGCGCCATGCTCGTGCGGCGGCTCGGTGGCATGGGCTGCGAGGTGGTGGTCCTTTCGCTCCTCGGCCTCGGCGATGCCGACTGGCTCGAACTCCTCCTCGCCCGCTTCCCGCTCGATCCACAGGCGCGGAGCGAACCGATCCGACCCTGGCAGAAACTCGAGGATCGCCTCCGTGAGAACACCCTCATGGAGCGGACGACGGTCATCGTCTTCGATGACGCCGACCATGCCCCGTCGGCGGCGCTCGAAGGGATCGCCCGGCTCGCGGTCGCTTCCGAGCCGCTCTTCGCCCGCACACTGGTCGTCCTCACAGCGACGCCGGCCGGGGCCGCCCGACTCCCCGCCCCGCTCCGGAAGCGCTCGGCGGTGCGGATCGAACTGACCCCCTGGCAGGAGGCCGATGTCGCCACGTTCATCACCGCCGCCCTGACGCGTGCCGGGGCGGATCCGGCCCTGTTCAGCCCGGATGCGGTGGCCACGCTCACCCGCTTCACCGGCGGACTTCCCGCGATGGTCTGTCGCGTCGCGCGGCTGGCGGTCGTGGCCGCCGAGGCCGATGGTCTCGATCGGGTCGATGCGGCCACCGTCGAGCGCACGTGGCGCGACCTGCTCCCCGATCAGGGAATGGCCGAGTCCCCGATCGCGGGCAGCGGTGCCGATCCCGAGCTTCCGGCGAACCCGCGAATCCGATCGGTTCGCCGCCTCGGCGAATGAACGGGTTGTGGCGGGGGACAGGGCGCTCCTCACACGAGTCCCGCGACAGAACGAGGTCCTGTTGGGCCGCCCGGCGGGATCGCCTACACTGAACCCCTTGTCGGTTCCCATGCCTGGGGGGGCAGCGTCCCTCTCACCCCCGCGATCGATCCCGCAGCCCGCGGAGCGCTTCCCGTGGCCACTCCAGCCCGTCCGACTGCGGTCCCCCCTCGAGCCAACCCCTCGGGAAGCGGGCGGACCGTCGCGATTTCCCCCGATGACGAGTCGGTCATCGATCTGAGGAATCCGTGGGTGGCTGCCCTCCTCGCCTGGTGCGTTCCGGGCCTCGGCCACTTCTACCAGGGGCGGCGGCACAAGGGGGGGATCTTCATGGGGGCGATCCTCGGCATGTTCCTCGCCGGTCTCTGGCTCGGGGGGGGGCGGGTCGTGTACGCCTCCTGGCGGCCGGCCGAACCGCGGTGGGCCTTTGTCTGCCAGGCGGGAGCGGGGTTGGTGGCGATGCCCGCGGTCATCCAGTCGATGCAACTTTCGGGCGCGGCGAAGCAACCGGCGTTCACGAGCCCCTTCATGGCTCCGCCCCTCCACCCGGGTCAGATCGTCACGCGGGCCTATGCCGATCGCCTCGCGGCCATCGATCCCGACATCGACGCCGAACAGTTTTTCGACCGGCCTCCCTACCGCCAGTTCCGCGGCGACCAACTCTCCATCTGGCAGCGGCGCCTCGGGCGGTGGTTCGAGTTCGGCACGCTCTACACGATGCTCGCCGGGATGCTCAACGTCCTGGCGATCTACGACGCCTTCGCCGGTCCGCTCGGCGCAGCTTCATCGTCGAATCCGCGGAAAGACAAGGACGCGGAGCCCGGCCGCTGAAAACTTTTGCCCGCCGCCTGCGCACCGCAGCGGCGATCGGTCCGGACCGAACAACGTTTGAAACTTGCATGGACGCGTCCCGCCCGATGCGGGTGAGATCCACGGAAGGAAAGGAAGACGATGACCGCGCATGAGATGCTGGCCCTGATCGCACCTGTGGCGACGCTCGCCGACCGGGTCCCCGGCTTCCTCTTCGGATTGCCGCTGGTGGCGCTGGCGAGCCTGGTGTTCGCGGCGACCCACCATGAGGACCCGGCGGCGATCCGCGTCGCGGCGATCCACTGGACGGTCTGGCTCGGCGGCATCCTCGGCATGGTGCTCGCCGGCGTCCTCCTCCTCGGCTGGTTCGCCTGAGTTCGGGTCGGCTGATCAAGAAGCCCCGCGGTGTGCCAGCGGTTCGATCGGCATCGGGGACGTGCTTGCCCCGGCAGGCGTCTCACTGCCGGCGGGCGACGCTTTCGACTGCGCCGCGATCCGCCGCAACTGACCGCAGGCAGCGTCGATCCTCGCCCCCTTCCTCCGCCGGACCTGGACGTTGACCCCGGCCTCGCGGAGGACGTCGAGAAACCGTTCCCGTGCGCCGGTCGAAGGCTCCTTCCAGGGAAGCCCCGCCACCGAGTTGTAGGGGATGACGTTGACCAGCGCCGCCCGCCCCCCGAGGAGCCGGACGAGGTCGCGGGCCTGGAGGAGCGAATCGTTGACGCCGCCGAGGAGGACATATTCGAACGTCAGTCGCCGCCCCGACACCTCCCAGTAGCGGTCGGCTGCCTCCATCACCGCACCCAGGCCAATCGCCTTGTTGACCGGTACCAGCCTCGTCCGCAATTCGTCTGCCGCTGCATGGAGCGAGACGGCGAGATGGTAGCCCGGATTCTCGGCGACCAGCCGCTCAATCCCCGCCGGCAGACCGACGGTGGAGATCGTGATCCGCCGCTGCGAGATTCCCATCCCGGCCGGATCCTGGGCGACAGCGAGCGCGGGGAGGAGACGGTCGAGGTTGGCCAGCGGTTCGCCCATCCCCATGACGACGATGTGGCTGATACGTTCGGTGGCCGGGAGGAGCCGGGCCAGTCGCAGGAGTTGTTCGAGGATCTCGCCGGTGGTGAGGTTGCGGACGACGCCGTCGATGCCGCTGGCGCAGAACACGCAACCCATCGCGCAGCCGACCTGCGAGCTGATGCACACCGTCCGCCGCTCACCGTCCCGCAGGAGCACGCACTCGATCCGCTGCCGGTCGTGGAGCTCGAGGAGGAGTTTCTCGGTGCCGTCATCGGCGCGGGAGTGGGTGGCGATCGAGGTCGTCCAGATCGTGAACTCGGCCTCGAGGGCGTCTCGCAGCGCCCTGGGCAGATCGGTCATGTCGGCGAACGACGATGCCCGCCCGCCGAACAGCCAGCGCCGCACCGCCTTCCCCCTCCAGGAGGGGTGGCCGAATTCGGCCAGGCGGGGGGCGAGGGGCGCCGATGGATCGAGAAGATGGTGCATGGCCGGAACGGCGGACTTGAGGGACAAGCGGCTCTGATCCGGTGGGGCGGACGGCAGGCGGGGGCGCCGGGACCACTGGTGCCGCCGGGAAGGACGGGGTAGAGTTCCCGAGGGCTGCACTTCCCGCAATCATACTCCCCAATTCTCCCTCCCGCCTCCCTCCCGCCAGCCGACCGACAGGGTTTCGCCATGAACCAGCGCCGTCTCGAGGAACGCACCCAGTGGGTCTATGACGACAAGACGTTTCCGGTGTGGAACGCCTCGTTCGATCGCGCCGCCCGCACCGACATGATTCGCGACGACCTGTGGGCCGGGCGGAGCATCGCGATGCTGCTGGCGGCGCTGGTGGCCACCGGCGTGATCCTGGCCCTGCTCACCGTGCTGTTCGTCTCCAACTGGCGGTAGCCCCGGATCGTCTCTCCCGGCGCCCCTGTCGGCGGCGGGGGCGTCAGATCAGCCCCCAAACGGCCTCTCCTCGAGCGTGCTCACCCCGGCTCCGGGGGCTCGGGCCCTCTGATGGTTGACCCGCGCGGCGTGCGCGGGGTAGTTTTTCCGCACGGTGGGGAGACCGGGGAGGCGGGGAGCTCTTCCTGCTTTCGGTGACTGGGGCCGAGATTGGCCGCGCGTATGCCTGGCTGGGAGACCGCCTGTGCTCGACGACTCCGCCGGAACACGTCTCGGTTCGGGGGATCGCCGCGGCCAATCCGCAGCAGCCGTGGAGGTTTCTGCTCCCGCCAAGCTCAATCTCTCGCTTGCCGTCCTGGCACGGCGTCCCGACGGATTCCATGCCATCGAATCGCTGATGGTGCCGGTGTCTCTCGCCGACAGGCTCGTCGTCGGTGCCCGCGACACCCCTGGCATCCGACTCTCCGTCCAGTTCGGTGGCAGGCTCGCGCAGGCGGCCGGCGCGGTATTGCGCCGCGACGTGCCTGCCGATGACACGAATCTCGTCGTCCGCGCCGCGCGGCTGCTGGCGGAGAAGGCGGGGGTCGATCGCGGCCTCGACATCGTTCTGGTCAAGCAGATCCCCTCGGGCGCTGGGCTCGGCGGTGGATCGAGCGATGCGGCTGCCGTCATCAGGGCCGCCGCGGAGGTGTGGGGGATCGACTGGTCGACCGACCGGCTTGCCGCGCTCGGCGCCCAGATCGGCAGCGACGTGCCCTGGTTCTTCGCCGATGGGCCGGCCATCGCCTCCGGACGCGGCGAGCGGATCGAACCGGTGGCGGGGCTTCCGCCGCTCCATGCCGTGATCGCCTGTCCGGCGGCCGGGCTCTCCACGGCGGCTGTCTACGGGCGCTGCACGCCCGATGCGGCTGCGGCCGGCCTCTCGGGCAGGGTCGCCAAGGCTCTCGCTGACGGTGATCTCGCCGCCGCCACCGGACTGATGCACAACGCGCTCCAAGCGCCCGCTCGTTCGCTCTCGGCCGACATCGATCGATTGCTCGTGGCGCTTGCCGACGCAGGCGCCATCGCCCCGATGCTCACCGGCAGCGGCAGTGCCTGCTTCACCCTCGCCCGAACCGCGAGCGAGGCCCGGGGCATCGCGGCACGGCTCGACATGGCCGGATGGCCGGGGGTGTTTGCCGTCGGTGTCGGTGGGGCGAATGTCGGTTGATCGACGGAGCGTCGGCCGGCGGACAGTGAAGGTGATTGGCGGTGTTCGCGGGGGCGGATGACAACTGGTGAACGGTCGAATCGGCGAAGGGGGGCAGTGCATGGACATCACCGAAGTCCGGATCAAGCTCATCGACGACCCCTCCGAGCGGTTGCTCGCCTTCTGTTCGATCACGCTCTGCGGGGCGTTCGTCGTCCGCGATCTGAAGATCATCGTCGGGCCGTCAGGCCCATTCGTCGCCATGCCCAGCCGCAAGCTGACGAGCCACTGTGGTGGCTGTGGCTTCAAGAACGCCCTCCGCGCCGCCTACTGCAACCAATGCGGCCGCAAGCAGCCGGAAGCTGCCGTGCCGCGCGACGGAGAGGGGCGGCCGCGCCTCTATGCCGACATCGCCCACCCCATCAACGCCGCCTCGCGCGATTCGGTGCAGAAACGGGTCGTGGCCGAGTACGAGGCCGAGCTTGTCCGGGCAAAGCAGCCCGGCTACGTGTCGCGGTACGACGAGATCGGCGACGAGGATCATCGGCCGCAGCGGACGGGAACCGACGGGGTGCAGGTACCACGCCGCGGATCTCCGTGACACAATTGGCCCACCCCGCCTCGGAGAGCACCATGCGCCCCGCGATCATGTCCCTCGCCCTCCACGCCATTCCCCTTGTGGCGCTGCTGGCCGCGCCGGTCGCGGCCCAGTCGCCCGCCGCATCCTCGCTCCGCCCCACCGACAATCTGATCGTCGAGGGCATTCCGGAGATTCCGGCGGCGATTGCCGACGAGGTTCGCCGTTACACCGAGGCCCGCAGTGCCGCCTTCGTCGGCTGGCATCCGCTCCGCCCGGCGATGCTCATCAGCACCCGCTTCGGCAACACCGCCCAGATCCACGAGGTGCGGATGCCGGGGGGCGACAGGAGGCAGTTGACGTTCTTCGCCGAGCCGATCGGTGCCGCCGACTGGGATCCCAAGGAGGGGCGGTTCTTCCTCTTCACGCGCGACGCCGGCGGCAACGAGTTCGGCCAGCTCTACCGGCTCGACGTCGCCACGGGCGACGTCACCCTCCTCTCCGACGGGGGCCGCTCGCAGAACGGTGGCTGGGAGTGGAACCGTGCCGGTGACCTGATCGCCTACACCTCCACGCGCCGTAACGGCGCCGATCGCGACGTGTGGGTGATGAACCCGCGCGATCCGGGCAGCGACCGGCTCGTCGCCGAGAATGCCGGCGGCGGCTGGAGCGTCCTCGACTGGTCGCCCGACGGCACGAAGCTCCTCGTCGGCGAGTCGCTCTCGGTGAACAAGAGCCGGCGTTGGCTCGTCGATGTGGCCAGCGGCGCGAAGACCAGGCTCGATGCCGAGGCGGATGGCGAGGTGGCATGGGGGGGCGGCACGTTCACCAACGACGGCAAGGGGATCTGGACGACAACCGACAAGGATGCGGAGTATGCCCGACTCGTGAAATGGGATCCGGCCACCGGCGGCATCGACGTCGCCACCGCCGACATTCCCTGGGAGATCGAGGGATTCGACCTGTCGGAAGATGGCAGGAGCCTCTGTTTCATCACCAACGAAGCGGGGGTGTCGCGGGCACGGGTCCTCGACACCGCCACCGGAAAGCACCGCCTCGTCGACGGGCTTCCGGAAGGGGTGATCACCGGCGGAAAATGGCACCCCGACGGGCGCCATCTGGCCTTCTCGGTGACGTCGGCCCGCGCCACGTCCGATGTCTACGTGTGGAATGCGGCCGAAGGGGGGCCGGCGGTCCGCTGGACGGAGAGCGAGCTCGGGGGACTCGTGCCAGAGTCGCTCGTCGAGCCGCAGGCGATCCAGTGGCCGAGCTTCGACGGCCTTTCGATCAGCGGCTTCCTCTACCCGGCGGCACCGCGATTCACCGGCCGCCGGCCGGTGATCATCAACATCCATGGCGGACCGGAAGGGCAGTCGCGGCCGATCTTCCAGGGGCGCAGCAACTTCTTCATGAGCGAACTGGGGGTGGCGATCATCTACCCCAACGTCCGCGGCTCGACCGGCTATGGGAAGACGTTCGTGAAGCTCGACAACGGATTGAAGCGGGAGGATTCCGTCCGCGACATCGGGGCCCTCCTCGACTGGATCGCCACCCGGCCCGATCTCGATTCCTCCCGCGTCATGGTCACCGGGGGGAGCTACGGCGGCTTCATGACCCTCGCCTGCGCCACCGCCTACGACGAGAGGATCCGCTGCGCCCTCGACGTCGTGGGGATCTCGCACTTCACGACGTTCCTCAAGAACACCGAGAGCTACCGGCGCGATCTCCGCCGGGTGGAATACGGCGACGAGCGCGTGCCGGAGGTGGCCGAATTCTTCGAGCGGATCGCCCCGCTCAACAATGCCGCGCGGATCACGAAGCCGCTGTTCGTCGTCCAGGGGGCCAACGATCCGCGCGTGCCGGCCAGTGAGGCGGAGCAGATGGTGGCGAAGGTCCGTGGCAACGGTGGGCCGGTGTGGTTCTTGAACGCCAAGGACGAGGGGCATGGCTTCCGCAAGAAGCCGAACATGGATTTCCAGTTCTACGCCACCGTGCTCTTCGTCAGGCAGCATCTCCTCGGCGGCGATGAGGCTATTGGCGCGTCCCGCTGAGCGACCGGATGGTCAGCCCCGGAGCGACCGGATGGTCAGCCCCGGAGCGACCGGATGGTCAGCCCCGGAGCGACCGGATGGTCAGCGCCGGTGAACGAGCGCGTGAAAGTCGGAGGCGAGGCGCGTCGTGATCGGGCCGGGCACGCCGGCGCCGATCTTCCGGCCGTCGATCTCCACCACCGGCACCACCTCGGCGGCCGTGCCGGTGATGAACACCTCGTCGGCGGTGTAGAGGTCGTGGCGCGTGAGCGTCGATTCACGGCAGGGGATGCCGGCCGAGTGAGCCAGTTCCATGACGGCCCCGCGCGTGATCCCCTCGAGGATCCCGGCGTCGGGGGGAGGGGTGAGCACGGCGCCCTTGCGGATGGCGAAGACGTTGTCGGCGGTGCACTCGGCGACCTCGCCTTTGTGATTGAGCATCAGCGCCTCGACGCACCCGGCCTGGAGCCCCTCGAGCTTGGCCATGATGTTGTTGAGGTAGTTGAGCGACTTGATCCGCGGCGAGAGGCTGGCCGGGTGCGACCGCTGCGTGGCGGCCGTCACGATCCTCAAGCCGCGCTGGTAGTGCTCGCGGGGGTAGAGGCTGATCGTGTCGGCGATGACGATCACCTGCGGATGGGAGGTGCGGTTCGGGTCGAGGCCGAGTGTCCCGGCACCGCGCGTGACCACGAGGCGGACGTAGCCGTCGGTGAGGTTGTTGGCGGCGAGGGTCTCGTCGACGGCCTTGGCGACCGCTGCTTTCGTCATCGGGATCTCGAGCGCGATCGCCCGGGCGCTGTCCCAGAGGCGGTCGAGATGGGCATCCATGCGGAACACCCTGCCAGAGTAGCTTCGCATCCCCTCGAAGACGCCGTCACCGTAGAGGAGACCATGGTCGAAGACGCTGACCCGCGCCTCCGCCTCGGGCACGAGACGGTCGGTCATGAAGACGATGCGGGACATGGCGGACACCTTGTTGGGAACCGCCCCGGCGCGGGGCGGACACTTGGAGGGGAGGCGAGGACAGAAGAGGGGAGGCGAGGAGAGGGAAGGGGAGGCGGCAGGGGGCGAGCCCCCGTCGGGCCGCGGGCGTCGTCGTCAGACATCCTCGACGCGTCCGGCCACCAGACGCACGATCCGGTCTGCCCGCCTGGCAATCGACTGGTCGTGCGTGACGAGCACTATAGAAAGGCCGTCGGAGTGGTTCAACTCGCAGAGGGCATCGAGAATGCCGGCGCCACTGGCCTCGTCGAGATTGCCCGTCGGCTCGTCGGCCAGGAGCAACCGCGGCTGCCCGACGAGCGCCCGGGCGATTGCCACCCGCTGCATTTCGCCACCGGACAGTTGCCGCGGTTTGTGGTGCAGTCGCGCCCCGAGGCCGAAGCGCTCGAGGAGCGCCTCGGCCCGCCGCCGGGCGTCGGCCCTGTGGCGGAACCAGTCGGCGATCGAGAAGCGGACCAGCAGCGGGCTGAGCACGTTCTCCAGCGCCGAGAGCTCGGGGAGGAGATGGTAGGCCTGAAAGACCATGCCGATGTCGCTGTTGCGGAGCCGGTCGCGCCGCGCGGTCGGGAGGTTGTCGATCCGGTTGCCCCCGAGGTGGACCTCGCCGGTGTCGGGGGCGTCGAGGAGCCCCATGAGGTGGAGGAGCGTGCTCTTTCCCGATCCGCTCTGGCCGATCACCGAGACGAAGCCGGCCGGCTCGACCTCGAAGTCGACGCCGCGGAGCACTTCGAGCATGCCGCCGCCGGAGCGGTAGGCCTTGCGGACGCCACGGACCTCGAGGAGGGGCGATCCGGGACTGGTGTCAATCATGCCGCAGCGCCTCCACGGGATGCAGGCGGGCAGCCCGCAGGGCCGGCAGCACGCTGGCCGCCACCGCGATCCCCACGGCGCCGGTGATGATCCAGGCGATCGTCCACGGGTCGATGATCGTGGGGATGCGGAAGAAGTAGTAGATCGAGGGATCGAAGACGCGCTCCCCCGTGCACCACTCGACGAGCACGCGGATGCGGTTGATGTTCCAGGTGATCCCGAGGCCGAGGGCCAGTCCCGCCCCCGCGCCGACGAGGCCGAGGAACAGGCCGTAGCCGAGGAAGATCGCTGCCACGCCGGTCGAGCCCGCCCCGAGCGACTTGAGGATCCCGATGTCGCGGGTCTTCTCGACGACGATCATGAAGAAGATCGCCAGGATCCCGAAGCCGGCCACGGCGACGATCATGAACAGGAGGATGTTGAGCACGGCCATCTCCATGTCGACCGCCGAGAGGAGCGGGCCCTGCTTGTCCTTCCAGGAGGAGACGGCGTACATGTCGGCGGGGAAG
>Ga0114977_10003340_pt1 | contig 10304 bp, 7 predicted proteins | sample S_130805_MF_Meta_FD_87026 | JGI IMG/M metagenome (GOLD analysis project Ga0114977, IMG submission 87026) | Freshwater microbial communities from Lake Simoncouche, Canada to study carbon cycling - S_130805_MF_MetaG | ecosystem: Environmental > Aquatic > Freshwater > Lake | place: Lake...
CACTGTGGTGGTGGCCGCAGGAGTTGATGCAGCCGCTGATGTGCAAATCGATTTCACCCAGGTCAAACAATTCATCCAGGTCTTGGTATCGCTCGGTGATGGCCGCTGCAAGCGGTAATGAACGTGCATTGGCCAGTGCGCAGTAGTCGCCCCCGGGGCAGGCAATCATGTCGGTGAGCATGCGGATGTTGGGTCTGGCCAACCCCAGTTTGCGCGCTTGGCGCCACAGTTCGGGCAGTTGGTCGCAAGCGACCCAGGGCAGCACCAGGTTTTGGTCGTGCGAGACGCGCAACTCACCGGCTGAAAATGCATCGGCCAAATCGGCCGCAGCGTCGAGCTGATCGGCCGTGGCGTCGCCCGGCGCTTGCCCCAGCCGTTTGAACGACAAGGTGACGATGCGCAACTGTGGGTCGCGGTGTGCGGCCACGTTTTGTTGCAACCAACGGGTGAACTCGGCGTCGTCATGGGCGGCCACATCCAAGATGCGCTGCATTTTTTGCTGGGTGCTGCTGGGCTTGGCCGGGGTGGGGGGCGCAAAGCCTTTGGCCACCCGAGCCAGTTCGGCTTCGGTGATGGTGTGCGGTGCGCCGTCTTGGCTGAGGATGCGTTGGTACTCGGCCTCCACCTCGTCGATGTAGCGCTGGCCTTGGGCCTTGATCAAAATTTTGATGCGGGCCTTGTACAGGTTGTCGCGCCGCCCCCAAAGGTTGTAGGTGCGCACCACCGCCTCTAAATAGTTGAGGATTTGGTGCCATGGCAAAAAAGCCCTCAGCTCGCTGGCAATGACCGGGGTGCGTCCCATGCCGCCACCAGCGAGCACCCGAAACCCCAGCTCGCCTTGGTCGTTGTGGTGCAAATGCAAGCCCACGTCGTGCCAAGCGGTGGCGGCGCGGTCTTCCGTGGCGCCGGTGATGGCAATTTTGAATTTGCGCGGCAAAAACGCAAACTCCGGGTGCAAACTGCTCCACTGGCGCATGATTTCTGCAAACGGTCGCGGGTCGGCCACCTCATCTGGGGCGATGCCGGCGCGCTCGTCGCTGGTGATGTTGCGGATGCAGTTGCCACTGGTTTGGATGCCATGCATGTCCACCGAGGCCAGCAAATCCATCACATCGGCGCTTTGCGCCAAAGGGATCCAGTTGAATTGAACGTTTTGCCGGGTGGTGAAGTGCGCTGTGCCAGTGACCAGTCGGGGTGCGGGGGCGTGTCCAATCGCGTCTTGCTGGCCCTGGGCCTGCGCCAACAGCGCGGCGTCGGGTTGGTCGTGATCGCGGGCAATGCGCGCCAGCACCCGCACCTGCGCCGAGGACATCTCGCCATAGGGCACGGCCACCCGCAACATGGGCGCGTAGCGTTGCACGTACCAGCCGTTTTGCAAGCGCAAGGGCCGAAACGCATCGTCGCTCAATTGTCCCGCCAGGTGGCGCGTCAACTGGTCGCGGTATTGATCGGCGCGTTCGCGCACAAATTGGCGGTCAAAGTCGGTGTAAGCGTACATGCGGTGCGGTGGGGCTTGGCCCATTCTTTAAAGCACCGAACTGTATGTTCAGGTTATATCAAATCAAACAATAATTTAGTTTAGGGTATATAAAAAATCGGCATATAGGACCTTAAAGTCCATTAATTTCAATAAGTTACAACCTTTTTTTGAAGCGCTCAGGCCGCAACAAATGCGCAAGGGCTGGGTCAATGGGCAAAGGTTCCCCGCAAATTTGCGCGGCCAGCAATTGGGCGCACAACAGGGACAGCGTGATGCCGCGTGACCCCAAGGCGGTCAGCAGGTGCACGCCCGGCGCACCAAGGGGGGCCAGCGATCCCACCACGGGCAAGCGGTCGTACGTGGTGCAGCGCACCCCCGCCCAGTTGTGCAAGTGCTTGGCCGTTTCCTCCATATTCGGGCTGCCAGGGGCTGGTAAAAGACCAGTCAACTGGGGCAACAGCATTTGCAAGTTGGCCAGATTGCTGTCTTGGTCTTGGGGCAGGCAAACGGCATGCAGCTGACTGTGGTCATAGGTCGACCCGTACCACCACGTCTGACCTTCGCCCATGGGGACCCCGCTGATGAAACTGCCCAGCCCATTGACCGGGTGGGGTGGTGTCCTTCCTGCCCAAGCCGGTCCCAAGTGGCCACCCGTGATCTGGCCGCGCAGGGGCTCCAAGGGCCAATGGGCCTTGGGCAGCAGTTTTTCAAGCAGCGCCAGGCTGGACGGGCCCAGTGCAATCACCACATGCTCGGCTATGTGCCGGGCACCATGTTCGTCCACCGCCAGCCACTCTGCGCTGCCCGCTTCACGATAAAGGCTGTGCACAGCTGTGTTGGCCTGCCAGTGGATCAAGGGGTGGTCCAGCAGCGAGGCGACCAAGCGTGCGGGTTTCATCCAACCGGCTTGGCTGTGCCAAATCCCTTTGGACTCCATGGCAGGGCCGGGGTCTGGTGCGGGCAACCCAGCGCACCGATGTTGCGCGTCGCTGGCCGGCGAGAACCAATCTTGTGCCGCACCAATGAGCTTGAACTCATCGCTGCCCGAGGGCTCCACCCAGGCCTGAGGCCATCGACCGCGGCGTGCTTTGCCGCTCATGCGCCGCTCAAACAATCCGCTGGGCGACCAGTCTTCACCGGCTTGCAAATGGGCCCGCGCATGGTCCAGCACTTGGCGCAATCCAGCGCGGGTCAGTCGCGACAAAGGGTTGTCGTCGCCCGACACGTGAGGGGTCATCAACCCCACCGGTAAGCCAGAGGCCCCATGCGCGGGCGTGGGGCCCGCTTCGAGCACCGTGACCTCAAAGCCATGCGTGGCCAAAGCCCAAGCCGCGCTGGCACCGGCCAGTCCGCTGCCCAAGACCAGGGCTTGCCGCGCGGCAGCGCCCACAGGGCGCGCGGGGGGCACGGCAGGGGCGTGCATGGCTGATGAGTGCAGGGTTGAGGCTGAGGCTGAAGCCGTCGGGGGCTGCCCCCAAACGTGGTGTGGGGTTTGGTCCAACCAGTGTTGACAAGCGGGGCTGTCACCCACCCACAGGCTCAGCTGCAAACGCCCCTCGGCCAAGGCCAAGCGATGCAGTCCGGGCAACAAACCCCAGCAGGCTTGTGCACATGCATCGGCCAAGGGTTGAAGCAAAGGCCAGTCCTGGGCCCATCGTGCCCAATCCTGTGCCTGTGGGGGCTGTGGGGCGGTGGCCAGCAGGTGCAAGCGCTGGGGGGCCAGGGGGTCTTGTTGCCACAGCGCCCAGGTGGCCGTCAAGGCCAAGCCCCATTCGGGCATGGGCAGGCGCAAGGTCCAGTGGTCTTGGTCAGCCCAGGCAGGGGGAGAGGCCCACAAGCGACTCGCTTGCAGGGCGGGCAACAAATGGGCGGGGACCTGGGCGGGGCCGGGTCCCTCAGAGCTCATGCGCGGTGGGTCAAGGGCGGTCGTTTGGGCAAAGGCTCAAGGGCTGGGGGGCACATACCCCTGGGCCGCGTCGGCACCATCGCCAAAAAAATGGTTTTCCATTTGGCGCGCCAGGTATTGGCGGGCACGCAGGTCGGCCAAATTGAGGCGGTTTTCATTGACCAACATGGTTTGGTGCTTGAGCCAATCGGCCCAGGCCTGTTTGCTCACGTTTTCCCAAAGGCGTTTGCCCAGGTCGCCAGGGTAGGGTGGGAAATCCAAACCTTCGGCTTCGTGTCCGAGTTTGATGCATTGAACGGTGCGTGCCATAGGGAATATTCTCCAATTTGAATGGTGCGAACTTTAGCAAGCTTTGCATGGCCTTGGCGCAAGCCGGTTGCACGGGGCATGCCAGCACTGCACGCTCAGGGGGCCATGCCCAGGCTTGAAGGGGCCGTTTTGTCGGCCAGAACAGCCAGCTCTGGGCTCCTCAGGCCGCTGTGCGTTTGGTTAACAAGCGCTGCACCGCCGCTTCGATGGCCTGAGGGCCAATGCGCGACACGGCTTCCAATCCGGGCGAATACCCCACCGGGATGCGTGGCGCACCCAGGCGCTGGACCCGCACGCCCAGCTGTTCGGCCACGGTGGCGGCGATCTCGGCACCAAAACCTGCCGCCTGCACCGCCTCGTGCACCACCAGCAAATGACCGGTTTTGGCGCAAGAGTTCAGCACCGTCTCGCGGTCCCAGGGCCACAGGGTGCGCAAGTCGATCAGTTCAACCGAAATGCCCTGGCCTGCCAAGGTTTCGCAAGCCGTTTGGCAGGCGAGCAATTGGCGGCTCCAGCTGACCATGGTGACATGCTCGCCCACCCTTTGCACGGCTGCTTTGCCCAAGGGCACACTCAGGTTCACGTCCACCGGACCGGTTTGACCCCACAAGGTTTTGTGCTCCATGTAAATGACCGGGTCGCCACTTTGCAGCGCGGCGCGCAACAGGCTGTGGTTGTCTTGGGGGTTGCCCGGACACACCACCACCAAGCCGGGCAAGTGGGCGAACCAGGTCTCTAGCGACTGTGAGTGCTGCGCGGCCGAGGCGTCCCAGATGCCCATGGGCATGCGCGCCACCAAAGGCACCCGGCCTTGGCCGCCAAACATGTATCGGTTTTTGGCCGCTTGGTTGACGATCTCGTCCATCGCGCACAAGGCAAAGTCGACCACCCGCATCTCGACCACCGGGCGCAGGCCGGCCAGGGCCATGCCCACGCCCCCGCCCATGATGGCCGCTTCGCTGATGGGGGTGTCGATCACCCGCTGCGGACCAAACTGGGCTTGCAGGCCTTTGTACTGGCCAAAAATGCCGCCGCGCCCGACGTCTTCGCCCACCACCACCACCCGGGGGTCGGCTTGCATTTCCAGCGCCAGGGCCTGCACGGCCGCTTCGCTGTAACTCCATTGGGGCAAGGGTGTCAGTACCACTGGCCTTCTCCTGTGGTTTGGATGTCGGTGAACGCGCCAGCGGGATCGGGCCAGGCAGCGGCGTCGGCGGTTTGCATGGCTTGCGCCACCTCAGTGGTTGCCGCGGCATCGATGGCATCCAGCTCGGTGCTGCTGCCGCCCATGGCCAGGTAACGGGCGCGGGCATTGGCCAATGGCTCGTGATGCAAGGCGGCGGCCAATTCGGCAGGGTCGCGGTAAGCGGCCAGGTCCACCGAGACATGGCCTTTGATGCGGTAGGTCAGGGCGTGCAGCAAGCGTGGGCCAAGGCCTGCACGCACCGCGCCGACCAATTGTTGGGCCAAGTCGTGCACGGCCAGCACATCGTTGCCGTCCACGCTGGCAGCGGCAATGCCCAAGCTCTCGCTGCGCGCCGAGGCACCCTCACCGGCGATCATGGGGGCACTGGCGGTGGTGGCGCTCCAGCGGTTGTCTTCGCACACAAACAGCACCGGCAGTTGGTGCACCTGTGCCCAGTTGAGCGACTCTAAAAACGGCCCTCGGTTGATTGCCCCATCGCCAAAAAAGCACACCGTGATGTCGTCTCGACCGAGCAGTTTTTGTGCGTGTGCCGCACCGGTGGCAATCGGCAGGCCAGCGGCCACCACACCGTTGGCCCCCAGCATGCCGACCGAAAAGTCAGCGATGTGCATGGAGCCCCCTTTGCCGCCGTTGAAGCCATTGGACTTGCCATACAACTCGCCCATCATGCGGGACAGATCAGCACCTTTGGCCAGGGTATGGCCGTGCCCCCGGTGGGTGGAGGTGAGGTAGTCGCTGGCGCGCAAATGGGCGCACACGCCGACGGCCACGGCCTCCTGACCGGTGGACAGGTGCAACGGTCCGCGCACCTTGGCGCTGCCGTCGGCGGTCTTGTTGTAGGCACTGACGCCACCTTGGCTGAGGATTTCGGCGGCATTTTCAAAGGCGCGGATGCGCGCCATTTGGGTGTAGAGCTGTCCCAACAAGGGGGTTCGGGCGGTGTCTGACAAGGTGCGCTCCAAGGGGTTGGGGGGCCTGAGGGGTGGCTTGGCCGGGGAGTGTAGCGGCCTGTTGGGTGCCTGGGTCTGCGTCAGGATGGCCCCAGTTCGGTGCGCTATGCTCCAAGGCTTTGCAGCGTTTGCAGCCCAACCCGACCCATGAACACCCCATCCTCATCCCTTGAAGACCGCCTGGGCGCTGGCTTGCTGGCCGTATTGCTGCTGATCACCTTGGTCAATGTGGTGGTGCGCTATTTCACCGACCAGTCGTTTGCCTGGACCGAAGAGATTTCTTGCATTTTGATGCTGCTGCTGGCCATGGCCGGCAGCGCGGCGGCTTTGGTGCGTGACACCCACATTCGGGTCGAGTTTTTCTTTGAAAACGGCTCGGCCCAGCGCCAACACCGCTTGGCCTTGCTGTCGGCGCTGTCCAATGCCCTGTTGTTTGCGCTGATGGGCGTGTTGTCGGCCCAAATGGCCTGGGACGAATTTCGCTATGACGAGACATCCCCCGCCATCGGTGTACCCAAGTGGTGGTATTCGGTGTGGCTGCCCATTTTTTGTGGCGTGGTGTGCACCCGGGCGGTGCAGCGCTACAAACGCTTGCGGGGCCAACCATGATCGGCGCCTTGTTGTTTGCGAGCTTTGTGCTGCTCATGCTGGCCGGTGTGCCCATCGGTGTGGCCCTGGGTTTGGGCGGCGTCTTGGCCATCGGCCTGGCCAATTTGGACACCGCGCATTTCGGCTTGTTGGCCGTGCCGCAAAATTTCTATGCCTCGCTGACCAAATACCCCCTGCTGGCGTTGCCCATGTTTGTGTTGGTGGGGTCGATTTTTGACCGCTCCGGGGTGGCCCAGCGCTTGGTCAACTTTGCAGTGGCCATCATCGGGCGCGGACCCGGCATGCTGCCGGTGGTGGCCATCATGGTGGCCATGTTTTTGGGCGGTATTTCCGGCTCGGGCCCGGCCAATGCCGCTGCCGTGGGCGGTGTGATGATCGCGGCCATGGCGCGCGCCGGTTACCCGGCGGCTTTTTCGGCCTCGGTGATCGGCGCGGCCGCGGCCACCGATATTTTGATCCCGCCGTCCATCGCTTTGATTGTGTACAGCGTGTTGGTGCCAGGGGCCTCGGTCCCCGCTTTGTTTGCCGCCGGCATGGTGCCGGGTATTTTGGCTGGCCTGGCCTTGATATTGCCTACCATTTGGCTGTCCCGCCGCCACGGGTTGGGCCAGGGCGAAACCAACCAAGAGCGCCCCCCATTTTGGTCCAGCATGCGAGAGGCTTTTTGGGGTTTGTTGGCGCCCTTTTTGATTTTGGGGGGCATGCGCATGGGTTGGTTCACGCCCACCGAAGCGGCGGCCGTGGCCGTGGCCTATGGCTTGTTTGTGGGCATGTTGGTGCACCGCACCATCAAATGGGCTGACTTGTTCCCCATCTTCAAAGAAGCGGCCGAAATTTCTGCGGTGATTTTGCTCATCATCGGTTTGGCCTCCATTTTTGCGTACTCGGTCAACACCTTGAGCATCATCGACCCCATCACGCAGGCGATTTTGCAAACCGGTTTGGGGTCCACTGGCGCCTTGTTGCTGCTGGTGGCCTTGCTGTTGGTGGTGGGCATGTTCTTAGACGGGGTGTCTATCTTTTTGATTTTTGTGCCATTGGTCATGCCCTTGATGCGTGCCTATCAATGGGACCCGGTGTGGTTTGGCATCTTGTTGACCATGATGGTGGCCGTGGGCCAGTTCACCCCGCCCATGGCGGTGAACCTCATGGTTTCATGCAAAATGGCTGGCGTATCGATGGAGCAAACCTTTCCCTGGGTGTGGTGGCTGGTGCTGGCCATGATGATCAGCATGCTCGCTGTGCTTTTTTTCCCGCCCTTGGCCTTGTGGCTGCCCCAATATCTGGGGTATTGATGCGCGGGGACATCCAAGATTTTTTTCAACGGGGCCATTGAACCCCTTTCAACCAGGAGACCACATGAACAAACCTTCTACACGCCGCCATTGGCTCAACGCCTTGTGCTTGGGGCTGGGCCTGATGGGTCTGTCGGCCCAAGCCCAACAGGCTTTGCCCGCTGGCTACAAGGCCGAATACCGCATGTCGACTGTGGTGGGCACCGCCTTTCCTTGGGGCAAGGGCGGCGAAATTTGGGCGAACTTGGTGCGTGAGCGCACCCAAGGCCGCATCAACATCAAGATGTATCCCGGCGTGTCGCTGATCAACGGCGACCAAACCCGTGAGTTCACCGCCATCCGCCAAGGCGTGATCGATCTGGCCGTGGGGTCCTCCATCAACTGGTCACCCCAGGTGAAAGAACTCAATCTGTTCTCGCTGCCCTTTTTGATCAAAGACTACGCTTCGCTCGACGCCCTGACCGGTGGCGAGGTGGGCAAAGACATCTTTGCCATTTTGGACAAATCGGGCGTGGTGCCCTTGGCCTGGGGCGAAAACGGCTTTCGCGAATTGACCAACTCCAAGCGCGAAATCAACACACCGACAGACCTCAAGGGTTTGAAAATCCGCGTGGTGGGCTCGCCCTTGTTCATCGACATGTTCACCGCCTTGGGTGCCAACCCCGTGCAAATGAGCTGGGCCGATGCACAACCGGCTTTGTCCTCGGGCGCGATTGACGGGCAGGAAAACCCCGTTTCCATTTTCACCGCGGCCAAACTGCACACCGTGGGCCAGAAAAACGTCACCATGTGGGGTTACATGATCGACCCGCTGGTGTTTGTGGCCAACAAAGAGATTTGGAACAGCTGGAGCGCGCAAGACCGAGACATCGTGCGCCAAGCCGCCGTGGATGCGGGCAAGCAAGAGATTGTGTTGGCCCGCGCCGGTTTGGTCGAAGCCGGTCGCCCCTTGCTCAAGGACATCGAAGCCCTGGGTGTGAAGGTGGTGGTGCCCACCGCATCACAGCGCGAGCAGTTTGTCAGCGCCACCCGTGCGGTTTACAACAAGTGGAAGCCCCAAATTGGCGCGAACCTGGTTGCCAAGGCCGAGAAGACCCTGGCCAACGTCAAGTGATGTGGCTCAACCCATCAGGCTTGCCATGGGCAACCAGATGAAAAGGGCCCCGAGAGGGGCCCTTTTTGATTCCGATCAGGACAGCTTTTTGATCAGAACCACGCTTTTGCGGTCCCAGTTGTATTTGCGTTTGCGCGCCTCGGGCAAGGCGTCGATGTCGGCCTGCACGAATCCGCGTTTTAAAAACCAGTGCATGGTGCGGGTGGTCAACACAAAAAGCTGTTGAATGCCTTGGGCACGGCAGCGTTGCTCTATGCGCTTGAGCACCTTTTCTCCGTCACCTTGGCCTTGTGAAGCGGGTGAGACGGTGAGGGCGGCCAATTCGGCGCAATGCGCTTCTGGATAAGGGTACATGGCCGCGCAGGCGAAGATGACACCGTCGTGCTCGATCACCGTGTATTGGCCAATGTCGCGTTCGATCTCGTTGCGGTCGCGCTTGACCAAGGTGCCATCGCGTTCAAACGGTTCGATCAGTTGCAAGATGCCACCCACGTCCTCGTGGCTGGCTTCACGCAGGCTCTCTAACTTTTCGTCCACCACCATGGTGCCAATGCCGTCGTGCACATACACCTCGAGCAACAAAGCGCCATCCACCGCAAACGGCAGGATGTGGCTGCGCTCCACGCCTTGCTTGCAAGCGGTGACGCAGTGTTGGAGGTAAAAAGGGATGTCGGTGGGCAGTTGGGCGGCGGGCAGATGGGCCAACAAGGCCTCGGCGGCGGCCAGTGGCAACTCGGTGTCTATCGGGTTGTCTTCGCCCGCAGGCTCTTGGGGGCGCACCCGGATGCCGGGGGTTTCGGTCACAAAGATCAGTTTGTCCGCTTGCAAGGCACAGGCCACCGAGGTGGCCACCTCTTCCATGGTCAGGTTAAAAGCCTCGCCGGTGGGTGAAAAACCAAATGGGGACAGCAACACCACGGCCCCGGCGTGCAGGGTTTGGGTGATGCCTTGCACATCCACTTTGCGCACCACCCCCGAGTGCTGAAAGTCCACCCCATCGAGCACGCCCACGGGCCGGGCGGTGATGAAGTTGCCCGACATCACCCGCACCGTGGCACCGGCCATGGGGGTGTTGGGCAGGCCTTGGCTGAAAGCGGCCTCAATTTCATAGCGCAGTTGACCGGCAGCCTCTTGGGCACAGTCCAAGGCGACGCTGTCGGTGATGCGCAGGCCATTGACGTACTGCGGTGAATGCCCTTTGGCCAAGAGTTGCTCGTTGACCTGGGGCCGAAAACCGTGCACCAGCACCACCTTGACACCCATGCTTTGGATCAAGGCCAGGTCTTGCACCAGGTTGGGCAATTTGCCAGCAGCGATGGCTTCACCCGCAATGCCCACCACAAAGGTCTTGCCCCGGTGCATGTGGATATATGGGGCCACCGATCGAAACCAGGGCACAAAGGTGAAGTTGAAAGCGGTGGACATGGGGTCAAG
>Ga0114977_10003341_pt1 | contig 10304 bp, 9 predicted proteins | sample S_130805_MF_Meta_FD_87026 | JGI IMG/M metagenome (GOLD analysis project Ga0114977, IMG submission 87026) | Freshwater microbial communities from Lake Simoncouche, Canada to study carbon cycling - S_130805_MF_MetaG | ecosystem: Environmental > Aquatic > Freshwater > Lake | place: Lake...
TGATGTATTTTGCGACAAAGGTTTCTTTACAACCAACGATACCGAGCGAATATTGATGGCTGGAATGAAATACGGCCTGAAACCTAAAATACATGCGAATGAACTGGCTTTATCAGGTGGAATTCAGGTAGGAGTGAAGTATGGTGCTTTGTCGGTTGATCACCTTGAATACACAGGCGAAGCTGAAATATTAGCATTGCAAAATTCTGAGACTATGCCAACTATACTTCCGGGAGCTGCATTTTTCCTCAATATGGTTCATGCCCCGGTACGTAAAATGATCGATGCCGGATTGCCCGTTGCACTTGCAAGTGATTTTAATCCGGGTTCGTCTCCTTCAGGAAACATGCAACTTATACTCTCGATGGGATGTATCATGTACCGTATGACTCCTGAAGAAGCAATTAATGCTACAACCCTGAATTCAGCCTATGCTATGGGTGTTAGCAACGAATTGGGAAGTATTGCTGTTGGGAAAAAGGCAAATGTTTTTATTACTGTTCCCATGCCGGGAATAGAATTTATGCCCTATGCCTATGGAAGCAATAAAGTGGATACGGTAATCCTGAATGGTAAGGTGCTTTGATAATGAGATTGAGATGTGCCTGTTGTTTCATTTAGGAAAGCACATCTGGTTTTGTTTCAAAAAAGGATTTTAATTTTTAATGATTTTTTGAACTTCTGTAAATCCATTAATCTGGATATGAAGGAAGTAAAGCCCGTTGCCAAGTTTATTTCCATTGTCAGAATTACCATCCCATTTTAATAAATGTGTTCCGCTTCCAAATGAGTCATTCAATAGCTCTGAGATTTTTTTACCCGAGGTATCAAAAATACTGATATAAGCCTGAGAAGACTTGTCGCAAATAAGCTGGATTGTTGTTTCGTTGCTGAAAGGATTTGGATAAACATTAACACGAGCACCTGCTTTCGTTAGATCATGCGTTCCAACCCCCAAAGGAATCCAATCGGCTACAATATTCTGAAAATAAGTGGCATTTACAGGAGTAATATGTTGTATTGCCGGACCCTTGTCAAATTCTACACTTAATGAAGGGCCTTGGTTACCATTCGATGCTGAATTTGTACTGGTGTATTCAACCCAAATCTGGTAAATTCCATCTGGCATTTCAGTGCCGCTGGCATTTTTCCCATCCCAGGTAACTGTATGCGTCTGATGCGTTGACAAGGTCGCACCGGTTGTTGCTGAAGCTGTATTTCCTAAAGAACTTGCATTCCATTTTACCAAATGCTGTTTCCTGGTATTTGCCATTACTTTTCTCGAAACAACGAAGTTACCTTGTGCATCCTTTATCCAGATAGCCAGTACGTTTTTTGGTGAATAGGAAGAACTATTTGTTATAGTCTTTACAGTAAAGGTTAATACGCCAGGTGTAATTCCCTCTGGGTTATCAGTATACTGGGCTTTAAGATTTACACAAATAAACAAGCTTAATGTTAATGTAAGGAGTGTAACTGGTTTTATCAAGGTTGTCATAAATCGGAATTTTGAGGCAAATGTAGTTATATTACTATATGATCTGAATTTATAATTATTTTGAGCCATAAAAGTGTTATTATGGCAATACAATTTTGGATATGGAATGCATAAAGCAACAAAATGACGTCAGATCTTGATGCAAAATCAATGCTTTGGCTGGCCAGTTTGGTATTCTATTTTATTTCGGCCACAGATAATACAAGTATATAAGGTACATGCCGATTAGGAAGGCTCCTTCATCCGGTTTGAGTTTTAAACCGGATCTGAGAAAGTAAGAACTTGTAAGAATCACGCCAATCGTTACATACAAATCTAAATTACTGATAGCCATAGCTGAAAGCGGATGGATGAGGCTGGAACCACCGATAACACCTATAATAATAAAAATGGTTGATCCCAATATACTTTGCATTGCCAGATCAGAATCAGGCACTCTGGAAAGAGTAATTGAATTGAGAAGGGCAGGAAAACTTGTGCATGCAGCTACTATTGTTAGTCCTATAATTGTTTCACCAACATTTAATATATGAGCCATAGTTATTGCCCCTTTTATAAGGAAACCGGATCCTGCTGCAAGTAGAATTATGCCAAGAAGTATAAGGCTGGCCGCCCTATACCATGCTGAGCTTTTAATGCTGACAGATTTAACATCTTCCATTGATGTGTCATTGTTTTTATTCTGGAGGACTTTTAAAAGAAAAGTAAATAGGACCATTCCCGCTAACAGCAATCCACCTTCGACACGGCTGATCTTTCTGTTGGAAAACATTGCCATGAAACCAAATGCGGAAATAATAAGAGCAGCAAAGTTAATTGGCAGAAGTTGCTTCTTTATTTTTAGTGGAGACAACAGCGATGTAATACCCGTGATAATGCAAAGGTTGAAAATAACACTTCCCAGGACACCCGAAACCGCAATGTTTCCATGGCCAGTGAAAGCTGCGGCAAGACCTACTGCGAACAAAGGGGAACTTGACTTGACCATTGTAATATTAAGCCTGGTATTATTTGATGACGTGTCATTTGTTGCAGCAAATGTGGAAATACCTTTTGCAAGCCAGGAAGATCCAAAAAACAAAAGGAGAATTGAGAAAAGAATGTATATTATTGAAACGGACATGGGGCAGATTTGGTAATACTCAAGATTGCTTTTCAGCGTTAGATTTTCAGGTTCAAGACGTAACAGTTTATAATCAAGTAGGGAATGATTATTAGTGAGCATTTTTGTTAAAAAACTTTATTTTTGGTTTCGCTTGGATACTTATGGAAATAATTTCAGGATATTTCGGATTACAGTTTCATCGGGTAATTGTATTTCAAAGTCTGGTATTACTACATGTCCACCCATGGTAACCTGCTGCTTTTTAAAACTCATTCTTCCGGGAATAAAACTACGCGCAGAAAGATGCATTTCAATAGCTCCTGTAGTGTCTGCTATTCTTTTTATATTGTCCTGATTTACACCACTACCTGGTATAATTAATATACGGGTTCCGGCTTTCTTTACCAGTCCGGTTAGGTTGTCTATTCCCTCGTGAGCAGACTGATGACCACCTGATGTAAGAATCCTGGAACATCCTGAATTAATTATATCCTCCAAAGCTTGGTAAAGGTCAGAAGTCATGTCAAAAGCCCTGTGGAAAGTGACATTCATAGGAGCAGCTGCATCCACCAGAATTGAAGTGCGTTCCTTATCTATTGTTCCGTCAGGATTAAGGATCCCGGCTACAATACCTTCCATTCCAACCATTTTGGCTGCAGCCACATCGAGGAGCATGGTTTCAAACTCTTTTTCGGAATAGCAAAAATCACCTTCTCTGGGCCGGATCATTACATGAATTGGGATTTTAATATACTTCCTGGCAAGCCTCATCGTGGCAGGCGAAGGCGTGAGCCCACCTTCGGCCGGGGAAGAGCAGAGCTCAATACGATGTGCACCTGCATGGGCAGCTAATATGGCTGATTCGAGGTTGAAAACGGCAATTTCAATAAGCATATAAAAGGTATCAATTAAGACCTCAAAAATACTATATTTATATGCATATCTTCTGACAGGTGCGTGATTCATATCAATTACTCGATTTGTTTGAAAGAAACAAGTGGCTAATCGCTAATTCATAGCTGAATATCCAAGACTGTTTTAAAACTGAGTTTCATGTCTTTAATTTCTTGGTTACATAAATTAAAGTAAATGCTTCCCTTCATCACTATTTTGTTAATTTTGCTCCGCATTTTGAATTTGCAATTTAGTTAAAACATTGAAAAACAAAAATATATGAAGCAGTTGATTGAGTGTGTCCCCAATTTCAGCGAAGGCAGTAATATGGTTATTATCAAGCAGATCACTGATCGGATTGAATCGGTTGAAGGTGTTCGTCTGCTGGATGTCGATCCTGGTAAAGCAACAAACCGAACAGTTGTGACATTTGTGGGAACTCCTGATGATGTAATTGAATCTGCATTCGAAGCAGTAAAAAAGGCTTCTGAACTTATCGATATGCGCACGCATAAAGGGGAACATCCTCGTTTTGGCGCTACCGATGTTTGCCCGTTAATTCCAATAGCAGGGATAACAATGGAAGAAACAGCTGCCTATGCACGTAAACTTGCCGAGCGGATTGGTAACGAATTGGGGATTCCTGTCTATTGCTATGAAAATGCTGCCTTTACTGACGAGCGACGCAATCTTGCCAACAACCGATCAGGTGAGTATGAAGGATTACCTAAAAAACTCAATGATCCTCACTGGAAACCCGATTTCGGCCCGGCTGAATATACGGAGAAAGTTTCTTTATCAGGAGCAACTGCTGTTGGTGCCCGTGATTTTCTGGTTGCCTACAATGTTAACCTGAACACTACATCAGTTCGAAGGGCAAATGCTGTTGCATTTGATATTCGTGAAAAGGGTCGTCCAGTTCGAGAAGGGAATCTTGTTACCGGTAAAATTAAAAAGGACGATAATGGAAAAGAAATATGGACCCCTGGTTCGCTCAAGGCATGCAAAGCAATAGGCTGGTTTATAGAAGAATATGGTATAGCCCAGGTTTCAATTAATCTGACAAATATCAGTATAACTCCGGTTCATGTTGCTTTCGAAGAATCCTGTATAAAGGCCCAGGAGCGTGGAATGCGTGTAACAGGTTCTGAACTTGTTGGATTAATTCCGTTAAAAGCTATGACCGATGCAGGGAAATATTTTCTGCGCAGGCAACAACGCTCAGTTGGAGTATCGGAACAAGAATTAGTAAAAATTGCTATAAAATCACTTGGACTCGATGATCTGAAGCCTTTCAATCCGAGAGAGAAAATAATTGAATACCTACTGGCAGGCAACAGTGACAAAAAACTTGTCAGTATGACTGTTGCCGGTTTTGCTGATGAAACTGCCTCTGAGTCTCCGGCTCCGGGTGGAGGCTCTGTTTCGGCGGCAATGGGTGCACTGGGCATTTCGCTTGCCACCATGGTTGCCAATCTGTCTTCTCACAAAGCCGGTTGGGATAATCGTTGGGAAGAATTCAGTCTTTGGGCTGAAAAAGGGCAGGCACTGAAAGATGAATTGCTTATGCTGGTTGATGAGGATACAAAGGCATTTAACCTGATTATGGATGCTTTTAGCCTGCCGAAAAGCAATGATGGTGAAAAAGCTTTACGGTTAACTGCTATTCAGGATGCAACACGATATGCAATTGAGGTGCCATTACGTGTAATGAAACGATCATTCGAATCAATGGAAATTATCAAAGCTATGGCCGAAACCGGTAATCCGAATTCAGTAACCGATGCAGGAGTGGGCGCACTTGCAGCACGTTCAGCTGTGATGGGCGCTTTTCTGAATGTAAAAATCAATGCCTCAGGTATGCAGGATAAAACATTTGTTGAAAAAATACTTGCTGAAGGAACACACATTCAGGAGAGTGCAATTGCAATGGAATCAGAAATTCTGGAACTGGTGAATTCGAAGATAATGTAAGGATCCTAAGTTAAATATAGAGACTGTCTTATCTATGGCTATTCATTATTCACTCTTGCACAGCAGGATGAGAGAATGAAAAAGTTTGAATAAGACAGTCTTGTTTTTATGGTGTTGATTGCCTGTTCATTGGCGGGTAATATGGCGGATTTGATTCCTCTACGATAAAATTCAGGTAATTTTCTGTATTGTATACTCTGTAGGACGCTTCATTATAAGTGTCAGTCCAAAGTTTCGGAGGTTTTGGTGTTTTTTTGCCTATCTTAAATTCGTATCCGAAAAGCCCGCCATCACGCTCTTCTATCATATCGATTTCTTTCTGATCGTAAGTTCTCCAAAAGTAGAGGTTCGGGCTGTAACCTTTGTAAGCATTCCGTTTTATTCGTTCAAGCACCATGAAGTTCTCCCATAGAGAGCCGGTATCATTTCTCATATCCAAAGAGTTGAAATTGGAAATTAGGGCATTGCGGATACCATTATCATAGAAATAATACTTGTTTTTACCGGATAATTCATTTCTCAGGTTACGGCTGAATGCTGACAAGGAATAGATTATATAAGATTTTTCGAAAAGATCTACATATCGTGCAACTGTTTTGTTATCAACCTGTAATTGTCTGCCCAGTTCTGAAAATGAAACTTCGTTTCCAACCTGAAGTGCGAGCATTTTCAATAGGTTGACAACAGTCTTGTGGCTTTTAATTCTATCCATTTCAAGGATGTCTTTGAGAAGATAGGATCCTGTAATTTCTTTTAATATTTCTATTTTTTCAGATTTATTTTCGGCAAGAAGCACTTCAGGGTATGAGCCATATATGAGAAAATCATTCAGTTTTTGCTGTAATTCGAAAGGGGAATAAACTGCTGAAAGTTCAAGCACAGAAACTGGGTACATATTTAACGTGAGTTTCCGTCCGGTAAGGGGTTCGCCTACCTGCCCCGCCAAAGCAAATGATGCAGATCCCGTTGCAATTACTCTGATTTCAGGAATATTATCTACAACAAGTTTCAACCCATAGCCTATATCACGGATACGCTGTGCTTCATCAATAGCTATAATATCCAATCCGTTAAGATAATCGCGGATAAGTTGCAGATCCTGAGATTCGAAAACCTGTCTGGTGCGGAAATCATCCCCGGTTTCAAAACGGAACCTGAGTTTTGATTTATTCAGATATTGCTTTACCAATGTCGTTTTACCTACACGACGTGGACCCGATATAATCAGCGCTTTCCCTTTTTTCCATCGAAAGTCTAAATTGTCATATGCTCTGGGTAAATACATCTTGCTCTTTTTCTATTAAAGTGCAAATATACAATATTATAAGGAATTATAATCCTGAAAATATAAATAAAATGATAATCATGAATCCCTAAAAAAGTATAAAAATGGGGATTGTGAATCCTTATATTTAGGAAAACACTTATTCGTTTACTTTTTTTGGAAAGATATTTGATTGAGAATGATTGAAATACATCAGTGAATTTCATGATGTTTCTTCATTAAGAATAAGCTTGCAGAAAGTGGTTTAGCGTTCATCCGAATACATCTGATGCCATAATGGATATGGAATAGTTGGTTTACTAAAATTGGTTAAATGTTCCATGTCGGCGGATGAAAGTTTCCAGTTCAAAGCTCCGGCATTTTCATTCAGCTGCTGAATATTTCGGGCGCCGATAATGATGCTGGTAACATTAGGACGGAGGCGCAACCAATTTAGAGCAGTTTGTGCAATCGTTTTATCATAATGCATTCCTATTCTTTCAAGCTGTTCAACAATTTCAAAACCTTTTTCTTCATCGACCGGCCAATATTTGAAACTAGATGCTTGCCTGTTGCTTCGACGAGCGTCTGAAGGCATTTCTGAATTTTTCCTGAATTTCCCTGTAAAAAAACCTCCTGAGAGCGGACTCCAACATAGTATTCCCATATGTTGGTCGATACAAAGGGGTACAAGTTCATTCTCAATATCGCGCATGCCAATAGAGTAGTAAAGTTGGGTAGTGACAAATTTTTGGAGATTCAACTTTTCAGAGATAGAAAGTGCTTTCATAGTTTGCCATGCTGACAGGTTTGAACATCCAATATAGCGAACCTTTCCGCTTTGAATAAGGTGATCCAGTGCATTCAATGTCTCCTCCAGAGGAGTACCCGTGTCATAGCTGTGAATTTGATACAAATCGATAACATCCGTCCCAAGGCGACGAAGGCTGTCTTCACAACTTCTAATTATATGATACCTTGATAGTCCTGTTTCGTTCGGCTTGTTTCCCATTGCAAAGCGGACTTTTGTCGCAATAATCACATCCTTTCGGTGTTTTCCAAGTGCTTTTCCAAGTACAGTTTCGGAAACACCACCTGAGTAAACATCAGCAGTATCAAAGAAATTGATCCCTAAGTCGATAGCAGTAGAGGTTATAATGTCAGCATCCTTCTGTGTCACTGTTGCTATTTCATTTTTAACGGTATCACCACCAAAGGTCATTACGCCCAAGCATAGTTCTGAAACTTTAAGGCCTGAATTACCCAGATATCTGTATTCCATAATAAATGAAGTTTATAAAATGAGTCCAATATATTAAGCAACTAAAGTAGATAATTTCGGGCAAGTTCTTGTAAATATTAATGATAAAAAAATGAAAAAATGTTGATTTAAAAAAATGAAAAAAAATATTATTTATGGGTGTTTGATTTAACGGATTTTCTTGGTTTTAAAGGTTATGTTGTTGATATACAATAATTGTTTAATTTTGCCGTTTATAATTATTACCTTCAAGGGCACGAATAGAGTTGCCTACAGTATGAACGAAAAACAAATACATGATTAAATTAAAAATTGAAAATAAAATTATTTATTCTTTTATTGGATTAATTATTGCAATTTTTGTCGGTTTTGGCGGAAATATTATTCTTAAAGCAGGATTGCCTGCAAAAGTGACGAATACTGATATTGATTTTGAAAGTCGTCTTATTTCATTAGATAAAAAACTTGCTTCGGGTGATATAACAAGGGCTAAATACGATAGCCTGGCTGGAATACTGCGATTACAAATGAAGCGGAGTGAAGCAGTGCTGGATGAAATCCATAATCCGGACAAAATGCCTGATTGGGTAAGTAGCCTGGGGATTACTGAACCAGAGGGGATGGAATTTGATAAAGTATTTTCAAATTATACTTCAGCTGATTATCCTAGTGAAGGATTTAACTCAGTTTCACTTGTATACACAGGAACATATGTGTTAGCTTTGAATGAAGCAAAACGGATAGCTTCAAAAGCTAAATTATCGGCAGGTGGTAATTTTAAAGCAAGCGGAGGTCCAGGCAACAATGAAATTGTTCAGGAAAATTCAAGCGTTAGTTATTTGAATTATAGCCTTGGCGATACTGACAAAGATTTTTTAATATCATTACAGGTTATGCCTTCAGGCAGGTTAACAATCATGGTTACAGATAACAAACAACTCAAGGAGCGCTTGTCGGTTTATGAGCCATTGAATATTAGACAATATAGTGATGCAAAACAGAAAAAGCAGTAAGTTTGGGTTTTAAAAACCCCGGCTCATGTCGTCACTAAATTACCGTACAGAAAAAGATTCACTGGGATCAAAGCAGGTTCCGGCTGATGTTTTATATGGTATACATTCCCTGAGGGCGCAGGAAAATTTCCCTGATCATACCCCGTTTCATATTGAATGGTTTAAAGCCATGGGTACAGTAAAAATATGCTGTTATCAGGTTTATCGTAGTTTCTGCATTGCGGTAAAAGAAAAAAGTAAAGGCTCTGCTTTACCGCTTAGTCTTTTGGACGAAGAAGTAGTTGATGCCCTTGAAAAATCTGCCAATGAAATTTCAGAGGGATTGAATTATACTTCGTTTATTGTTCCTGCTATCAGTGGAGGTGCCGGGACAAGCATAAACATGAATGTGAACGAAATTATAGCCAATGTTGCTTTGAAAGAATTGGGCCTTGATCCGGGTAACTATGGGCGGATCGACCCTATTGAAGCGGCGAATATTTACCAATCGACTAATGATGTAGTTCCAACAGCATTGAAGGTTGCAGCCATGCTTCTGTTGGGTGAACTAGAAACCTCTATCAACGCTTTACGTCAGAAAATTGAAATCCTTGAAGGAAATTACCGGAAAGAACTGCGGATCGCTTATACACAGATGCAGGAAGCAGTGCCATCTTCTTATGGAATGTTGTTCAGCACATATAGCGAGGCATTATCGCGTGATTGGTGGCGGGTTTCAAAATGTTTCGAAAGGATTAAAGTTGTAAACTTAGGCGGAAGTGCCGTAGGTACTGGCATGGCTGTTCCTAGGTTCTTTATTATGGAAGTTGTCCCGGTTTTACAAAAAATCACCGGCCTGCCATTAACCAGGAGCGAGAATCTGCCTGATGCTACCAATAATCTTGATTCCATTGTTGAAGTGCATGCAATTCTGAAAGCGCATGCCGTTAACCTTGAAAAAATGGTTTCGGATATTCGTCTTCTGGCTTCTGATGTTGCTGGAATTCATGGTTTCAGTATACCTCAGAAACAAGTAGGTAGTTCAATTATGCCTGGAAAAGTTAATCCGGTCATTCCTGAGTTTGTGGTTAGCTCTGCACATAAAATATATAGTAACGATATGCTGATCAGTTCATTAAGCGCACAAGGCTGTCTTGATCTGAATGCATACCTCCCGGTTATCGGGCATGCTTTACTCGAAAGCATAAAGCTTCTGATTGCTGCAGATAACACAATTGGAGCTAATCTGATTGAAGGTTTAATGATTTCACCAGGAACCGGTGCCGGACAATTGTATAGAAGTCCTGCCATCACAA
>Ga0114977_10003342_pt1 | contig 10303 bp, 16 predicted proteins | sample S_130805_MF_Meta_FD_87026 | JGI IMG/M metagenome (GOLD analysis project Ga0114977, IMG submission 87026) | Freshwater microbial communities from Lake Simoncouche, Canada to study carbon cycling - S_130805_MF_MetaG | ecosystem: Environmental > Aquatic > Freshwater > Lake | place: Lake...
CCATGACCGCCCCCTTCCAGCTCGATTTCTTCCCGTCCCTCGACTTCCCCGGCCGGACGACGGTGCTGGTGCGCGAGATCGCAGCGAGGATCGGCGTGAGCGAGCGGCACCTGTTCAACGAAATCGACTCCGGCGCCCTGGTCGTGCTCGACCTCAAGGCGACCGGCTCCTCCCGCCGCTGCGCCCGCGTGCCGGTCGAATGCTACCGGGCCTACATCGAGAAGCACCTGACCGCCCCGACGGCGGCCCGGAGCGAGTTTATCCGGCACCTGCCCGTCTCCGTGCGCCGGGCCCTGATCCGCGAAATCGAGGAGAGCCTCAAGACGCATACCAGTTGACCGCCGCCGGGCGGCGGAAGCTCCAAGCTCCACCCTCCAATTTTCAACCCTCAACCAACCGATTCGCCCTATGTCATCGCAGTCCAAACAACACGCCATCGCCGTCCTTACTTCCGCTCAAATTCGTCACGATGACGAATTTGACCAAGCCGCCGCGGCGCTGGCTGTGCGCCGGGAAATCGAGGCGATCCGCCGCGAGCAGGGCCAGACGGCCATGCGTGGCCTGCGCCTCGGGATCGTGCTCTGGTGCGTGAAGCGGGCGCTACCGCACGGCGCCTTTATGCCGTGGGTGAAAGGCTGCTTTGCCGCCCACTACAGCAGCGCCACCCGCTACATGAAGCTGGCCCGCTACTTCGTCGAAAAGACAGGGGCCGATCTCCCGGAAATCCTCGCCATCGAGGGCGCGCAGATCGAGCTGGCGCTGGATGCCGCCAACGGCCCGCAGGCGGCGATCTTCCGCAAGGCGCAAAAGTTCATCGGCGACAAGTCGCTGACCGAACTCCTGGCCGAGGCCACGGGCCCGATCCAGATCGACGACAGCGACACCGAGGGCAACCCCCTGACCTCCGCCAACCCCGGCGAGGTGATCGTGAGCGAGACCGCCCAGCACATCCATTTCCTGAAGCTCACCCTGCTCGATGACGCCGCCCTGCTGCACGTGAGCAAGCAAGTCGGCGAGCAGATCAAGGACGATCTCTGGAGCCTCTACGAAAACTACCGCACGAAGCACGAGCAGCGCTTCGGGCGCACGACCTAAAGACAGCCGGAAGACACGGAAACCCCGAGCAGCCATGAACACGAACACCAGCGCGATTGAAGCTCTCAGCTCTCAGCTTTCAGCTTCCAGCTCCACGGCGTCTGCCGTGGTGATCCCCCTCCAGCATCACGAGGCGTTTCTCGCCTTGCCGGACGGCGAGCGCGAGCGGGTGCAACTCCTCATGCGGCTCTGCGCCCAGGTGGAGGCGAGCCACCTCGGCACCGTGGCGGCGATCCGGCTCTGCGCGCAGGGCGCGGGCATGAGTTTCTCCAATCTGCGGACGCTCTTCTACGCCTACCGCACGACGGGCGACTGGCGGGTGTTTGCCCGCCACTACTCAAAATCCACCAGCTTGCCGGGCGATTTCCTCGCCGAGGTGAAGCGCCGGATGGAGTGCAACGCGCGCTCCATGAAACAGGCGATGCAGGCGATCAAAGACGACTTCCGCAGCGGGGTGGAAATCCCCGGATACGGCACGTGGCGCACCTGGTATGCGGCGGAGTTTCCCGAGCACGATCTGCCCACGGCGCTCCCCTACGGCGTGTGGCCCCGCGGCTGGAGCCAGAGCAACCTTTACACGAAGGCGCCGAGCAAGGCCGAGCGGATGCTGAAGGCCCGCGGCTGGGCGGCGGCAAAGAAGTTTCTCCCGCACGTGATGCGCGACATGAGCGGGCTCCGCTATCTGGAGCTGATCGTGATCGACGACTTCGAGACCGACGTGATCGTGCAGGCGCGCAACCCGGCGACGGGCCGCTACGAACTCGTGCCGTGCAAGGGCCTCCTCGCCCTCGATGGCGCGACGCGCGACGTGCTCGCGTGGGCGATGAAACCGAAGTTCCGCAAGAGCGACGAGGAGCAGGCGGCCACGGGCGCGAAGACCCACTCGATCACCGAGGCCGACGTGAAGGAGCTGCTCTACTCGGTCTTCTCCGGGCACGGTCTGCCCGAGAGCTACGGCGTCACGATCCTGTGCGAAAACGCCGCGGCCTCGATCTCGGCGGATTTCGAGATGGCGCTGGAGACGCTGTTCGGCGTGCAGGTTTCGCGCACCGGCCTGATGGCGAAAGACCTCAAGACGCTTGGCAACGGCTTCGTGCAGGGCGGCGGCAAGCCCTGGGAAAAGGGCTGGATCGAGAGCACGTTCAACCTGGTCTGGAACATGGCCGGCGCGCTGCCTGGTCAAAAGGGCGCGAGCTACCAACTGAAGCCCGCCGATCTGGAGGCGAAACTCCTCTACGCGCAGAAGCTGCTCAACACCGAGGGCCTGACGCCCGAGCAGTGCGCGGAGTTGCAGACCGGTTTCTTCACCGCCGAGCAACTGCTGACGGCCTTCGACCGCATCTTTGCCGCGCTGGTGCGCCGCACGCAGCACCGGATGCAGGGCTTTGACGAGGTGGTCGACTACCGCCTGCCCGATGGCTCGGCGACCGTGATCGAGGCCGAGGCGCAGAAGCTGCCGGCCGAGACGCTCGTCGCCTGCGAACTGCTCCCGCGCCGCGAGAGCCCGCTGGAGCGCAAGGCGAAGCTCACGCGCGGCGTGCGCTTCGTGAAGCTGGCCGAGGCCGCGCTCGCGATGCTGCTGCTGACGGCGAAGCGCGTGACGAAGCGCAACCACGCCATCGCCTTTGCCCATGCCGGCGCGACCTTCACCTTCTTCGATGCGGCCTCGCCCGTGCAGGCGCTGCCCGAGGGCACGGAGCTGCTGGGCTACTTCGACGGTGCAGATGCCGCGGTGCTGCACTGCACCAGCCTCGATGGCCGGTATCTCGGCGCCCTGAAGCGCCGCAAGGCGGTCGACATCCGCGACCGCGCCGCCATCGGTGCGGCGGTGGGCGCTGTGAGTGCGCTGATCGCGCAGCACGTGCACCAGCCCGTGCGCGAGCGCCATGCCGCGGAGAACGCGCAGATGGGCGCCGCCCTCGATACGAACCGCGCGAAGCTGATCGCGTGGGGCGTGCCGGAAAAGAATTTGCCGGCGCCGTCGGCCAAGGCCGCGCCCTCTCGTGAGGACAACACCGCGCGGATAACTGAAACCGCGGGGCACTCCCCCACCTTGGTGGCGCCGGCATCTCTCTCCGCCAAGCTCGCCGCCGCGGCGCCCGACCGGGCCGCCCAGGGCGAGCAGCGCGCCACGCTCGCCGAGGCCATCGCGGCCGACGTGCACACGCGGCTCGATGCCGCCGCCGAATCCGCCGCGATCCAGGCCGACGACGATCTCGACCCCTCCGCTCTCTCTTAAACGCAAACGGCCGCGGGCGCGCTAACGCCCACGGCCCGAGCACAACCACGACGCAGCAACAACCCGCCATCATGATCACACCCGCCACCCCGACTGCCGAAACGGCAGCGACCACGCAAGCCCCGAACACCGCCCTCGCCGTCAGCACCCACGATGCCGACGCCTCGCGCGCCCTCGTCAACGCCGGAGACACCGTGCGCGCCTCCTGGCGCTTCGGCATGGACAACGTGCGCAGCAATATCGCCTACATGAGCCCGGAGGCGAAGGAGCTGCTCGTGTGGGCCTTCACCTGGTGCATCGACGTGACGCACCCCATCGCGTTTGACGATTTCTGCGAGCGCGTGGGCTACGCGCCCAACACGGTCTGGAAAATGTTTTCGGGGAAATACAAGCACCCCGAGACCGACCGCCTCATGGATGCGCCGGAGAAGTTTCTCAAGGCGATCCGCGATTTCCGCCGGATCGAGGTCTCGCGGGCGAAGATGGGCCGCGCGAAATTCGTGATGACGCCCACGGCGAAGCGTTTCTACCAGGCGTGCGATCTGGCGCGTAAGAGCCAGACGCCGGTCTTCGTCTACGGGGCGAGCCAGATCGGCAAGAGCGAGGCGAGCGCCCAATATTGCGTCGATAATAACCACGGGAAAAGCGTGAACGTGGAGCTGGAGGCGGTGAACGGGCTGCGCGGCCTGCTCCAGGCGGTGGCGCCGAAGGTGGGCGTGAGCCCCCTGGCGAACACGCCCGACCTGATCGCGCGCCTGAAGAAGGCGATCACGAGCGACATGGTGATCATCCTGAACGAGGTGCACCTGCTCGCCAACGTCTACCGCAAGGGCAGCTTCTTCGCCTGCATGGAGACGGTGCGCCGGCTCTTCGTCGATCACTGCAAATGCGGACTCGTGATGACGTTCACGCTCCTCGGCTACACCGTGGCGGAGAAGGAAAAGGCGCGCGAGCTGGAGCAGATTTTCCGCCGCGGGGTGCACCGGGTGAATCTCGGCGACCGCCCGAGCGTGGCTGACGTGACCGCCATCGTGCGCGCGTGGGGCCTCGATCTGCCGGCGCGGGCCGAAGAGGTGGTCGTGAAGGTGGGCAGCCGGGGCACGGAGTATCGGGAGCAGCCTTACGTGCGGCTGGGGCAGCTCGCGAAAGAGGACGGACTGAAGGCCATCGTGGAGCGGCTGCGCGCCGCGAGCGAGCTGGCGAGCGACAAGGAGGTCGAGCTGGCGTGGGAGCACTTCGTCCTGGTCGACCTGCTGATCAAGAAAAACGCCGAGACGCCCGCGCACGGCTGGGCGGCATAACCCCGAAGCATGATCACCATGAACACCGGAAAAACTCTCACTGTCTTCGTGCGGCGCGACAAGAGCGCCTTCATCGCGAGCGTCGGGCTGAGCGAATACACGAGCGTCGTCTCGTCCACCGTGGCCGCGCAGACGGCGGCGGCGCACGCCTTCGGGGTGCCGCGCGAGCGGATCGACCTCCTGCCGACGGGCCCGCACACGCTGATCGCCAGCGTGAAACGCACTGGCAACGCCTTTGCCTGGGACTTGCTGGCCTTCGGCGTGACGATGGCCGCCACCGCCGCGATCTGCTGGACGATCTGGAAAGGGGGTGCGCTGTGAGCCTCTACACCACTGCCGAACTCGTCAATGAGCTGAATGCCGTGACGCAGCAATGCCAGCTCGCGCTGGCGGCGTGTCGCTCGATTCACTTCGCGGTGAAAAACGCCAAGCGCCACGGCGGCGACTACAACCTGAACGACCTGCACGCCGCGGATCGGCTCGCCAAAGAAGCGCTCGCGGGAGGTGTCAAATGAGCCCCGCGACCCATGACGCCCTGCGCGCCCACGCGTGCAACGTGATCCGCCAGCTCGGCGCGGCCCTCGATGGGCTGGCGATGGCGGCGGAAGTGAGCCGGTTGCCCAGCACGGCGACCGTCGACGCGCTGATCTGTGTGCAGCACCTGGAGGAAGCGGCGTGCGCCGTGGAATCCTCGGCCGCGCTGATCAAGGAACTCGCGAAGGTGCTCGACGTGGAGCTGGACGCCACGCAGCGCGTGGCCGTGACGCTGGCGGGCGAAGGAGGTGCAGCGTGAGCAGCCGTTTCGAGTTTCACATGATCTTCATGCGCTCCTCGCTCGTCGAGGCGGCGGACCTGATCGACTGCGTCCAGCAACCACTGGGCGAAGCCCACCGCACGCAACACCTGATCAGCGCGATCCGCTGGCTCAAGTGCGCCAAGACCAATCTGGCGATGGCCGAGGCCGCCGCGAAGCACGAGGCGATCCTGAAGCCGCTGCGGAAGCGCCGGCTGACGACGCTCGCGCAGTTTGACCAGGCGCTGGCCGAAGCGAACGAAGGCCGCGCATGAAAACGCTGATCAATCTCTGCGTGGCGGTGGCGGTGGTCGTGGTTTACGGGGTGCTGACGGCCGTCGAAACGATCCGCGAACGGCGACTGAAGCGCGAACTCGGCGCGGCCTACGAAGGCCCGCTCGACGGGGAGGGCGAAGTATGAAGCCCGGAACCTGCCCTGAGTGCGGCTATGGCTTCGGCGGCCATCACCAAAACTGCCCCGAGCGGCCCGATCTGGACGACGACGATAACGATCCCACGGAGCCCGACGCGCCCGAGGGAGACGGCGAGGAGGGAGATCCATGAGCAGCAACGCCCAATTTATCGGCGACTATCGGGCCCGCCGTTACCATGCGGCCGGCGTGTCGGCGGCGGCCAGCGAGCCCCTCCTCACGTGCCCGGTCTGCCAGATCGCGAACTTCTCCGCCCGCGGCCTCGCCGCGCACTGCTGCCGGGCCAAGCCCGACCGCGAAAAACTTTCCGCCGAAGAACTCTGTCTCGCGCGCTCCCGCGCGGGCCTCACCTGAAACACCCTTTCCATGAAAAATCCGAAACGCCTCAAAGTTCAGCCCCTCACCGACCGCGCCGAGTTTCTCGCCCTGGTCGCCGAAATCTCCGCTCTGGAAGCCGAAGCCCGCGCCTGCGCGGGAGCGCGCGACATCCTGATCGCGCAAATCCAGGCCGAGCACGAAACCCAGATCGCCCCGCTCGCGGAGAAGATCAAAGGGAAGATGGCCCTGGTGGAAGCCTACGCCGAAGCGCACCGCGCCGAGTTGCTGCCGAAAGACGCGAAGAGCGCCAAGACGGACACGGCCACCTTCGGGTGGCGGGTGGGCAATCGCACGGTGAAGCTCATGTCGCGCGTGAGCGAAGAGCAGGCCATCGCCGCCCTGAAGGGCCTCTCGCTCGGCGCCTACGTGCGCAAGGTGGAGGAGATCGCGAAGAGCCTGATCCTGTGCGATTGCGAGGACGACCAGCACCTGATCGCGGCGACCTTCGACGAGGCCGGCGAGCCGAAGCATAAGGACGGGCAAGTGATCACGCGCACGGTGCCGCTGGCAAACGTGGGGCTGAAGATCGTGCAGCCGGAGACGTTCTTCATCGAGCCGCACAGTGCGGACGCAAACACCGTGAAAGCGGAAGGAGCGGCGGCGTGATCACCGTGGCCCCGATCACCCGCGCGCAGTTGCCCGAAGGCTGGATCGCCGAACGGCGCGAAGTCGTGCAGCGCGAAGGCTTCGCCCTGCGCGCGGGCGCGGGCGCCAGCATCGAGATCAAGAGCCTCACGACGAACGCATGGCTGCGCCTGGCACTGCCGGACAAAGCGCCCGGCTTCGCGACGGAAGCGGAGCGGGATGGGGTGATGGGCGAACTACAGGGAGGAAACTAACATGGGAGCAGAGACAAAGATTCAGTGGTGTGACTATACCTTCAACCCGTGGGAGGGCTGCACGAAGGTCTCCCCTGGCTGCGCGCATTGCTACGCCGAGACCCGCAACGCCCGCTTCGGCGGAGGCACGGCTCCGAATTGGGGCAAGGGCGCGCCACGGCGGCGCACGTCTATCCACAACTGGAACGAGCCACGCCGGTGGGATCGTGCGGCCGATGCTCAACTCGCCGCATTCAATCGCGAGGTGGCGGTCTCGTTCGGCCATCTCGACGATATGATGGAAGAACCGCGGCGCCCGCGCGTCTTCTGCGCGTCACTCGCCGACTGGCTCGACGACGAGGTGCCGATTGAATGGCTCGCCGATCTGCTCGCGCTGATCCGCGAGACGCCGCATCTGGATTGGCTGCTGCTCACGAAGCGGCCGGAGAATTGGTTAACTCGCATGGAGAAGGTGACTTTCTTCGCCATGTTCACCCCGGCATATCACTCGCTGCTTTCTCTGCTCGCAAAATGGCATCCCGCTTACGACGGCGGCGGCGGTGCGAATGGTTCTCCAGTGCCTCCCGCAAACGTCTGGATCGGCACGACGGTCGAAGACCAGCAGCGGGCCAACGAACGCATCCCACAACTGCGCCGTATCCCGGCGCGCGTGCGCTTCCTCTCGTGCGAGCCGATGCTGGGGCCGCTCGATCTATCGCGATGGATGGGCCCGTGGCGTGGCTGCGGTGATTACCTCGCCGCTCCTACCGTGCAGGATCGGAAAGAAGGGCGCACCTCGTGCGCTCGCTACGAAAACGCCAGCGGTGAATGCCGTGCGGACTTCTGCGTCTTTGGCTACATTGGCGGCATCGATTGGGTGATTATCGGCGGTGAGTCGGGTGCAGGGGCGCGCGATTTCCACACGGAGCACGCGTGGGATTTGGTGCTTCAGTGCTGCAAGGCCGGTGTAGCGACGTTCGTGAAACAACTCGGGACGAATCCCGTCACGAGCAACGCGAACGCGATGGATTGGGAGGAGTCGACGGTGTTTCTCTGCGGCACCGAACTGAGCGCAGCGAGCGCGCGGCCCGTGCTCCAGGATAAAAAAGGCGGCGACCCGGCCGAGTGGCCCGAGGAGCTGCGCGTGAGGGAATTTCCAAAATGACTCTGCGACAGCAGGCGATGTATTGGGCCGAGTGGTCGAAGCTCCGCGACGTGCTCCGCGCCAAGGGCAAAACCGCCGGCGAGATCGAGGCCCACCGCTACAACGTCACGCTGCGGGCCATCGGCTCGGCGAAGTCGTCGAAGCTGTTCAGCAATGGCGAACTCGACCGGGTGATCGCGCGAATCAAAGCCGAGACGTCGCCGGGCGATTTCGGCGCCCAGATGCGGCAGCAGGAGCAGCCCGACCGGCGGCGCGCGGCGGCGCTGGAGCGGTGTGATCGCGCGGCGTTGGCGATGGCCGATGGGTCGTGCGGCGAGTATCAATTCGCGACGCTCGAAACCCGGCAGCGCTACATCGCGAGCATGGCGAAACGGCTCTGCGGCAAGTGGCCCGATCAGTGTGACGAGGCGGACCTCAGCAAGGTCGCCGGCGTGCTGGAGGCGCGCGTGAAGCAGTTGGCCCGTGCGATGAGTGAACACGTGGCGAAAGTCGGCGCGGCGGCGGGCATCTCCGCCCCCGAAGCAGCGCCGGCTGATCTGCAACCAGGGGAGGATTTTTGACGTGAGCCGGCGTCTCGGAAATCATCGGGTGCGGCCCGCACGTTCGGAAGCGAATCGGGCGCGCTTTGAGATCGACCGACTCAACCGTGAACTCGCCGCCGCCAAGGCCCGCGGTAACACGGCCGCCGCCGCCGTGCTGGAGAATCAAATCGCCTGGGCGCTGGTGAATTCGCTGACCCGATGATCGAGCAGCTCGACATGGTTTTCACGAAGCCCGCGGCGACCGATCCGGCGGTCGCCGATCTGGTGGAGTTCCTGCGCGGCAAGGGCTGGATGACGCGCCGGCAAATCTCGGCCGCGACGGGCTGGAATGACCGTAAGGTGCGCGAGCTGGCATCGGCGGCCGATGAGGTGATCAGCTACCCCGGCAGCCCCGGCTATCGGCTGATCGCCGACTGCACTGCCGACGACTATCACGCCTACCGCAACGCCCGGCTCTCGCAGGCGCGCGACATGGCGCGCAAAGTGATCCGCACCGACCGCATCTTCTTCCGCCGGCCGGCGGCGACGATTTGAGATGGACGTGATCGGGCAACTCCTCACCGACCGCGAAGGCTCGGCAGAAGAAGCGCAGGCCGCGGATGATCGCTGGCTGCGCGAGCGCGCTGGGATCGATCCTGAAGAGCGCCGCGCAGCGTGGCGCCGGTGGGTCTGCCGCGAGCTGGAAAAGCGCCTGCAATGGCCGGAGCAGAAAGCGCAGCGCGACCGATTGATCGGTCAGTGCTGCGCCGAACTCACGACCCTCGCCTACCAGCTCCGCGGGCGGGGTTGGCTGCTCGATGGGGCGGCGCTCGCCGAGCACGTGCGGGCGTGCATCGGGCCCATCGCGACCGCCCAAAAGAAAGGCGCCGTCGGCGACTTTTTCCCCTACTTCCGCGCCGCCGTTCGCCGCTACGTCGGGGCCAACGCCGAAGACATCCAGGCGCAGGCCCGGCGCACCGGCGCAGACGAGGGCTCGCAGACGATGGCCGGAGCGCTGGCAGCCCTCGGAATCGGGAGCGCAAAACCTCGCGCGAAAAGCCTGACGGAGATCGTCGCGGAGCGCGAGATTGAAGCCCGGCGGCAACGCCTGGAGCATGCCAACGCGGAGAACGCGCAGCAGCGGCTTTTCTGAGTCGCTGCCGGGCCCTTGCAACGCCGCGGCAAACCCCGCGCCGGGCCCGCGGAAATTTCCTAAACCCTTCGGAATAACCGGGGCAGGGCTGATTTCCTTCCAAAACCGAAAGCCGCGCGCCGGATTTTTCCTAAGTGGCGACCATTCGGAGTCATCCGAGATAAATCGCGCTGATTTTATCTTTTCCAATTCTCAACTGGAAACCTCATCGACGATCGCCCCGTCGGCACCGTCAACGCCCTCGGCACGCCCCACCTCCACGACCTCGGCCCGCTCCCGCCCGGCCCGCACCGTCTCACCGTCCGCGTCGACAACCGCATGATCGTCGATGTCGGCGAAAACTCCCACAGCGTCAGCGACCACACCCAGGGCAACTGGAACGGCATCGTCGGCCGCATCGAACTCGCCG
>Ga0114977_10003343_pt1 | contig 10302 bp, 3 predicted proteins | sample S_130805_MF_Meta_FD_87026 | JGI IMG/M metagenome (GOLD analysis project Ga0114977, IMG submission 87026) | Freshwater microbial communities from Lake Simoncouche, Canada to study carbon cycling - S_130805_MF_MetaG | ecosystem: Environmental > Aquatic > Freshwater > Lake | place: Lake...
CATCGGTGGCAAGCGGGCGCAGCGCTTCCGGAGGCAAGTGGGCGGCCGTGCGGCACGAGGTCCGGCGGCGTCCCAGCAGGGAATCGGGAGGCCCGGCGCTGTCGAGATCGGAGCCGCCGTCACCCACGGCCATCCGGGTATCGGCCAATTGGCGTTGGAGATCTTGTGAAGCGCGACCGAAGGCCCAGAGCAGACCGCCCGGAGCCGGCTCGCACGAGTCCTGCTCGGTCGTGCGGAGGGGGAGAAGAGATTTGGCTCGGCCCTTGGCCTTGGACTTGATGGGCAGGTCGGCCCAGTAATCCCGGCTGGGCGCCATGGCGAACAAGTGGATGTGTTCGGGGGCCTGAACATGCAGGCACTGCAGCAGTTGCAGCAGGCGTTGGAACAGCCGGGCCGGCAGTCCCGCATCCAGCAGGATCCAGAGGTGCGGAAGCCCTCCCTTGGATCGCCAGGATTCCATCCAAGCCCGCGCCGAGGCGGCGAATTCGGTGTCGGTCTGGAGCCCGGGATGCGTCTTGAGCAGCTCGGCCACCGTGGTCTCGGCCACCAGTGCCGCCAGGAAAGAACCCTCGGGCCAAATCCGGTCGCCGGTACGGCAGAGAAGGGTTTCATGAATGACCCGGGCCAACTGAGTGGCCGAGGCCAGCACCGTCGCGTCGAGCGGGTTCAGTGAGGCTTCACGGGGCAGGGGGAACTCAGGCCTGTCCTGGAGACCGGGCAGGGCCGCAGCGATGGTCCAGCGGAGGCGTTCTACATCGAATCGGGCGCTGCCGCCGCCGGAAGCCTGCTCGATGAGTTCCTTGAGTTCGACTTCCTGGGAATGGCTCGCGATGCCTGAAGCGTTGGCCCAACGGTGGAGCGTGGCCTCCCGCAGCCCTTTTCGAGGAAAGATCAACCAATGCCGAGCTCGGACCTCGCAGATGCAGGCCAATTGCCGGGCGATTTCGTCCAGCAGGGTCGGGTGGGTCTCAGCGAGGTGGAGCATGGGTGCGTGCAGTCAGCAGACTCGAAGGATTCGGCGGTCGGGATCACAAAGCAACCCGATCACGAGAGCCTTATTCTGAAGCCTCGCCATCGGCCGTGCGCATGGGCAGCTGGGCTTTCGGTGAACGGGTACCCACCGTCAGGGTCCGACTTGGGGTCGCTGCCCCTGGCTGCGCCGTCTTCCGCGAGCTCTTCTTAAAAGTGAGACGTGACGCCCTTCACCCGGGTTTCCACTGCGTAAAGCCCCTCGCGTGCGGTGATGAACAGCGTCTTCCCATCTTTGCCGCCAAAGCACAGGTTGGCTCCGGCTTTCGGTAGCTTGATCTTGGCGATGACCGAGCCGTCTGGAGCGAAGATATCTGCACCCGTACCGGAGCTGGACCAGATGCGTCCCTGGGGATCGCAGCGGATCCCATCGGGTCCACCGTTTTCGATCACGGTGAAGACGCTGCCGCCGTTTAAGGTGCCATCCTTTGCGACATTAAAGACGCGGATGTGGTGCGGATTGCCGGAGTCCGCGACGTAGAGCTTCTTTTCGTCCGGAGAAAAGCTCAGGCCGTTGGGCATATTGAAATCCTTCACCACCACGGTGGTTTTCTTCGTGGCCGGATCGAAGCGGTAGACGTGGTTGCCGTCCTGCTCCTTGTCTTGGCCTTTGGGCAAGCCGTAGGGCGGATCGGTGAACCAAAAGGTCCCATCGGATTTCACCACCACATCATTGGGTGAGTTGAACCGTTTTCCCTCGAAGCGATCGACGATCGTCGTCACCGAGCCGTCCTTCTCCATTACAGAAATCCGGCGTCCGCTGTGCTCGGCCGTAACGATTCGGCCCTGGGTATCCAGCGTGTTGCCATTCGCGTTGTGGCTGGGTTGGCGGAAGATAGAAATGCCGTCCTTGGCGGACCATTTCTTTAATTGATTGTTGGGGATGTCGCTGAAAACGAGGAACCCCCCATCGCGGGGAATCCAAACAGGGCCTTCAGTGAAGCCAAATCCATCGGCAATTTTTGTCACCGTTGCGTTGGCTGGAAACAGCTTCTTGAACTCAGCCTCGTTCCGGATTTCAAAGTCCATGGCGGCGGCGGCTTGAAACAGTCTGGAGTGGATGGCGAGGACTAAGAGCGCCCGTCGAGCCAGGGTGATAAGTTTCATGGGAGTGTTCCGGATGATGATTTAACAGCCAATGGGTCTCAGCAAATGCCAAGTGGCCTAAGGTTTCATCGCCGAGATGAGGATCCCAGGGCGGCTTCGGATCGTGCCTGAGGCGTTAGTGATCACGCAGCGGTATTCGCTGCCAATGTCCCACAAGGTCGTGGCCGGGGTGGTGTAGGTGGTGTGTGTTGCACCAGGGATATCGGCTCGGTTTTTTTGCCATTGGTACCGGAGCCCGTCTCCCGTGGCTGACACCGAAAAAGAGGCGGCATTGGGCAAACCCACCGTTGCATCGGCCGGGTGGGTGGTGACGACCGGAGCTCCGATGGCAACGGGTGCGCTGTCCGTGCGGGCTATCAGGTAAGTCACTGTGGCCGTCGTGCGGAAGGTGAACTCGTCGTCCTCTTGGACGAGCGATACCGCTTGCCCCGTGTCCGCCCGTGTCACGGTGATGCCGGCTCCGTCAAACGGACTTTGCATGACGCAGGGATTGCCGCGTTCGCTGAAGATCCGCACTGAGTCCACGATCCGACCTGCGGCCCGGTATCGTGCTCCGACGAGAAATGCGCCGACCGACCGTAGTCGCTGAAACTCGGCATCCACAGACCTATCCCAGTTGGGGAAGATACGGATCACCCCGTCTTGGCTTTGCAACAGCATCCCGTTGATGGCCTCGATGATTCCGGCCGTCTCTATGCCGCCTCCGTCTTTTTGGGACACGATACCGTTGGGCTCGGGTTTCCAGCCCTTGATGGCCTGAATCACGCGATCGGCGGGGTAGCCCGCTCGGACGGCCATCACAAACATCATTCCGAAGTCGTTGCCATTCTGCCAACCGCACCAGCGCTGTGGGTGGAACATGTTGCCACGGTCGAGCGTGTTACAGGTGGCCAACCGATAGGCCGGCAGCGTCCGGTGACTGATGTTGTCGAAGGTGGTGGTGAACATCACCCCGGTGTTCCGCGCGCCACCCTGGTAATGCAGGGCCTCCATTACGTCATGCACCGCGTCAGGCCGGAAGGTGACTTTCGATTCCCAGGCCTGGAGCGGGTACTCGCTCATGTGATCTAGGATATCCTGCCAGTGGGCCCGCCGGTCCGCATCGCGCCCGAGCTCGATGCTGGCCGCCACGATCTCGCGGTACAGGAACCGGATCGCGCCGAGGCTGAACATGTCATTCTTAGCGAACCAGTTGGCCCCCTCGTGGACCGATCCGTACACCTCGTATCGGCCGTTCACAGGGGCTCCGATGTAGTCGTCGAAAAAATCGGCGACCGACCGCATCAACGGGTAGGCGGTCTTGGCGAGGAAGGTTGTGTCCCGACCGTATTTCCACTTCCACACGATCGGCAGAATGGCGAACACCGCATTGGTGGCCATGCAGCAATCTTCACCTCCTTGAGTCCCTCCGGCGGCGGAGGGAGTTCCGTGGGACGTGAACGAACCCTCGAACTCGACGCCTCGGCAGCTCGCGGGCATGTGTGCTGCGATTTCCGGAGAGACCCATCGGTGGATCACACGCCGTCGGGCCGTGTTTTCGGCGTAGTATCGGATGGTCTCCACATACGGATCGACCAGATCGACGTGGTTCGCCGTGAAGGTTCCGTAGTAGGGGTTTTGGGCGTTGTAGTTCATCCCCATGTTCCCAAACCACTTCATGTCGTCGGCCCGATTCCAGGGCCCCCAATGGCCCGGAGCCTTGCCCGGCCCATTGTTTTTGCCACTGCGTGCGGCCGAACCCACCAGGTAGAGGTGGTTGTACCAGTAGCGCTGCACGTCATCGCCCAACTGAAGGTACGACCGGAGCCAGAACCGCCGCCACCAGGCCTTGTTGCTGGCCGACACATGAGCGACCCGGGCAGCGGTGCAGCGGCGCAGAGCCCTTTTCACTGAAGCCAGAGGTGAGGGGGCATCCTTGGTGTGTTCGGCCTGGACCACCAAGTAGATGACCCCGCCGCCAGCGGGCAGCGTGAAGGTCAGTTGGGATTGGGAACGGTTGTCGGTGGCCGTCACGGCGGAAGTGCCGAGGATTTGGGCCGCCACCGCGCCCTTCACGTAAAAGGGAGCGCCCTCGGCATTGGGTTCCTTGGTGACCCAAATTATCGGCCCGGCCATGCCTGCACGAAGGGCGACCGACGCATTACCGATGACCGAAAGCGCGGCCTGCAGGCGAAGATCCTTCCCGCCGCTCGTGGACAACTCCAAAACCAACACATTGCTGGAGGGCGACAGGTAGGCCCGGGTGGTTACCGGGGCACCGGCCATGGAACACTCGGTCCGGATCTCGGCGTTCTTTAGGTCTTGGGTGACGGAATAGTCCATTGGCACATCGGCCTTCACCGGGGCGGCCTGCTCAATCTCCACAGCAGCCTCGATCGTTAACCGGGCCAAATTCAGAATGTGCTGCTTGTAAGGACCCGGCGCCGAATCATCGCCCGCGCGGAACCCGACGGTGTCGTTTCCGGCGTGGAATCCATTCTTGCCCAAGTAGTAAATGAGCGAGTGCCGGGATCCTCCCAAATGGGTACCGAGGTCCCCGTTGCCCAAGTAGGCCCCCTTCATCAGAGTGCGGTTCGTGGCATCGTCCCACGGCTCGTGGTAGGTCGACGACGCATCCTCCAGCAGCGTCGAAATCGTCGCCCAATCAGAGGCCTCATCGACCGGTTTTTGGTCGGCCCTTAGAGTCTGGGATGCTGCGGATGGACGTCCCTTGTTGTCAGTGCTGGCTCCGACGCCGACCGGTCCGATATAGGCCGCGACGCAGGATTGCCCGACCAATTGGCAAAAGGTCCGTCTTTGCATCGGCATCAGGCTGACGATTCAAACATTTTCTGCAAACAGTCACTGAAAGTTCGGGCTTTCTGAAAGGTGAACTGGGCCTTGTAAGAAAAGGAGCAGCGCGCCTGCAAACCAATGGACTCGACAGCCTGCAGTCGAACCCCTTGCTCAACAGGGAGGCCGGAGCCGACGAAGAAAGACGATTAATCCCAATCTCGCCCGCTCACTCCCCACACAGGGCGAGGAGAAGTCTTTGGAGATGCCCAGAACGGTGGGTTTATTATGAAACCGAGTGCATTTCTGCCCTTAGATTTCAATTGCAAAGACGGATCGGATAGAGACTCATCTATCAATCCCCAGAAAAGGCTCGCGAATTCCCATGTTTGGGAGTTTTGCGGCCAAGCGTATTAGCGTCAGAAATATAATGGATAACATTCATTTTTACCCTCCCCGTCAAAATTTTCTATCAATTCGATAAACCCATGAAACTCACCACGATCAGAATCCGTGCACTTATCGGAATCGTCGGCTTGGCAACGACGCTTTTCGCCCAGGCCCAGGGCGATCTCACCCCACCTGAATTAAGCCGCCATGCCTTGTCGCCCTTCATCAGCAAGGGTGCTGCCAATAAAACGTCGACACGGATTTCGGTGTATTTCAATGAGCCCATGGACGAGGTCTCTGCAAAAGATACCTCACATTATAGTTTTCCTGGATCGAGCATCGTTAGTGCTAAGGTCGCCTTGAGCGTCAAGGTATTGGACGATCCACTCGATCCGGAAGGCTCTTTCAAGACCGGAGCCACGAAAGTGGTTCTCGAAGTATCACCGGCACCCGCATCCGCAGCGGCCTATTCCCTGATCGTACGTGACGTCAAAGACCTCGCTGGAAATGCGCTGGCTGCCAAGACGCTGACGGGGACGACCCCGTTTTATGAAGTCAATCTCGCGCTGACCGGAGTGGCCACCCAATCATCGACTCCGGCGGACGTTGATTTGAACGAGTTCGGCAGCCTGGATTGGCATGGTGGTGGTTCGGCGGATTTGGCGAATGACGGAGACATCGACGGATTCTTCAACAATGGGTCAGTCACGATGAACAAGGGTCCGGAGGACAATGGTTGGTGGGAAGTTGATCTGGGGACGACCCAGAGCATTGGCCGCCTTCAGGCCTGGTTTCGAACCCTGACCGCCGATGAATGCCAGGCGTTGTTTAATTCCTGCGGAGTGCGAAACGACGATTTCCGGCTGCTAATCCTCGATGGCAACCGGAAGGAAGTCTTTCGTCATCAATACCGCGGTCGGCCCCCAGGGACGGTCGCCCTCAATCTTCCTCCGGGCATTAAAGGGCGACACGTTCGGTTTGAGGCCCAAAGCCCCCGCACGACCAGTGACGGATATTTTTCGCTGGCCGAAGTGGCCGTCATTGCTCCGTATGAGAATGCCACCATTCAGGTGACCCAATCGCCCGCCGATCTCAGCGTGGTCGAAAATCGCACGGCCAAGTTTGGGCCCGTTGCGGCCACCGTTAGCGGTGCACCGGCCGATCGCCTCCAAGTGCAATGGGAAGTCAACGGGGTGTCCATTGAGGGAGCCAGCGCATTCAGTTACACTACGCCACCAGTCCCACTCACAGACAACGGAGTTCATTACCGGGCGGTTTTCCTGCTCCCGGGACTCAGCCAACCGACCGCTGTGGCGATGCTGACCGTCACGGCCGATCCGGCTCCGCCGACTCTCCAAAGTGTGGTCGGGAGTTCAGCCCACATCTACGTCACCGTCACATTTTCTGAGCCCGTGCGGACCCAGACCGCTGAGTTGGTTGGGAACTACCAACTCGACGGTGGGCTGAGCATCGTGGAAGTGATCAGCCTGAATGCGTCGACGGTCCGGTTGACAACGACCGCGCAAACCCCGGGAAAAACTTATACGCTGACGGTGAAAGGCGTCCGGGATCTTGCTACAGGCACAGGAAATTTAATTGCTGCCAACAGCACTAAGACCTTCAAAGCCTCCGAATCAGATCAGGCCCGGTTTGTGACCGTAGGGAACCCTCGAAATCCAGCTGATCAAGACTATTCCAACGGATCCGGCGCTCAGGGCTCCGTCGCTTACACCTATCAAATCGGCAAATACGAGGTGAACAACACGGAATATGCGCTCTTCTTGAATGCGAAGGCCAAGAGCGATCCTAATTCCCTCTGGGATCCCGGAATGCAAATTGGCCGGGATGGTGACGATGGGTCTTATTCCTATACCGTGAAAGAGGGATCGGAAAAGAAGCCGGTCTACATGGTTGCTGGGGTCGACGCCATGCGTTACGCAAACTGGGTGAATAATGGCTCGAGAGACTCGAGTGATACGGAAACCGGCACGTATATTTTTACTGGCTACGATGTCGTCGGACCCCGTAATCCTAAGGCAGATTACTTCCTGCCCAACGAAAATGAATGGTACAAAGCGGCCTATTATGACCCGACCAAGGAGGGCGCCAGCAGCTATTGGCTCTATCCGAACCGGACTAGCAACCCGGCGGTGTTGAATTATCAGGAAGGCGCTGGAAATCAGTTCACCCTCTGCTTTTTGAGCGACACTGGCGGTCCTTCCGGACCGACCGACGAGGACGCCTACCCACTGGCGTCGAGTTACTATGGGACTTTCAGCCAAGCCGGAAACCTTTGGGAATGGATGGAACTGCGCACAGGGGACACGCGTCCAAGGAGGGGTGGAGGAAGCTGGGGCAATAACGCCGCCCGTGTGGCTGCATCGGTCCGTGCGGATAACGCCATTGGCAATGGAGGCGCGAGTGTTAATCAGGGCTTCCGAATGGCCCGAAGTTTCCGGCCACGGCCCGAATTTGTCACCGTCGGAAATCTCGGAAATCCGGCGGATCAGGACTACTCGAATGGATCTGGCCGTCAGGGCGCAGTTAATTACGAGTTTCAAATTGGCAAGTATGAAGTGAATAACTCCGACTACGCCATCTTCTTGAATGCCAATGCCAAAACCGACCCGAATTCTTTGTGGGATGCGGGCATGCAAATCGCCCGGGACGGGGATGACGGCAAGTACACCTACGCCGTTAAGGAAGGTGGGGAAAAGAAGCCGGTTTACATGGTGGCAGCCGTCGATGCCATCCGATTTGTTAATTGGTTAAACAACGGAGCTGGGGAATCGAGTACGACCGAGACGGGTTCGTATACAATGACGGGCTACGACGTCGTGAGTCCCCGTACGGCCCAAGCGCAGTTCGTTCTGCCCAACGAGGACGAATGGTACAAGGCGGCGTACTACGACCCCACCAAGGACGCCACCGGTGGCTATTGGCTCTATCCCAATCGGACTAGTAATGCCGCGCTGCTAAACTATCAGGAGGGTTCTGGAAATCAGTTTACACTTAGCTTTCTGAGCGACACGGGTGGGCCGTCGGGTCCCTCCGACGAAGATGCCAATCCATTGGCGTCCAGTTACTACGGTACCTTTCACCAGGCGGGCAATCTTTGGGAATGGAACGAGCTGCGCGGGGCGGATACTCGCCCGCGGCGCAGTGGTGGAAGCTGGGGCAATAACGCGGCCCGTATTGCCGCCTCCGTGCGCGCTGACAATGCCATTGGCAATGGCGGCGCGAGCGTCAATCAGGGATTCCGTATCGCCAAGGTCAGCCCACGATCGAAGCTCACAATTCTCCTGCAAGGGAATTTTGTGAAGCTCGAATGGACCGGAGCAGGCGTCTTGACGGCATCGCCGTCGATCCAAGGACCCTATACCACGGTGGAGGGAGTGACGGGCAGCCCAGCACTCATTCCTGCGAATCTGAGTCAGACTCGCTACTTCCGAATTCAATAGAAGTAGCGCGACGGAGTCGGATCTGGGATCCGCTCTGGCATTCTGAGCAACCGATCGTGGCCGTGTCCTTGACTGGGCATGGCCACTTTTATTGGGTGGCAGGAGCTACGGACGCCTTTGACCGAGCTAAAGCTCTTCAACCTTCAGGAATCTGGCATGAGTTCGCGCCAACGGGGGCAACTCGAGTGGCTCGATGTCGTAGCCGCCACTTGGAGCTCGCACGAGGCTGCCGTTGTCGATCTCTGGGTACACCTCGCCATAGGATGCAGGCCATAGAGGATGATTCCCGATTCATCCCGCCCACCCCCGGCACAGGGCGAGGAGAACTGTGCGGATAAAATCTGAATGAGGGATGGCAGCCTTCGAATTATAAAATGTCAAAAATGTCAAACTTTATTATTAAACCGGGTGCATTTTCACCCTTAGATTTCGATTGCAAAGGTGGATCACATAGAGCCCGATTACCGAATCCCCTGAAGTAGCGCAAAAAATTCCCCTGTTGGGGAGTTTTGCGCTCAACCCAATTAGCGCAAGAAATATAATGAATAAGTTACTTAAAAAAAGGATCACACCGGTGATCCTCGCGTCGTTGTTTGCTGGAGGTTTGACTGTAAAAACACAAGCAGCAGATCCCGTTATTACTGATCCATTAAAAACAACGATAGGTTTTTTTACTGGTGGCGATCCAGGCGAAGGGTTGGATTTGAAGGGTAATTTCGTATATGCGCTATCCATTGGTGCCGACGCAGACTTCGTCTCAGATAAGATTCAAGATGTGCAGTTCCTTGGGCTTCTCGATTCAGAAGTTCCAGGCGCAACGCTGAGCGCGCAAAACAGAATCAAAAATTGGTATGTAGTTAACTATGGAGATTCAGCAAATGATGATGCTCTAGAGGCAGCGACCAGCAGCATTCGCTGGAGTGGCTCGCCTAATTTTGTGACATTGACACTAGATAACTTGCAGATCGGCACAGAATACAAGTTTCAGATGATGTTTGGTGAGCAGTGCTGTAATCGTGGATTCGATATCTTTTTCGATGATGCGCTGGTAGTAAAAGATTTTAATCCAGGGGTTGCGCATGAGCGGGTTGCTCAAGGTGAAAAAGAGGCTCTCGTCACCTATACATATACTCCAAAATCAAGCACTGTAGTTATGCGGTTCGACGGCAGTGAGGCTAGTGCTGATTACAGTGACCACAATGCAATATTGAATGCGGTCACTGTAGAGAAGTTGGGTCTGGCTCTCGATACGGATAAAGATGGAATGCCGGATGATTATGAAAAGGCCAATGGCTTCAATCCCAACGATGCATCGGATGCCGCCAAGGACTTCGACAAGGACGGTGCCACCAACTTGCAAGAGTTTGTTGCTGGCACCGACCCGATCGACGTGACCAAGCCGGTGCTCGTCTCGGTAGCCACTTCGGGCGACTTCAAGACGGTCACTCTGACCTTCTCCGAAGCCGTCGAAGCCGTTTCCGCCGCCACCTTGGCCAACTATGCCTTCAGCCCGAACCTCGCGGTCACCGCGGCGTCCGCAAAG
>Ga0114977_10003344_pt1 | contig 10301 bp, 18 predicted proteins | sample S_130805_MF_Meta_FD_87026 | JGI IMG/M metagenome (GOLD analysis project Ga0114977, IMG submission 87026) | Freshwater microbial communities from Lake Simoncouche, Canada to study carbon cycling - S_130805_MF_MetaG | ecosystem: Environmental > Aquatic > Freshwater > Lake | place: Lake...
AAGAGGCGCGAGAAATCACGAAAAAAGAAAAGTCGAAGAAATTGCTGCCTCTACTTTACAACCAAATCTGATCTATCGAGTTCGGTGTCTTTCAGAATTTGAAGGAGAAGCCCTGGTCCAAGGGTTTCTCCAGCATGCACGGGAACAACACTGCACCGACCGTCCTCATGCTTAATGAAATGATGGCTTCCTTTAATGCGGATAACTTGAAATCCATGCACGGCGAGAACCTTGATGAGTTCTTTACCTTTAAGTTTCGGTAATTTAGGCATGGTCAGACTGCTACGCGCTGAACACCAACAAAGTCTCCACTCACATATGGCTCAGTTTCAACTTCAAGGCAAAGTTCGATTGCTTCACGAACTCGTTCCATTAACTTGTCAAGCGACTTGGCTTGAGTGTGGCACCCTCGTAGGGCGGGAACCGATGCAACAAAATATCCTTCTGCATCGCGCTCGATAAGGACGCTGAACTCCTTTGTTTTAGTTTTCATAGTTTGAAATTAGCAAGGAACATCGCAGAAACAAGGTCAATCAAAATGAGCTAAATGAGGCAAGAATGGACTAGTCAAAAGAAATTGCGGATTGCGGATTTTACCATACATTTAGGGAATAAATTGTTGATATTTCGGTAGGCTTGAACACCGAAGAGTGGCTGGTAACGGGTGAAAACACAGGCAGTCGAGCGACTAGGGTCGAGGGTCGATCCGCCTACGCGCTGCGCGTCTCCGGCGTGATGCGCGGTTAACTGGCAACTTGTGTTTGGTTGAAATTTTTGTGAATTTTGTGCTTTTTTGTGGCGATACAAAAATCGTATTGTTACTGTGATATAAACTCCAGCAATTTGGGAAGGTTATTTTCCAGTGTATTCCAAACCTCTTCAGGATTTACTCTATTGTTGGCATGGATCAAAATATCGCGAATTCCCGCCCATTCAGGCCATGACATTTAGGTTGAATACTCAGACCCATCAAGCAGCTTGAGAAGAATTCGTCGGAGGAAGTTCAGGGAAAAATCCTTTACTTTCCATCTTCCGCCAGAATTCCTTATCGCAAGGTTGGCCTCCCAATTGTTCCACCCAGCGATCAAACTCCTTATCCGACATACCTGCCGTCACAGACTTCTCAGGCAGCTTGCCCCGTTCAAGACTCATTCCATCGTTTTGCATAGTATTCATGGTTTTGACGAAATTCATTTAAAGCATACTCGTAGGCACGGTTGAAATCAAGCCCATTTAACCATACTTTTTCAACCAAGCGCCCAGATTTTGATAACCTGTCAAAATGGGCAATCCCATGCGCTGTATCAAAACGGGCGACGATAAAAAGTTCACCCAAGGGATCAATGAACATCAAGCGAACAACAAACCTCTCCACAATACCATTTTCTCGAAAACTTTCCGATACGATGTAAAAGCCGTTTCCAAGCTCAATTTTGAAATCTTTTTCAGGCATGCTAAAACATCATTACTGAAATGGGATAATAGACGGGCATAAGCTGCTTGCTGACGGCCAATGTGAGCGGGTGAAGGCGCGATCCTGAACCTCCGGCGAGGACGATTCCTTTGCGATTATGAATTTAGTTCATGATTGGTAAAATGCTTTGCAGGAATAAAAAATATGGTGATTAGCAAACTCTCTGGTTGGCCTATTCGAGATACAGGGAACTCAGCAAATTCGAGCGAGGTTACTGGCGCATTCTGGATCGTCCGAGGCAGCGCATAGTGCCGCACGGAGGAATGCCCACACGAGCAAGGCGAATACGGAAAGACGGTAGAGAATGGTCCGCCTACGCGCTACGCGGCTCCGGCGTGACTGGGGAGTGAAAGTGAAATTGCGGCGGATTGCAGCGAAGAGGCGCAAAAAGCCACGAAAAAAGCATGCTACCGAACAGCTTTTTTTTCCAAACCCAGCAATCGTTCCGTTCCATAAACTTTGGCACGGCGCGCAGCCTCCACGCGGCCGCGCTTGAGCACATTTAATATGCCTTTTGTTATTTTTTCCGATGTGGAGTTTTTCATCATGATTTTTTAATTAAAATAGGTCTGCTACCACTATTATCGAAGTGATACCAAGCGTCCGCAAGATTTTTGTAGTGGTTAAGAAAGTTTTGTCTTGATCGAGGAAATCGCCTTCGAATTTCTTTTGGCGTAATGCTGTGGCCTCCTTCACGCACCCGAGCTTTAACCCGGTCAATAGCCAAACGCGAATCTTGCAAATCCAAATAAATAATCTCCAACAAGTAGCCCATGGCTTTAAGAGACTTGAATCTTTTGATATACGCCAAGCCGCTGAGCGTGCTTTCGAGTGCAAAACTTTCTCCAGAAGCGGCAAGGCGATCTAACTCTTGTAAAAAGATTCTTCCAGCCAGAAATGCCGCACGCTCAGGCTTCGCGGGCGCAAATCCACTCGCAATCATATCAGCATTAATATAATAAACAAATTCCACGCTCGGGCTGTATATACTGTTTTGCAAATGTGCTTTTACCTGCGCCATTAGGCCCCGCAACCACTAAACAAAGCGGTTGTTTTGAAAAAGTTGAATTTTCAACCATCTCAACAAAAAACTGAACGGCTTAGTTTTATTTGGAGTTGATTCCGCATTTTGTAACATTTACAACTATTGCCGAATTAAAATTTCCAAATGCCTGAGGTGCATTGAAGAATGTTTTGCTAACAATGAATTTCAGAAACTAAAACTTTTCCGAATTCGAGCGAGTTTACTGGCGCATTCAGGATCGTCCGAGGCAGCGCGTAACGCCGCGCGGAGGAAGGTAAAGACAAGCAAGATGAATCCAGCGAGAATACCGGCTATAATTGTGACTTGAGATTTTTTTGGGCTTGATGGTTTCTCTGGCAGTGAAGGTTGCTGTAAAATGGTTTCGGAGCCGAATCCTTTGAGTTTGAAACTGAGTTGCAGCAGGCGATCTTCTATTTCGATTTGCTTGAGGAGAAGACTCTGCGATTCGATAGCGCTCACGCTCTGGGCTTGCTTTTCATTCAAAGTCGGCTGTTGCAATTTCGCTGTAATATTCTGAAGGGCCTTACGATCGATCTGCATTTTTTCTTGGATTTGATCTGCCAGTAAACCTCTTGGCCTCATGATTTCTTGGGCAACTTCAATAAAGGCAGCGCAGAGTGACCTGGCTTGCTCGGGCGTCTCCGCAGAAGCTACGACTGCGACATAATTCTGCTTGGCATTAAAAGTCACTTTAATGGGTTTGCGTAATTTTATAAGTGCTATCTCCTTGCTTTTTCCAAGGAGCGATTGGGAGTCTTTTGATCGATTCAGGAGAGCTTGATAGGTATCCACAGATGATAACACCGCCACCATACCCTGCCCTGTCTGAAAGTCAACTGGCCGTAACCAAGCTGTGCTCTCGTAGGTTTTTGGTAGAAACGATACGATGCCGTATGCCACAGCGGCAACCAAGATCGGCCCAAACACGAGAAGCCTAATATTCTCGGCAATAACCACAAAAATATCCAAAAGGCTAATTTCGTCATCAGGTCGAGATGGTGGAATAGGGTCGTTGTTTTGCATTTTTAATTAGAAAAGATTAACCACAGATCCGCCTATGCGCTACGCGACTCCGGCGTGATGATGGAATTATATTGTTGCAAGTAATTGGTATAAATGTGTTAAGCAAAAAATTTTCCAGTCAGGACACAAATAGGTAACAATCGTCTGTTGGCGGTTTGCTCGGCTGCCCTCATAGCTCATCACCGAAGGGGGCTTGGGCAGGAGTGAGGAAAGTTTTAATCAACGCACCTTCGCCACAGACTATCATGGCGGGGAAGCGTTTGAACCAACTTCCTGTTGGAACTTCGGGGTTGGTATCCAGCCAAGCCGCCAAAGATTGAATGGCAGCCTCATCGATGTCCCTGTCCCTGACACGCAGGAGCAGATGCTCAAAAAGTGGCCGCAGGATGTCGCTACGCTGTATCTTCGCCATTACGAACCATAGAAGCCCTCGGTGATCTTGGCGACTAGCCGATCGGCCTCGGCAGGGTTTTTTTGGCCCGCCAAGCGATGGGCTAGTGCTCCGAGTTCCTCGGGGGACATCGGCTCGGCGACGAGCTTGATCTTGAGGCCAACGGCCTGGGCTGCACGGCTCATGGATCGGAATGTGATGGATGTGTTCCGGGCATCAAGAATCCGCCGCACGGCGGTTCGAGCGGTGCCCATGCGTTCGGCCAAAGCAGCGATCGACAGGTTGTCTTCCTTCATTCTCTGTCGAATCGAGGCGGTTAAGGAACGCTTGAAATTAATGTCTGGTGTGGTGCTTCTCATACCTTTCAGGATGGTTCAAAATTGAACCGACGTCAATAAATAAAAGTAAAAATGCGAAGGGGGAAAGACGGACAGTGCGGTGCGCAATAAGTGGCGTGTGGAGGGTGAAGCAAAATCTGAAATCTGAGCTGAAACGGAGAAACAAGGGGGCCTTCCGCCTACGCGCTGCGCGGCTACGGCGGGACTGGGAAAAGTGAAGGTGAGGTATAAAAGGGGTCAGCAACTGAATTATTGATATTTCGGCAGGCTTGAACACCGAAGAGTGCTGGTAGTAGGAAGATGATGGCAGCTAGGCGGCTGAGAGATGATAGCTTATAGAGGATAGCGGCGAGTTTAAGTGAGTTCATGCGCTTGGTTTTTGAAATAGCGACCAGATGGCTTCAAGGGAATGGGTTGTGATATTTTCATAAAGAAACTCTTGGTGCGCAAGGGAATGCTGGATGTCCAAAATGCGTTGAATGTCGCGCAGATGCTTTTCGCTTTTACCTTCCTGATAAAAGATCATTTTCCAAAGGATGATGTATTCCGCAGGTGCAATGTAGACCGGCCCATGCAGGGAATCTTCAGTAAGGCGGTGCCGCCAAGCCCAGGCAAATGTGGAATCGCGGTTGCCAGGGTAGAGGTCGGCCTTAAGGCCCGTCGGGATGTGGATGAGGTTAAAATGACTTCGGCAATCGCGGGCAATTTCAGAGGCGATCACATCTGCTGGGGGGCAGTAGTATTCGGGCTCGATAAAGTAGGCGAGAAGCGTAGGAATTTCACTAGGAGTGACAAGAAGGGGAATGTCGATATCCAGCGTGAGGCGGGGCTCGCTGTAGTGCATCGATCCAACGGAACCGGCTATGAGATAACGGATGCCGGCTTCGTGAAGGGGACGCGCAAAAAGTGCAATGAGGTCAGGTTCGGGCACGGGCGAATTCACGAGAGACGATTTTTTGGTATTCCATCTCGGAAAGATTGGGATTGGCCCGCCGAGCGGCGGCAAGGCGGGCGTTCCGAGCCGTTAGCCAAAGCCCTCGCGCTACGGCCCATTTTTCGGCAAAGCTCATTTCCCGGAAGCGCTTGAGTTGAATGGGATGCAGGGGCTCGAGAGTCAAAGTGAAAGGTAAAAGAGGTTAGGAGTAAGTTGTTGGTTTTGCGGTAGGCTTGAACACCGAAGAGAGGTTGGTAGCGAGTAATTTGTAGCGGGTGAATGGTGGCGGAGAATTTTGAATTCTGGATGCTTAATTTTCAATGGCAATCAATCAAACTTTTCAAATCAGCAGCAAGTTTTTCGCGCACTAAATCATTGAGGGCATGATGATGGATGAATTTTTCGACTTCACGAGGATCAATAAATCCCGCTTCAAATGCCGCGCGGAGAAAATCTCTATCCTTTTGTCTGTTTGCTTCCAACTTATTGTAGGCAAGGTCCAAAAGCCCTAGAGCGATTATTTCGATTCCGTCAAATGCGAGCTTGGTCGAGCGTTCCAGCCATCCCTTAGGCTGTGTTAATAAAGTCCAACTGCCTACACGCTCGACATAGAAGCCGTTTTCAATATGGAATGGACTTCCCTCACCCATTTGTTCAATGCAAAGGTCCAAAGCGGCATCCTCATTGCCTTCAGGCCACAAATCCACATCATCCGAACGGGCAAATTCCTGAAATGGTTCCGGTGCTGTGATTGCCAAAGTAGCCCTGCCGATCAAAACAAAACGATTTTCTCCGGTAAGTTCGGCCAGCTTGAAAACCGCCGATTTGAGGCGATCCAGTGTGATATCAACGGCCATTTGATTGCAAAGTCAGGCAGGCGGCGAAGGGATGCGAGTCCGAGAGGGCTTCCAACTCGGGCTCGGGGTTGGTCAAAATAAGGGCAATTTCTTTGGGATTTTTCGAAGCTAATAGCGTTTTCCAAGCTGACCTGCTCCATTGCTGCCAAACAGCGGTTTCCTTGTTCAATGTTTCTTGAGCTTTGGCATACGCCCATTCGGGATTGGCTTGGATGGCATCTGCAATACGCTCCCGGAAACGCAACTTGCGCAGCATGTGCGCGTCGGCGGCACGCTCCTTGGCTTTTGTGAGTTCCGAATATTCTGATGGGCTCATGTTTTGTAAATCTCTTCGGATTTATTGCTTTAGGCAAGGGCCGTTTTTGAAGTCATGCATTTTGCCAAGTCTCAAAATAAATTATTGATATTTCGGCAGGCTTGAACCCCGAAGAGAGGTTGGTAGCCAGTGCATTGTAGCAGGTGAAAATACAGGCCGTCGAGTAAACAGAGAAAATTTGCCGCGATCCGCCTGCGCGCTGCGCGACTCCGGCGTGAAAAGGGAAGAGAAACTGATGGCAGAAATGAAGGGTAGTCGAGAGACCAGCGTCCAGAGTCGAGGGTCGAGGAAAGATTTGCCGCAAAAAGCCGCAAGCTATGCGACATGAGGTTTACCCTCTAAATTCCATTTTTTTGAAAAACCTTGATGAATTTTCCTTCGCAAGATTCCAAATTCCCCACCGCATCATGTATTTTTTGAGCCGGAGCAATGGGGTTGGAATCTTGTGTGCAGGCAACGATTCCAGCGTGTTTCAGGTTCCCATACCGATGCAATCGAAAAAAATCTTTGCGGTTAATCGTAAGCAAAATCCTTTGCTCCTGCGTTGCAAATTCCAACACCTCGGGATCGCCTATTTTTTGATTCGCGCGCCCCGCTTCATGAGAAGTCAACACATCATGCCCAAGTTCAAGCACAGCTTCGACAGCTCTCCTTGGAAAATTTTCGTTCGAATAGAAGCAAGCCATCAAAGAAGAGAATTTTCTAAAATCGCCTTGTCAATTTCCTCGTAGTGGCTCGCTGCGTAGGCCCACGCGCCCGACAATCGGGCGGCATTCAACCCAGGATAATCCTCGAGGATTTCCTCATCCTTGCGCCCTGCACGACGGGCCTCAACCAGCATCCAAACCGCAATCCGGGTTCCTGCTACACACGCATCGCCTCCACAGACTCCCGGTGTTTTTTGTATGTCCAACTTGAGATGCTTCCCTTTAACAAACAAAACAAAATCCAGCACCTCCTGCTTCAAAAACTCAGGCACTGTCTGCACCTCTTGCGCCAATTTTTGTTCCAAGATGCTCATTTTAGGAATTCTACGCGCTGGGCGGCTCTGGCGTGACGATGGAAGAAGATGGTTGCAAGTAATTGGTATAAAAATGTTAAGCAAAAAATTGACCAGTCAGGACACAGATAGGTAACAACCTTCTGTTGGCGATTTGCTCGGCTGCCCTCATAGCTCGTCGCCGAAGGGAGTCTGGTTAGGAGTCAGGAAAGTTTTAATCAACGCTCCGTCGCCACAGAATATTATGGCGGGTAAGCGTTTGAACCAACTTCCTGTTGTAACCTCGGGGTTGGTATCCAGCCAAGCTGAAATGGAGAAACAAGGGGGCTTTCCGCCTACGCGCTGCGCGACTCCGGCGTGACAAGCGAGTAACTTGTAATGGGAGGGAGGAGAAAAACTGAAAGGGGGCCGAGATTATAAGAGTTTTTTGTGTATTTTGTGATTTTTCGTGGCTGTAAAACTATTTTGCCGCAAAGAGGCGCGAGAAATCACAAGAAAGATAACTGTTTTTTGTTAACTATTGAATTGCTATTTTCTGTGTTAAATCAGGAATCATAAATTCCAAATCCCGTTGTTTGTGTTTGACCAAGGCTCCATCGGGATGGACGACCCATACCTCCCGAGCGGAGGCGTTCATTAAGGGAACGATATTTCGGGCGATCTGTTCCTCGGAGTGGGAGGAGGAGATGATCTGCACGGAGATATCTGGCGCAGCGTTCCAAGCCGGCTCGGTGCGGAGAGTTTTCATTTTCGCCTCGGAGGCCCAGCCGACATCGACGACTGCGACACCATTCTGGGTTTCTACAGGGATGTTAAAAACCATGCGGCCTACTGGTAGGTGCTGATGGAGGATTTTAGCAACTTGACCGGCGGCCATTCCTACCCGCGGCTCTGGGACACCAGCGAGCATCTCTCCGGAGGAACTAAGATTCATCGACTGCAAGTAGTGCTTGGTGGCTTCCTTAGCCGTGCCTGTGGCGACAACCCTACCCTCCTGCAAAACAATGCCTTTTGAGCAAAGCTTGGTAACCAATTCAGCAGAGTGGCTTACGAAGAGCACCGTGACACCGGACCCTCGAATCTCGTCGATTCGGTTCAGGCATTTTTCTTGGAATTTGGCATCACCAACGGCAAGAACTTCGTCAAGGATCAAGATGTCTGGATCGAGGTGGGCGGCGACGGCGAAGGCCAAACGCACGCGCATGCCGCTGGAGTAGCGCTTCACGGGCGTATCCATGAAATCAGCGATTTCCGCAAACTCGACAATGCTATCGTAACGAGCACGGATTTCGCGATCCTTGAGGCCGAGGATACTGCCATTTAAAAAGACATTTTCTTTGCCGGTGAGTTCGTAGTTGAACCCCGTGCCAACCTCCAAGAGCGAAGCCAGGCGGCCATGCAGGAGCGCCTTGCCAGCGGTGGGCGCTGTGATGCGGGAGAGAATCTTGAGCAAAGTGGATTTCCCGGAGCCATTACGGCCCATCACCCCGACGACATCGCCTTTTTCAATCTCGAAACTCACATCCTTGAGCGCCCAAAAGTCAAACGGCGTAGGCATACGGTCTGTGGCTTTCTCAAAGACCGAGGCGTGTGGATCCGGCTGCCCAAGCTTGCGGGCAACCCAACTCTCGATCTGGTCTACCAACATCTGGCGATTGATCACGCCAAGGCGGTATTTTTTAGAAAGATTTTCTACTCGGATGACAGGTGGCACAGGAATTAAGAGTTGCGAGTGGCGGGTTGCTGGTAGCGTGCGGGATTATGACCGCAAAGAAGCACAAAAAAAACGCGAAAAAAGAAAAGTCTAAGAAATTGCTGCGGGTTGCAGGGGATGGGAATGCCGAAAAAAACTGAAAAGTTCTAAAATCTGGAAACTGAGACTCAATTTTCAGAGCCGCTCTTAGGGCAGCCACATATCTGCGGGGAGCCAGGTTTCGGAGCCATCCCTGTGCTTGCAGACAACGACGGCCCCCTCACAACCGATGGCAAACCCGATAATTGGTGAAGCAGACTCGAAATCTTCTTCCGGTATTTCGGAAAGAGGAAAAGCAAACTCAATCCCCGCGATTAGCGCATGAATTTCGTTGCTACGGGGATCAAACGAGACTTGCTCGACCACCGGGCTTGATTCAAAAACCACGTTCATTCAGTAATGCTGTAAATTCGTCCAACGCTTCTCGCAAGTTGCTAAAAAACTTTGATCCTTATATTTGTGAACTTTGAGCTTTTTAGTAGCCAATCAGATCATATCGACGCAAGTGCGTTCCATTTTGTTGAATAGGGCGAGACCGAAAAATACAACGACGATGCTTACCACCATGCTGGCGCAGATTTGCCAGAGGTAAACCGTGCCTTGCCCCATAAAGGCGAAGCGAAAGGCCTCTATGATGAAAACCATGGGATTCAAGGCGAACAGCCAACGCAGATTCTCGGGAACGGAGCTGAGCGGATAGGCCACGCAACTAGCATACATCCAGAGTTGCATGAAGAAGCCAAGCATGATTTGCAAGTCCCGGAAGCGCGTGGTAAGGCCGGATACCAGACAGCCGACGCCGAGCCCGAGAGCGGCCATCTGCAAGATCAAGACAGGCAATACAATAATGCGCCAGCCCATTTCAATGCCGGCGCCTTGCCAGAGGTAATAGACATAAAAAATCAAGAAAAGGACCATTTGCATTCCCAATCCGATGAGATTGGAAATGAGTTGGGAAATGGGAACCGCAAGCCTCGGAAAGTAAACTTTGTCAAAGATACCTGCATTCGAACTAAATGTGGAAGCCGTTTGTGTGACACAACTTTGGAAGTAGCTCCAGCACACCGTGCCAGCTAGGAAGAACAGAATTGGCGGAATATCGCCAGTCGAGATTTTAGCAATCTTGTTGAAGACCAGCGTGAACATGAGGCTGGTGAACAATGGTTGCAA
>Ga0114977_10003347_pt1 | contig 10296 bp, 4 predicted proteins | sample S_130805_MF_Meta_FD_87026 | JGI IMG/M metagenome (GOLD analysis project Ga0114977, IMG submission 87026) | Freshwater microbial communities from Lake Simoncouche, Canada to study carbon cycling - S_130805_MF_MetaG | ecosystem: Environmental > Aquatic > Freshwater > Lake | place: Lake...
TGCCCGAGGAGGCCGTCCGCAAGGAACTCGACGCCGGTGCCGAGCGGTTCGTGAACGGGGCACGCAGCCCGCTTCAGGCCCGGTGCATCGGCCTCGCGCGGCTCGGCTGCGTGGTGTTGCACTACGACATGGTGGGCTTCTGCGACTCGCTCCAGTGCCTCGGCCACCGGCACGGGCCGCGTGCCGATCTCGACGGCCGCGAACAGGGCACCTGGGGGCTCGGAGGCTTCGAGGCGGCCGCCCGGCTGCAGAACTGGTTCGGCCTCCAGACCTTCAACAGCCTGCGGGCCCTCGATGTTCTCGCGGCCCTCCCCGGCGTGGACGTCGAGCGGCTCGCCGTCACCGGCGCCAGCGGCGGTGCGACGCAGACGATCGCCGTGACCGCGCTCGACGACCGGCTGCAGGCGGCCTTCGCCGCCTCGATGATCTCGACCTCGATGCAGGGAGGCTGCACCTGCGAGAACGCGCCGTATCTTCGCGTTGGCCAGGGCAACATCGACCTCGCCGCGCTGGTGGCGCCGAGGCCGCTCGGCCTCACCACCGCCAACGACTGGACCCGCGACCTGGAGCGGAAAGGCTATCCCGACCTGCTCGGGCTCTATCACATGCTCGGCGTGCCGGAGATGTTCGAAGCGCACTTCGACATCCAATACGGCCACAACTACAACGCCGTCGCGCGGTCGCACTGCCTGCGATTCATGAATCGGCATCTCGGCCTGGCGAATCCGGCCGCCGGTGACGAGACCGACTTCGCGTTCTCCTTCCGCGACGACCTCACGGTGTGGAGCGGCGATCATCCGGCGCCCTCGGGCGATGATGCCGGCGAGGCCCACGAGCGCCGGCTCTGCGCCGCGTGGACGGCGGCGTCCGACGCGGTGCTCCGCCCGGCGCTCGAGGCGGCCGATCGCGCGGGAGTGGCCCGGGCGCAGGCCCTGCTCGCGCCGGCGTATGCCGCGATCTTCGGCCGCCGTGTGCCGGCCGCGGGCGACGTGGTGAGCGAGCCCGTGCCGGCGGCGGAAGTTCCCGCGACCACGGGCTTCGAACGGCTTGGTCGGGCGCTCGACATCGAGCGGGGAAACGCCGTGCTGAAGGACCGCGGGGAACGCGTCGCCTTCCTGCGGGTGCAGCCGGCGTCGTGGAGCGGGGCCGTGGTGATCTGGCCCCACGCCGGCGGGATCGAGGGCCAACTGCCGGGCGATCGCAACACGGCCGCGGCCGCGCTCGTCCGGGCGGGGCATGCCGTGATCTTCGCCGACCTCTTCGGCCAGGCCGAGCGGCGTGGCGATCCCGCCTTCATCCTCAACCACCGCGGCGACCGCCCCGGCACGTCAGACAGCTTCGAGGACGGCTACCGCAAGGACTGCTCCTATGCCTACGGCTACAACGACACGGCCTACGCCCGGCGCGTGCATGACCTTCTCACGCTCGTGGCGGCAGCCCGCGACCACGACCGCCATCCGGCGAAGCGGATCGTGCTCGTGGGAGAGGCGGGGGCCGGCCACTGGGTGGCCGGCGCGATCGCCGCTGCGGCCTCCACGCTCGACGGCCGCCGCGATCCGCCGATCGTCGCGGCGGTGATCGACACCGACGGCTTCCGCTTCGACGCGCTGCCCGACGTCTGGCACGACGATTTCCTGCCAGGGGCGGTGAAGTATGGCGACCTCGGCGGCATGCTCGCGATGGCCGCGCCGACGCCGCTCTGGCTCGCCGACCCCGACGCCGACCTCGTTGAGCGGCTCTCGCGGTTCGCCGCCGCCGCGGGCAGCCCACTGGAGGGCCCGACCAAGCGACCCCACTCCGGCCCCGTGCCCACGTGGCTACCCTTTCTACTCTCCGCGCTCGACTCCCCTGCCCCGCCCCCTGAGAAGTGATGACATGACCCCCGTAACGACTCCGCGATCCGTGTCCCCATCGCTTACGCGATCGGGCTTCCTGGGATGGCCGCTTACGCGATTGGGCTTCCTGAGGGAGGCGCTGAAGCGATTAGGCTTCCTGAGGGGATCGCGCACGGGATTGGGCTCCCTGCGGCCTGCGCTTAGCGAGGGGCTGCCGGTGCCCTGGGAGCCGGGCTATGGGAGCAAGCGAAGCCAGGATGGCGAAGCGCCGCGGACATGCAGAGAGCGTCAGGCAGGATGCCTGACGCGAGCGTCCGGCGACGGGGCACCGGCAGCCCCTCGCCCCCGCCCCGGTCTGCCCCTCCTGCTCCCCTGCCTCCTCGCCCTCCTCGCCGCGCGACCCGCCGAAGCCGTGCACATCGTCCTCGTCGGCGACTCGACGGTGTCGGAGACCGACGGCTGGGGCCCCGGCTTCGCGACGTTTCTCGACAAGGATGTGACGCTCTCGAACCGTGCCAGGAACGGCCGCAGCTCGTCGAGCTTCATGAAGGAAGGCCTGTGGACCGAGGCCCTCGCCCTCGACGGCGACTACTACCTGATCCAGTTCGGCCACAACGACGAGCCCGGCAAGCCGGGCCGCTCGACGACGGTCGAGGAGTATCGCGAGAACATGACTCGCTACGTGGACGACGTGCGGGCCAAGGGGGCGGTGCCGGTGCTGGTCACGTCGCTCGTCCGCCGCAAGTTCGACGACCCGGCCCATCCTGGGCGACTCGTCTCCAGCCTCGATGAACGGGCCGAGATCGTCCGCGACATCGCCCGGGCGAAGAAGGTGCCGCTGATTGAGCTCCACGACCGCAGCCTCGCCCTCTGCGAGCGGCTCGGCGGAGACGGATGCGCGAGCCTGAGCCCACGGAAGGACGACGGCGCGGTGGATACGACGCACCTGAACGCCGCGGGCGCGAGGGTGTTTGGCGAACTGGTCGCCGACGAGCTCCGTCGCGTCGTGCCGGAGCTGGAGTCGAAGGTCACGGTGCAGCCGCCGCAAGACGGCTCGCCGATCGATCCCGGCCTCGGGCATGCCGCGGTGGTGCGGCGGGAATGGATCGTGCCGCGGTGCTGGCCCACGCTCTCCTGCCACGCGAGCACGATCTGCGAGGTGGCGCCCGGCAAGCTCGTGGCGGCCTGGTTCGGGGGGACGGCGGAGCGGAATCCCGACGTCGAGATCTGGGTGTCACGGCATGACGGGCGGCGCTGGAGCGATCCCGAGATGGTGATCACGGGCCTCGAGGCCGACGGCCATCGCGAGCCCTGCTGGAACCCCGTGCTCTTCAAGGGCCGGCCCGATGGCCCGGTGTTTCTCTACGCGAAGATCGGGCCGACCCCGCGCGATTGGTGGGGCGTGGCCTGCGAGAGCGGCGACGGCGGTGCGACCTGGGGCGAGATGCGGCGGCTTCCCGACGGCGTGATCGGGCCGATCAAGAACAAGCCGCTCGTGCTCCGCGACGGGACGGTGATCGCCGGCTGCAGCACGGAACACGACGGCTGGCGGGTACACTTCGAGCGGTCGGCCGACGGCGGTCGCACGTTCGTGGCCGGCGCGCCGGTCAACGTCGCACCGGGCACGAAGGGGGTGCCGCGGCCGGAGGGTGTGGCGAAGGAGAGCCTCATCGACGCGATCCAGCCATCGCTGCTCGCGCTCGGCGGCGACCGGCTGCTCGCCGTCGGCCGCACCAAGCAGGGGCGGATCTTCGAGGTCGAGAGCGGCGACCTCGGGAAGACCTGGGGCACGCTCCGCTTCGGAACCCTGCCGATTCCGAGTTCCGGGACCGACGCCGTCACCCTCGCGGACGGCCGCCACGTGATCGTCTACAACCACACGAAGTCGGCGGCGCGAACACCGCTCGACCTGGCGATTTCCCGCGATGGCACCAGCTGGACGCCGGTCGTGGCCCTCGAAACCATGGCCGGTTCGTTCGCCTATCCCGCCGTGATCCAGTCGTCCACCGGTCTGATCCACGTCACCTACACCTGGAACCGCGAGGCGATCATGCACGTCGTGATCGATCCGGCACGACTCCCATGAGCATGCTCTTCCTTCGGGCTCGGTTCCTGCAGGCCGCCGCGGGGACGGCGGTCGTGGCCGCCGCGGCCGCCTCTGCCGCGCCGCTCCGCGTGGAGCTCAACGGCGACAACGGCCGCAACGACGTCCGCACCCGCGGCTGGGCCGACTGGCGGATTCCGAACGGGCCGGCGGTGAGCGGCACCTTCGGCGACGTGCGGCTGACGCTGCGGCCCGTCGGAGACGGGGCGAAACTCGTGGCCGACTGGTGGAAGCGGGGTTTCGACTTCGAGGCCACGCTGGCCTCCGACGGCGCGAGTCTCGTGCCGGGCGACGGTGGCAGCGCGCTCGAACTCGTGATCGAGGGCCTGCCGGCGGGACGACACACCCTGGGTTCGCGGCACTCCGCCTGGTCGGAGGAGCCCGCCGCCGCGTTCGACGTGGCGATCGATGGCCGCGACGTGGCCACGGGCGTGGTGCCAGCGCATCGCGTGGAGCACGACGACGAGGCGGCGGTCGTGTTCGCGGAGTTCGAGGCGGCGGCCGACAAGCCGGTGATAGTGCGATTCTCGCCCGCGGTGGGAGGCGGCCCGGTCCGCAGCCTGTTTCTCAACGGTTTCGCCATCGACGACGCCGATCCCCGGCCTCAGACCCGGCGGCCCCAGCCCGCCGATCGCGACGAGCATGCCGCCGAGACCCCGCTGCTCCGCTGGCATGCCCCCGATGCGGCTGCCGAGTTCGATGTCTATCTCGGCACCGACGCGGCCATCGTGGCGGCCGCCAGGCCGGGCTCGGCCGAGCACCTGGGCCGCACGAAGGCGCGGGAGATGAAGGCAACGGCGGCGACGCGGGCCGCCCGGCGGGAGCGGCAGGCGGCCAATCTCGACTGGTTCTGGCGGGTCGATGCGGTCGATCGCGCGGGCACGGTGGCGGCGGGGCCGGTGTGGCGGTTTCGCGTCGGCGTGCCGGCGTTCGCGACCGCCGAGGGGCACGGCCGGCTGGCGGCGGGGGGCCGGGGTGGCCGCGTGATCGCGGTCACGAACCTCGACGACGCCGGGCCAGGGTCGCTGCGGGCCGCGGTGGAAGCCGAGGGGCCGCGGACGATCGTGTTTCGTGTGGGCGGCACGATCGCGCTCGAGAGCAAGCTCGTCGTCCGCCATCCCTACGTCACGATCGCGGGCCAGACGGCGCCGGGGGACGGCATCTGCGTGCGCGGCTACACGTTCGGCTGCCTCGGCGCCCACGACGTGGTGATCCGCCACGTGCGGATCCGCGTGGGCGACGAATCGGGGGAGACGCAGGATGGCACCGGCCTGGCGAGCTGCGACCACTCGATCATCGACCACTGCTCCGTGAGCTGGTCGATCGACGAGGGAGTGAGCTCCCGGAGCGGCAAGAACATCACGGTGCAACGCTGCCTCGTGGCCGAGGCGCTCAACATCGCCAACCACCGCAAGTATCAGCCCGGCAAGGGGCACTCGTTCGCGGGCAGCATCTCGGGCGACATCGGGAGCTTTCACCACAACCTGCTCGCCCACTGCGCGGGCCGCAACTGGAGCCTCGCGGGCGGGCTCACCCGCGGCGGCAAGTTCGCCGGCCGGCTCGATATCCGCAACAACGTGGTCTACAACTGGGAGAATCGCACGACCGACGGGGGCGTGAAGGCGCTCACCTTCGTGGGCAACTACTACATTCCGGGCCCGGCCACCCGCGTGTTCCATCTCGTGAAGCCCGACACGGGCAGTCCCGCCGATCCGCAGCAGGTGTTCATCGCGGAGAATCGTATGGTGGATCGGCCGCAGTTTGACGCCGACAACTGGGCGAACGGGGGCGTGGTGGTGGCCGCCGAGGCGATCCCGCTGATCAAACTCGACCGCCCGTTCTGCGAGTCGCTGATCACGGAGCATTCGGCCGATGCGGCCTACGCCAGCGTGCTGGCCGACGTGGGGGCGAACCGGCCCGCGCTCGACGAGCATGACCGCCGGATCCTCCACGAGGTGGCGAGCCGGACGGTGTCTGTGAAGGGGAGCCGCGGCGGCCTACCGGGGATCATCGACACGCAGGCCGACGTCGGCGGCTGGCCCGTGTTGAAGTCGGGCCCGGCGCCGGCCGACACCGACGCCGATGGCATGCCCGATGCCTGGGAGACGTCGCACGGCCTCGATCCCTCGAGCGCCGCCGACGCCCAGCGGCTCGCGACCGACTCCGACTGGACGAACCTCGAAGTCTATCTCGAACACTTGGCCACGGCGCCGCGGGCCTCGAGCAAGTGATGAAGACCACGGTGACGATCGTGTCCGACGCGATGGCCCGCGTGGTCGTGGCGGTGATGCTGGCGGCGATGACCACGGCAATCGCCGCCGACTTCTCGCAGCGCTACGTCCATCGAGCCGCCGACGGCACGCTCGTCTACGAGACCGGTCCGCGGGGCGACCGGATGCCCGACTACTCCCATGCCGGCTATCTCGGCGGTGGCGTCGCGCCGCCGCTCGTGCCGGCGCGGGTGCTCGTGGGGCCGCTCGACGGCGACGCCACGGCGGAGATCCAGCGGGCGATCGATCATCTGGCGGCGCTGCCGCCGGCCGCCGACGGCTTTCGCGGTGCCGTGCTCTTGGCGTCGGGCACCTACGAGATCCGGGGCCAGCTGCGGATCACGGCGAGCGGTGTCGTGCTGCGGGGCCACGGCAGCGATCGCGACGGCAGCGTGCTCGTGGCGACCGGCCAGGATCGCCGCGGGCTCGTGCGGGTGTGCGGGGCCGACGAGCCTCCCGCCGCCGCCCCGCGGATCAAGGTCGCGGATGCCTACGTGCCCTGCAACGCCACCACCCTCGCGCTCGCGGCCGGCCATGGCCTCGTGAAGGGCGACCACGTGAGGGTCGAGCATTCGAGCACGAAGGAGTGGATCGCGGCGCTCGGCATGAACCGGTTTCCCTCGCGGGGCGGTGGTTCGTGGCTCGACTGGAAGCCGGGCACGCTCGACCTCGCCTGGGAGCGGGTGGTGACCGCCGTCGAGGGGGATCGAATCACGCTCGACGTGCCGCTGCCGATGGCCTTCGATGCCATGCTCGCGCGGGCGACGGTGACGCGGCTCGACTGGCCGGGCCGTATCGAGCGGGTGGGCGTCGAGCGGCTGCGGTGCGAATCGCGGGCCGCGACGGACGGCCCCGCCGACGAGGATCATGCCTGGGACGGCGTCAGCCTCGTGAACGTCCGCGACGCCTGGGTTCGCGACTGTGCGTTCCGCGGGTTCGCGGGCTCGGCCGTGAACGTGGTCGACACGGCGACGCGGGTCACGGTCGAGCGGTGCGACTCGCGGGCGCCGCGGTCCGAGATCGGCGGCTGGCGGCGGCGGACGTTCTTCATCGGCGGCGGGCAGGTGCTGGTCCGCGACTGTTCGGCCGAGGATGGCCGCGAGGATTTCGGCGTGGGCCACCTGGCCCCCGGCCCGAACGCGTTCGTACGGTGCAAGGCGGTTCGCGCGCACGCCGCCAGCGGGCCGCTCGGCAGCTGGGCCACGGGCGTGCTCTACGACACTGTCGAGATCGACGGCGGGCCGCTCGCGCTCACCAATCGCGAGATCGCCGACCAGGGCGTGGGCTGGGCGTCGGCGAACGGCACGGCCTGGGTCTGCACGGCCCCGCTGGTCGAGTGCCGCATGCCACCCACCGCGGCCAACTGGGCGGTGGGACCGCGGGGAGAGTATGTGGGCGATGGGTTCTGGAAGCAGCTCGACCAGTCGGTGGAACCGAAGAGCCTCTACGACGCTCAACTGGCGGAGCGGCTCGGTGACGCTGCGGAGGTCGAGTCGCTCGCCGCGGCGGAGGGCGACGCCCGGGCCGTGAGGCTGGCGGACATTCCCCGCCGAGCGTCCCAGGCCGCGCCCGCGGCTCGTCATCCGCTCGTACTCGAGAATGGCTGGCTCACGATCGACGGCGGCGTGGTCACCGGCCCGCGGCTCGTGCCGCCCTGGTGGAAGGGGCACACGCTCCCCGCGCGGGCGGCGGAACTGCCGCCGTCGATCACCCGGTTCGTGCCCGGCCGCGAGGGTCTTTCCTCCACGACCGACCTGCCCGCACTCGCCGCGCGGCTCGATGCCGAGGGGCGTCGGGTGATCGAGCACCACTGGGGCTTGTGGTACGACCGCCGCCGCGACGATCACCAGACGGTGCGGCGGATCACGCCGGAGGTCTGGCCGCCGTTCGAGGAGCAGCCCTGGGTACGGAGCGGCACCGGCGCGGCCTGGGACGGCCTCTCGAAGTACGACCTCACGCGGTTCAATCCCTGGTACTTCGACCGGCTGCGGAGCGTCGCGGAGGAATGCGAGCGGCACGGGCTCGTGCTGATCGCGCACATGTATTTCCAGCACAACATCCTCGAATCGGCCGCCCACTGGATGGACTTTCCCTGGCGACCCGCGAACTGCCTGCAGGAGACGGGGTTTGCAGAGCCCCCGGACTTCGTGCCCGGCGGCCGAATCGACGTGGCCGAGCCTTTTTACGACGTGACCCATCCCGCGCGGCGGCCGCTCCACACGGCCTACATCCGCCACTGCCTCGACGTGCTCTCGGCGTCGCCCAACGTGCTCGTGACGGTGGGCGAGGAGTACACCGGCCCCGAGCACTTCGTGCGGTTCTGGCTGGAGACGATCCGCGACTGGCGGCGCGAGACGGGCAAGCGGGTGCTCGTGGCCCTCTCCTGCACGCGGGACGTGCAGGAGGCGATCCTCGCCGACGCGGAGCTCGCGCAGGAGGTGGACGTGATCGACCTCAAGTATTGGTGGTACGCCGCCGACAGCACACCCTACGCCCCGCCCGGCGGCGAGCGGCTCGCGCCCCGGCAGCAGCTGCGGGCCTGGAAGGGTCCGAAGGGACGCTCGGCCGCCCAGACGGCCCGCCAGGTCCGCGAGGTTCGGCTCGCCCATCCCGGCAAGGCCGTGATCTGCTCGAGCGCCGGCTCCGACCCCGTGGCGATCCTCCTCGGCGGCGGCTCGCTCGCGCCGCTGGACGCGCTCGACCCGGCCGTGGCCCGGGCGGTCGTCGGCATGGTGCCCGTCGCCGAGGGTGACGTCGGTGAACTTCGCGATCCCCGCACGCGGCAGGGGCTCGTGTCCGACGGGCCGGCGGGCGTCGCGCTCCGGTCGGGCGACTGAACGCCGTTGGTGTTGGTGGCGGAAGCGAAGTCGGGCATGATGCCCGCTCCGAAGGAGGCCAGCCGCCGTGGTAGCGATCTTCCATCATCCGCCGCGGACCAGCCTGGGAAGTGTGATTTTCGCACTCCAGATCCTGCTCGTCGTGCTCATCCCCGTGCTCGACAACGGCAGCCGCCTCACGCCCCTGCCCTATGACGTCGCCTCGCTCGCCGTGGCCACGCTGACGACGTGGCTCCTCGGCTATCGACGCACGGCGGCCGCGCTGGCCGCTTTGAGCGTCGCGGCGCTCGCCTGGACGGTGCTGATGGCCGGCGACACGTCGTTCCTGCGGCTGCCGCTCTGGCTCTCGATGTTCGGCGCCTGCCTGATCTCGGCGGTGCTGTGCATCAAGTCGGCGTTCGCCCTCTCCGTGTCTCCGGTGCAACGCATCTTCTGCGGCGCCGCGAGCTTCGTGCAGCTGGGGTTCATGTTCGCCACGGTCCACGGGCTTCTCGGCGTGGCGCTCGGTGACGGTTACGCGCTCGTCGCCGGCGTGGAGGATGCGCGGCCGCTCCGCTGGGTGGACTTTGTGTGGCTGAGCTTCTCCACGCTCACCACCGCGGGCTTCGGCGACGTGGCGCCGGTGAGTGCGGCGGCCTGCGCGGTCTCCACGCTCGAGGGGCTGTGCGCGATTCTCTTTCCCGCCACGCTCATCGCCCGGATCGCATCGGTGCCTGCCGGGCCTGCCAGTGAGGATAGTCCTTCTCGAGAAGCTGCCGCGGCCAGTCGCTGAACCAGACGTAGCCGCTCCGCCGCTCGGCGCTCAGGTCCGCGAAGCTGGCCCGACGTTTGCCGTCGCGATCGAGGATGAGCGGCTCGTTCGTGCCGATCTCGTAGAACCGCGCCCAGAGCGGCGGCGCCTCGGCGTCGGGCACCAGCGTGCGGCTGATGCCGCGAGGGGCGGCGCTATCTTTGGTGGTGACGATCCGGAACCCCGACGCCGGCTCGGAGGAGCGGGCGGGCCGCGGCGGTCGCCATCGACGAAGGCGTACCGGTCGTCGCGGGCCACCTCGCGGACGAACTCCAGGAGGCGGACCATGGTGTTGTCGTTGAAGGTGATGTGGCGGGGGTAGCCGTTGTCCGGGGACTCGACTGTGGCCAGCCGCCCAGATCGCTCTGGAAGGAGAGGATGGCGGCGGCGATCCGGCGGCCTTCATCGCCGGCGAACCAGGTGTCGGGCTTGTCGAGATGCCGCTCGGGGCCGGCGGCCA
>Ga0114977_10003348_pt1 | contig 10295 bp, 14 predicted proteins | sample S_130805_MF_Meta_FD_87026 | JGI IMG/M metagenome (GOLD analysis project Ga0114977, IMG submission 87026) | Freshwater microbial communities from Lake Simoncouche, Canada to study carbon cycling - S_130805_MF_MetaG | ecosystem: Environmental > Aquatic > Freshwater > Lake | place: Lake...
CTAGCAGTGAACTGAGCCGCATGGCTGTGCTGGCTGGCGGCGAGCTATTGGAGCGCTGCGGTGTGCGCCGTGGCGCGTGGGATGGTGAGATGATGACTTTACAGAGCAAAGATGTGTAAGCATAGCGTACAATGGGCGCATGGTAACACCAGCACGCGCCTTAGTAACCCCAGTCTTTGTACTGGACTACTTCAACCTAGCTCCTCTAGGGTTGTACATAGGTGTGGTGTGCAGCGTCATACTGGCGTGGAGGTATTACTATGGGCGTAATAGATTATCTTACGGGGGCAATAGCCAAGTCTAGAGCTGATACGACTGACACCTACCGCAAGCGCATAGACGCCGTAGTAGAGCCACCCCAGCCCCCGGCGAGCAGTCCCGCTCCTAGTGGGCCGTACAGTCAGTCAGACTTTAATCGTCCAGACCCTAACCGTGCGGCTATACGCAAAGCAGGTCCGCCCCTTAACCCGGATGGTTCGCTACAGCGTAAGGGTACTAGGGACAATAAGCAAACGTCTGAGTGGTCTGAATGACAGATCCCCGCACCCCGGATAAAGCGTGGATAGGCGTAGATCTTGACGGCACGCTTGCCCACTACGACCATTACCGGGGCGACGACTTTGTAGGTGCCCCTATTGAGCCTATGGTGCGCCGTGTGCGTAAGTGGGTTAATGATGGCAAGGATGTGCGCTTGTTCACCGCCCGTGCACCGCACCCAGCTATCCGTAAATGGATGCGCCAGCACCTTGGTGTTATACTACCCATCACTCGTACTAAAGACCCAAGTATGGTACTGCTAATTGATGACCGCGCCGTAGGCGTAGAGCGCAATACTGGCAAGCTGGATAATGAAGCACGCCTAAAGGAAGTTGATTAATATGTCTATGCAACCTGACGCACGGATGCGTCCCCCTACAGCCCAAACGGACAACCCCGATGAAAACTCATCCACAGATTCTGGATGGTTGGCGCGAGCTCGCAGTGCCTACCGTACTAGCACCAGTTACGTGGACGGTAACTTCCGTAAGGCGTGGGAAGATAGTATCCGTGCATTCAATAACCAGCACCCTAGCGATAGCAAGTACAACCAGCCCGCCTACGACAAACGGAGTAAGCTTTACCGACCCAAAATCCGCGCCGTAATTCGTAAGAATGAGGCCGCAGCCGCAGCCGCCTTCTTTAGTAATATGGACGTGGTTAGCATCACCGCAAGTGACCAATCTAGCAAGCCCCAGCTCGTTAGTGCTGAGGTTATGAAGCAGCTTATACAGTACCGCCTAACGCACAGCATACCGTGGTTTCAGACCGTGCTAGGGGGCCTACAGGACGCACAAGTTACGGGGGCAGTGTGTGCCCACGTACATTGGCGTTACGACGCGCCACAGGGTATCGACACGCCCGTAGTAGATCTTGTGCCAATTGAGAATGTGCGATTTGATCCTAGCGCCAGTTGGCTGGACCCTGTGGGCACCAGCCCGTACTTTATCCAACTCATACCTATGTACGCGATGGACGTTAAGTCTAAGATGGAGAGCGGTGAGTGGTTAGAATCTACGGTCAGCATGTCTACTGCGGGGGCAGCCATGGACAGCACCCGCATGGCCCGCAACACTAACCGGGAAGACCCCCAATCTGCTGATAATAGGGCACTAGACGACTATGACATCGCTTGGGTACAGAGACATATACATCGTAGAGATGGCGAAGACTGGGAGTTTTATACCCTAGGAGACTACGCCCTACTTACTGATGCTGTGCCGCTTAAAGCTGCCATATTCCACGGCAAGCGACCGTATGTGATTGGTTGTTGTGTGCTAGAAACGCACAAAACACTACCCTCAGGCGTGCCCACACTGGCTCGTGGTATCGAGGACGAGCTTAATGAGATAGCTAACCAGCGTATTGACAATGTAAAGTTCGCGCTAAATAAGAAGTGGTTTGCTAAGCGCGGGGTAGAGGTTGACCTTGCTGGGCTTGTGCGTAACGTGCCCGGTGGCGTCGTTATGATGAATGACCCGATTAACGATGTGCGCGAGATTACTTGGCCTGACGTTACTCAGAGCGCCTACGTTGAACAGCAGGGGCTAGACATGTCTATGGATGAGTTGCTAGGTAACTTCAACCCAGCCGCCCTAATGATGAGTGGTGCAGGCAATGCCCCCGCACGCAACATGGCTATGACTAGCCAAAGCAATGGTACACTGGTTGAGTACCTTATCCGCACGTATGTAGAAACATTTATCCAGCCTGTGCTGCGTCAACTTATACTACTAGAGCAGAAGTATGAGACCGACATGGTGATTATGGGCACAGCAGCTAAGAATAGCAAGTTGCTGCAACGGTTTGGGGTTGATCAGGTTACAGACGATATGCTGAATCAAGAGATTACTCTGACTGTGAACGTGGGAATGGGAGCTACGGACCCAACGCAGAAACTACAGAAGTTCCTTACTGCAATGACTAGCTTTAGCCAGATGTTGCAGAAACCTATACCCGGGGTTAACATGGTTGAGGTAGGTAAGGAGATCTTTGGACACCTTGGGTACCAAGATGGGTCTCGCTTCTTCACAGTTGAAAATCCGCAAGTTGCCCAACAGCAGCAGCAGATGCAACAGATGCAGCAAGCCATACAGCAGCTACAAGAGAAGCTAAAAGAGAAAGAAACAGCCCAGATGATCGGCCTACAGAAGACGCGTGAGACTAACCAGACCAAAGAGAAGATTGAAGTGCTTAAGCAAGAGAATGAAAATAAGCGGGCATTGGCTACGCACTTTATTGCTCTATCTACACCGCCACAGGTAAAGGCAGCTAAATGACAGAACAAGAAGCAGACCTTTGGGACCGTGCTAGCTTTGGCAAGCAGGTAGAAGCTTTTTGGGATAGTCAAGTAGGCAACTACTTGCACGCACGTATAAAGTTGTGTTATAGTGACGCCATTGCCGAGCTCAAGTCTGTAGACCCCACGGATATGCGTGCTGTAATGAAGGCACAAAATAAGGTGGCGCTTGCTGAACAGATCAATACTTGGGTTAGTGAAGCGATACTGGACGGGTTAAAGTCGTTAGATTTACTTGAAGGAGAAGGTGATGCGGAGTAAACACTGGTTGTATCAATCCCCAGCCGGGGAGGATGGAGATGCAGGCGGGGGCAATGACTCCGTTGGCACGGGTAATGATGCCCGCATTGCACTACTCAACCAGATTGCTGATAGCGCAGACGTTGGCCGTGAAGACGAATTGGCTGACGTCCATGACGACGACACCACTACCCCGTTCAAAGCGAATAAAGACCTTACTGTTGAGGACGACGAGCCAGCCCCAGAGCCCGAAGCGGCTACCGCAGAACCTGACCCCGAGCCAGTAAGTAAAACCCTTAAGCTCAAGGTAAATGGTAAGGAAGTAGAACTTACCGAGCAGCAAGCTATTGAGCGCTTGCAAAAGATTGAGGCCGCAGACGAATACCTGCGCCAAGCTGCCGAAGTCAAGAAAGCAGCCACCAAACTTGTGGGGCCACCTGTACCCGTGACCCCCTCTCCCGAAGAACTTCAACGTCGTGCTGACGAGGAAGATCGAGCGCTAGTCCGCGCTATACAAATGGGCACCGAGGAAGAGGCCGCTGCTGCGCTGCGTAAGTTGCGTGAGCAGTCTAGTGCTCGTCCATCCCTATCTAGGGACGATGTTAGCCGCACTATTGATGACCGCCTTGCTTTTAACACCGCCATTGATCAGTTTAGTAAAGATTATAAGGATGTGTGGACTGACCCTGTGCTAAAGAAGCTGGCCCTTGACCGGGATACAGCATTATTGGCAGAGGGAGACGACCGCCCTTATCTGGAGCGCTACACTGCTATTGGTAGTGAAATTCGCTCTTGGAAAGAGTCTTTGGTAGGAGCCTCCCGCAAGGAAGAGCCTCTGGTTGCTGACCTCTCTGAAAAAGAAGCGCGTAAAGCCTCTGCACCAAAGGTTCCAGTTGCGGCTAGTGCCAAGACTAAGCCCCCAGCGCAAGAGGAAGAAGTAGACGATTCACCCACATCAGTGATTCAAGCGATGGCAAAACAGCGCGGTGGACCACAGTGGATGCGTAGCTAGTATTATCTTTTCATAAGGAGCCTAAGATGGCAGGACAAGTATGGGCAGTTAACTCACTAGGGGGCTTCATGTATAGCCGCCAGTTGAGCAATGTGTTGCGGATGGCTGTACAGCCACTCGTAAAATTCCGTCAGTTCGCTGATGTGCGAGACGCCTCTCAGCAAGGTAAGAAGAAGGGTGACGTATTCACTTGGGATGTGTTCTCTGATGTAGCTACCGCTGGTGGCGTGATTCAGGAAACGAACACGATGCCGGAAACTAACTTCACGATTACTCAGGGTACCCTGACGATTACTGAAGCTGGCAATAGCGTTCCTTACTCTGGTAAATTGGACAACTTGTCTAAGTTCCCAGTACAGGAGCTTATCCAGAAAGTGCTGAAGAACGACGCGGTTAAAACATTTGACCGCTTGGCTTGGACACAGTTCAACCAAACGCCCCTGCGTGCTATTCCCACTGCTGGTACTGACACGGCTGCGGTAACACTGTATACTAACGGCACGGTAACGGGTACGAATAGCGTCGCGTATAACAACGCACATGCTAAGTCTATCGTCGACGCAATGAAAGAGCGTAACATCCCCGCCTACTTGGGTGACGACTACTATGCGCTGGCGTGGCCCACGACGCTGCGTAACTTCAAGAACAACTTGGAGTCTATCCACCAGTACAGCGACACAGGGTTCAAACTCATCATGAATGGTGAAATTGGACGCTACGAAAATGTGCGCTACATCGAGCAGACTAATATCGCCAAAGGCACGGGCACTGACGGTATTACGCAAACGGCTTGGACCCGTGGCGCTAGCGACTGGATATTCTTCTTTGGTAATGACACTGTGGCAGAAGCCATTGCTGTGCCCGAGGAAATGCGTGGTAAGATTCCGTCCGACTACGGTCGCAGTAAGGGGGTCGCATGGTACTACCTTGGCGGCTTTGGTATTGTTCACACTCTCGCTGCCAATGCTCGCATTGTCAAGTGGGATTCTTTGGCCTAAGAAGGAGCTGATATAATATGACGACGAAAAACATGGGGTATGATCACCCCGCATACATCGCTAGATTGTCTCATGGGTTCGGCCAGAATACGGCAGGAGCCAGTACAGCGTTTGCTAAGTTCGTAGCTTTTACGAACTTGCAAGTGCTGGGAGTTACTGCTGCGCAAGTAACGGCTGGTACATCTACCACTACCCTGTGGAATGGCACGGCTACAACCACAGCTATTAATGGGGACGCATTCCACTTGATCCACATTAGTAACTCGGCGGCTATGGGTGCTACGCCTTCTATGTCTACCAACACCCACGGCCCGTATGCGCTCAGCTTGTACAATGGTACGGCTACAGCCACGCAGACCACGGTAGCAGGAGCGTTTGTACAGGTGGCTATGGGCACCAACACGGGCGCGGGCGCTCCAACCCCCAGCACGGGCGGGTTTACTGCCAACCAAGGTGACCAGATCTATATTCTGCGGGGTACGGACGCTACGGCGGTGTCTGCCTACACGCTGGAGTATGGTGTGGCTGCATTCGCTAACGTAACTGCTTAAGGAGCATAGAAATGGGAAAAGCAGCTAAAGGTGGAGACACCAGCATTGTCGGTATGTCTAGCGCCAAGGGTGCGGATAGCGAAATGACTGGATTCCAAACAGGTGGGTACATTGATAAGCGCGACACTCCTTATGGGGATAGTGCCACGTTCAATCGTATGCCTCCCGGTATGGATATCAGCAATCAAGAGTGCGTTGAAATTCACTCCATGCCTTTTAAGAAGGTAGTCAGCACCTCCTATCCCGGGGATGGCTGGGGCAATGAGAAAGATGTGTCGGAGTAATAACTCCTAGCTAGGTAGTAACCAAAGTAAGGGGCGTGTCTATGCCCCTTACTTTTTAGGAGTAGTAGATATGTCTCTGCAAGAAAAGTTCCAGATTTGCGTACCCACTAAGGCTGAAGATGGCGAAAGTTGGGTTAGCGCGGGCAGCCAACGTGATGTTACCTTGCACGTAGGCATTTATAATTCTATGCCACCGGGTATGGATATTACACGACAGTTCAATACTGAGCAACATCAGCAACCGTTAGCGTTGTCAGGCTCTACTGATGTAAGTAAAGACACCAACCCCAGTGCATTAGAGCATGGGTTTACCAAGCGCACCATGAAGGGCTGTGACGACCAGTACACTGGCGAACACATGGACCATTTCTATGGAGATGCGGGCGGGTTTGTTGAGCGTAACAACTATTTGGATAGAGAATAATGGGCTACCCCCTACCTGCTAACAGCCCTAAAGTCACGGTCAATGGGCGTACCTTTGCCGTGGCGGCGTTTGATTTTCAGACGCCTATTGGCTGCATGTTCAAAATTGGTGTGTTTGAGCTTGTGGGTAACGAGTGGCAGCAGTGCATGGCTGAAGACTCTGACATCACAACCTATGCAAACCCTAATGATGTACTACTAGACGTACAAGCTAAAGGCGGCAGTGTGAAGTATATCCAATGGCTGATTGAGCAAGTAAACTCCTTCTTCAAACGACTGTTCTCTCAAGTGGCACCCCCCACTGGTGGAGAGCCGACTACAGACGGTGAGGCGCGCGCTATGATTACTGCCGAGCTAGGTAAACTTAAATTCAGCTTGTTGGATGGTATTCCTAATTTAGGACAATGACACGGTGGCTGACCCGCTAAGTGCCTACATTCACCGCAACGCACTTGTTGACTCCGACGGAGTACAGTCTGAGGGGGTCAACAAGGTTGCCTCGTATGTCTGGGACACTAATAGTTTAAGCTGGGTAAAGTCATCTGGAGGAACGGGGCCGGGGAGTAATGTAGCGGTAACCAATTTCCCCTCTGTACAGCCCGTAAGCCTGCCCACTACGGCTAAGCGGTACGATCAAGTGGATAGCCTTAACGCCTACCTTGGAGACGCCGCCGTGGGCAGCACCCCCAGTTCAGCAGTATGGCGCATACAGAAGCTTGTATTCACCTCCGGTGGTAGTGTTACAATAACGTGGGCAGGGGGTGCAAGCACCTTCGCTAACGTGTGGGACAATAGAGCATCGCTTTCATATTCTTAGGGGTAAAGTATGGCAACATACGTTGGATATCAACTTGGCACGGTAATGCTGATGGAGTCCGGGAACGCTGGCTCTGACTCGTGGAAGCTCATACTCTCAAATACAGCCCCCAAGGGGTAGTCTGCGTGTCCATACTTCATGTCTACTCCCAAACAGTTGCTGATGGAACTGCTACATCAGTAGTTAGGCCGAGCGATTGGAATAGCAACCACAATCAAGTGCTTAACATGGGTGGCAACACCTCTGGGACAGCACAGATCAGTGGACAGGATATTGTGTGGGCGGGTGGCAACAACGTCACCCTGTCTGCGAATGGCTCCACGGTAAGCATCCACGGGGTAGCAGCGCAGACGAACCAGACTCAGGCAGCAGGGAACATCGCTGGTGCTGGGTACACGTTCACTACACAGGCGGGAACGTCGATAGGTGCTACGCACAACAGTGCTGGCCTATCTCTAGCGCAACCACTGTTCCTGACAACCGCGCGGGGGTCTACGGACGCTATCGGGTTGAATAGTGGACTGACTGCAAATGGGGTATCGGTCACCGCGAACAGTTCTGGACTGAGTCTGAACTTCCCGGCATTCCTGACAACTGCTGCAAACAGTGCCCACAGCCACAACTTTGCAACGACCACGACCAACGGGTCAAACATCGTTGTAGGTACAGCGAACAGCGCAGGGGCTACGATTGGAGTTCCGTCCTTCCTGACAACTGCGGCTTTGAGTCAAAACACCAGCAACTACGCTGGCATCGGTACTACCTACGCAGGCACCAATGTAAACGCCACGCTGAACGTCAACACGAATGGTGTAGCACTAAGTCTGTCCGCTGCTGGTGGTGGAACTATTAACCAGACAGGCCCGAACATCGCCGTTGCGGGGAATACTGTAACGGCAGGTACTGTGTACTTCTCCAATAGCCCAACGGTTACCTTTGGAATGGACGGGGCAAGCAACATCACAGCCAGTGCTGCGGGTGGTGGTGGTGGAGCAACGATTGGAAATCTGGAGTTATGGTTTCCAGTTAACACAGCGTACACCACGCTTGGCTTGGGGACGATCTACTTCCAGAAATTTATACCGCAAGCCAACGTTAGCTTCAATAACATCGAACGGCGTGTGTCTGGGTCTACTGTGTCCAATGCGGCATCGGCAGACTGCGCGTACACGTTTACCTATGGGCTATATTCTCAGGATACGGGAACAAACAATACCCGCTACAACTTGGCAGGCTCTAGCAGTATGCACATTCGTGCAGCGTTTTCAAGCAACACTAGCTGCGGCATCACCATCTCTGGCGGTGGAACCAGCTATGTTTCTGCAAGTGGTGGCACTGGGGCTATGAGCCTGATGTCTGGTATGAAGCACTTGTATATGCCGTTCACATCCACGCTATCTGCTGGTGGCAACTTTGCCTTTGCAATGAATATGTCCTCTGCCACTACGGGCGGCACATCGGCGTTGCGCCTCGGTATGATGGACTGTTCGGTAGTCAACAATCTGACGGTTGGCAAGCTCTTCAACAGCACGATACTGGCAACCAACGCCTCTTTCATTGGGGACTTTGGGCAGGGTGTTTACTCATCCTCATCTAACGCACTACCAAGCTCTATAGCCCTGACCGGGTTTACGATGGCAGTGAGTCAGGGCCGTATGTACTTACAGTTTGATTCGTAGCATGAGCCTTGAACCACAGATCATCAGTTCGTGGAATCCGGGGGAGCATAACGCTGACCTGACCAAGACCGTATCCCGATTGTCCAAGGAGAAGGGCTACAAAGACCTCTCCTGCATCATGATCGTTCCTTGCTTTGGGGCTATTCCTACCAAGGCAGTGGCATCGTGGATGAGTCTGTACTCTCCACCAAATGCCAAGTTCGTGCGATTGTTTGCAGTGGGAATGGAGGTCGGTAAGGCGTTCTCAAGTTGTATTGAGTCCATTCTGGCGAACCCAGACCTCGCATCGTTTAAATACATATTGACCCTTGAACACGATAACCTCCCCCCTCCTGATGGCATGGTGCGCCTTCTACAGCAAATGGAAGCTCATCCGGAATACGACTGTATTGGTGGTCTGTACTTCACCCAAGGGCCGGGGGGATGTGCACAGATTTGGGGCGACACCAAAGACCCTGCACCCAACTTCCGTCCACAGGTTCCCGTTCCGAATACCCTTCAAGAATGCTGTGGTACAGGTATGGGTTTCAACGTATGGCGAATGTCCATGTTCAAGGATGACAAATTGCGCAGACCGTGGTTCGTTACGCAGACAGAAGGTGGAGTAGCCACACAAGATTTGTACTTCTGGTCCGACGCTAGGAAGCACGGGCACCGATGCGCTATTGATACATCAGTAAAGGTAGGACACTATGACCTTGATGGCAAACGAGGGGGTGTACCGGATCATGTCTGGTGACCCAAACCCTATGTACAGGCCGGAGCTTATGCCTTGGCCCCTTGGACTAACAATGCAGGAAGCACAAGAATGGCTACGAAAAAGAAAGTTAAACCCGCCAAACTCGACATTGGATGCGGGAAGAACAAGAAGGAAGGGTTCTACGGAATAGACCAGTACCCAATGGAGGGTGTTGATTTCGTGATGAACATCGGTCACGGCAAGTGGCCCATCGACAGCGACAGCGTCGAAGAAATACATTGCTCTCATTTCGTAGAACATCTGACTGCTGATGAACGGGTCAACTTCTACAACGAGGCGTGTCGTGTGATGAAGCCCGGTGCCAAGATGACGGTGATTACCCCACACTGGGCAAGCAATCGTGCCTATGGTGACCCTACCCATCAATGGCCCCCGGTAGCTGAGATGAGTTTCTACTACCTGTCCCAAGAGTGGCGCACAGCACAAGCACCTCACACGGATAAGAAGTGGAACCCAAAGGGATACTCCTGTAACTTAGCCGCTACTTGGGGCTACAGCTTCACGCCTGATCTAGCTATGCGTAGCCAAGAGCATATCCAGTTTGCGCTTAGCAACTACAAAGAAGCTGCCCAAGATATGATCTGCACATTGACAAAGCCACAGGTGTAGTAAATGACCACTGCCTTCCAGTCTGGAGCGTTCCAAGGCGATGCGTTTCAGATTGACGCAGGTGGAGGAGCGGTCAACTACCCAGA
>Ga0114977_10003350_pt1 | contig 10293 bp, 8 predicted proteins | sample S_130805_MF_Meta_FD_87026 | JGI IMG/M metagenome (GOLD analysis project Ga0114977, IMG submission 87026) | Freshwater microbial communities from Lake Simoncouche, Canada to study carbon cycling - S_130805_MF_MetaG | ecosystem: Environmental > Aquatic > Freshwater > Lake | place: Lake...
AAAATAAAAAAATGGTGTATGTGGCATTAAATCAAGCACAAGAAAATAGCTTGACTAAACAATTAGCTGAATTATACCAAGTCAAAATACTTTATATTGGCGCAGGTGATACCGATAAATTAAATAGCCTTAATGCCACGCTAGCCGAATTTGATCAGGTAATAATTGGTTTACATAATTATAATCGACGTCCTGCAAAGCAATTTGAAATTCCGACTGCCTTTATTAGTTACTTAAATGAAAATCATCCAGCAAACTGGGTGCATCTTATTTTTGGCAATCCATATGCTGTTGCCGATTTTAATAAAATAAAAAACATATTATTTGCTTACGAGGATAATATATTTACCCAGCATGCAGCATTGGATTGGTTGGAAGGTAAAATTCAAGCAACTGGAACACTGCCAGTAACCATTAGTGATAATTTACCCATGGGTGAAACTTACACCATTGAAACGAGTCCGATTTACGCAAAAAAGGAAGCAACGGAAGTGCCATTGGGAATTAACATTGAAAAATTAAATATCATTGATTCCATTGTAGCAGATGCAATTCAAAAAAAAGCAATTCCTGGATGTCAGGTTTTAGTAGCAAAAAATAATAAAATTGTTTTTAACAAGGCGTATGGTAAAATTGCTGGCGAAAATTCAGCGCCAGTTACCTTAGCCACCAGTTATGATTTAGCCTCTGTTACTAAAATCAGTGCAACCACCGTTTCTATAATGAAATTGGTGGAGGAAGGAAAGGTAGATATTAATAAAACAATTGGAGATTACTTGCCTTGGGTGGTTGGAAATGAAAAAGCAAAAATTACTTTAAAGGATTTGCTTTTACATCAAGCTGGCTTATTCCCTTTCATAAAGTTTTATGAGTTCTTAGTTAACCCAGCTGGTGGTTATGTAAATAATTTAGTGGTATCTGTTAGCGATCAAACGCACCATCAAATGATCACACCTACTAAATACTTACAGGACAATTGGATGGATACCATAAAAAACAAAATATTAAATAGCCCCATTACAACTCCAGGCAAGTATGTGTATAGTGATAATGATTTTATTTTTCTAGGGCAAATAGTAGAACAAGTTTCAGGCATGGATTTAAATGAATATACCACACAAAACTTTTATGCCCCATTAGGTATGAAATCGACAGGATTTTTACCATTACAAAAAACAAGTCTCGAAAACATCGCAGCTACAGAAGTGGATGACTACTACCGCCATGAGTTAATTCATGGATCCGTGCATGACGAAGGCGCTTCCGTCATGGGAGGTATTGCAGGCCATGCTGGCTTATTTAGCAACGCCACTGATTTAGCCAAATTGTATGAAATGCTTTTAAATAATGGGGTTTGGGAAGGCAAAAAATATTTTAATCCTGGTACTATTGAAGTATTCACAGCATACAATACTGAAAATAGCCGACGTGGTTTGGGTTTTGATAAACCTGAAAAAAATAACGCAAGTTTAAAAGATCCTTATCCAAGTGCAAGCGTATCTCCATCCACTTTTGGTCATACTGGTTACACAGGCCCTTGTGTTTGGGCAGATCCTGCAAACGGATTGTTGTATATATTTTTAGGTAATCGCGTTTATCCTACCCGTAATAATAAAGCATATAGTGAATTAAGCCTTCGTCCAAAAATACAAGAAGCCATCTATAGTGCGCTTGAAAATAAATAATTACCTAATTAAAATATAATGCTTCATCGGCTATCTTTTTTAATTTTATTTATAAGCCTAACCTTATCAAGTATTGGGCAAAATGAAATTGGTGGCATTGGAAGATGGAGGGAGCATTATAATAACCAATCTGTTATTCAATTAGGAATAGCCAATAGCGCAAGCGGAGCAAAAAGTGTTATTGGTGCATCTACACAACAAGTTTTTACAATTACAGGAGCAAAAAATGTTGCGCTTCTAGGAAAATCTAATGGGCTTAATGATAGATCGATTGCTTGCGCCGCTTGGGATGAAGCACAATCACAATTAATAATCGCATATAACAACAGCAATATAGATATTGTAAAAGGAGACCAAGTATATGCAATTTCTGATTTATTACTTTCCAATTTGTATCCAAGTAAAAAAATTAACCATATTTACTTACTAAATCAATGGGCCTTATTATCGACCGACTTTGGCATCCTTGTAATAGATTTAATTAAACATGAAATAAAAGATACTTGGTTTCCGAATAACAATCGACAAGTCACCAAAACCTTTCAAATAGTAAGCACACAGGACGTATTGTATGTTACCACTGAAAATAGTATTTGGACCTGCCCCATTAAAAACAATTGGATAGTCGCAAATCAATGGCAAAACAGTAGCGATTTTAATAACTTAGGCATCAATAAAATATCCCAATATAACAATGTCGTTTATAGTGCTAGCGAAAATAGTATTTATCAGCTTCCAGTAAAAACACCTTTCTTTAATTTGAATAATGGACGAATTAATAAAATAATTACCAACAAAGATGGGCTATATGCCAGTTTCAGTAATGGCAATAAAGGAGGATTATTAAAAATTAATGCCGATAAAACTACCACCAATATTGTTGATTCAACCTATTTATCAAATCCAGTGGACTATCTATTTGACGGAAATAATATCTGGGTAGCTGACAGTGCAAATGGTTTACTGCTTAAAAACACAAGCACCAAATGGATGTCCCTGGGTGGACCTATTGGAAATATCAACGGTCAGCTGTTTATAAATTCAAAATATTTAGTTGCCCCTTTAGGTGAAGGAAGTGTAGGATTTAGTATTTATAATGAAGATGGATGGAAAACGACAAATACGAACAACAATAAAAGTTTACCTATTTGCTATTCAAGCGCAGTAGATCCCATTGATGGCACGATATGGCTCACAAGTTCTGATGGGCTATTAAAATATACACCCGAGAAAGGGACCATGGAACAAGCAAACCCAGCAGCTTTCAATGGATTTTACAGTAATATTCAATTTAATAATGATGGTACACTTTGGACATTACTTGAAGGCCAAGGAATTTTACAAAGACAAAATAATAACTGGAAATTAATTACACCACCCAATACGTTATCGCTTGTTGGTATCAACAAAATGTTCATTAACCAACAAGGACAGGCATGGATGATTGCACCAAGATACCAAGGGATTATAGTCTATAACCCAAATGCCGCTGGCGAAAAATGGAGCATCATCAATCCCTATAACAATAACTTACCTAGTAGTACTGTGACCAGTATGATGGATGATAAAAATGGTACCATGTGGGTTGGCACCAACAATGGCATTGGCCTTTTTGATTGTAATGAAATAAGTTCATGCAAAGCCTACTTGCCTCAAATTAAAAACAACAATGGATTTGCAGGATTACTCTTTCAAAAAGAAAATGTGAATTGTATTATTGCAGATGGTGCTAATCGAAAATGGGTCGGTACCAATAATGGTACTTGGCTATTGAGTAACGATGGCACTGAAATTATAGAAAGATTTACCAAAAACAACAGCCCTTTACCGAATGACACTATTCGCCAAATTGTAATTGCACCTACTACTGGTGAAGTTTTTTTTAATACCGCGCAACAAATGGCAAGCTATCGAAGCACTACTACTTCAGGTACAACTTCGATGCAACAAATCAATATTTTTCCTAATCCAATTGCTCCCAATTATAACGGCCCAATTGCAATGCGGGGTTTAGTAGATAATGCAATTGTAAAAATAACATCACTCAATGGAAAATTAGTATTTCAGACCAGGGCTTTAGGTGGACAAGCTATTTGGGATGGTAAAACTTATGATGGAAATAAAGTTGCAACTGGTGTATATCTCGTGTTTGCAAGGGATGAATTAGGAACTGAAAAAGCAGTGGGCAAAATTATCATAACCCATGGGCAATAGTAGCTTTGCATATGCATCGTATATCAATTAGCAAGTGAGTGTACCCCCTACTATTTGACTTCTGCATTCATATCAAAATCCTTGAAAGATTTGAACTTCCAACTACCTTGCTCTCCAGCTATTACACGGTATAGAATTTGTCGCACTTTATTGGTGGGTTGCTTGATCGCTGTATCGGATTCAAAAATGGGAAATTTCCTAAATAAAACTCCTTCCAATAATCTAAATTCATCCTGTCCTCGATAGCCTTTACTCAATCTCATATCATCTTTGATATCAGGAAAAAAGATAGGCTCCATGCGCTCATTTTCCTTGGAACTTATGCAAAACAGTGATTTATTTCCCTTTGGTTCTTCAATAAAAATAATTACTTCAGGAAATCCGTCATTGTTTAAATCATCAATTTCAGCTGACAAAACTCTTGCTTTAATTTCCAAAGATGCTTCTCTTGCTTCTGATTTAAAACCAATGGGTCTTATTGTTAAGGTATTACGATCAGGCGTTTTATTTAAAGAAAATATTTTAAACCCAGCTTTGCCGATTTTCAAGGTGCTATCGTATCTCTTATACCCTTGGGCCACTAAACTATTTGCGAATAATAATAACCCAAAAACAATACAATTTTTCATAATTAATTCCTTTACTACTCAAAGTTAGTAGAATAGTTTTAATTTTCCATTCAAACAAAATACAATGCCGTTTCAGATTAAGCAGAATACAATCAATCAGGTTAAAATGATTCAAATAGTTGACGTTGCATTGGGTGCGACTATTGAAATTTTGACAAAAGGTGGCCTTTTAAACAGTTGGCAATTGCGTCAAGGGGATGAATTGCATCAATTTATAATGGGCAACGAGGAAAATACAGCGAATGAATATGAAAGTCAAGGATTCAGAAGTGCGAAAATGAGTCCCTATGTGTGCCGATTGTATAAAGGGCAATACACATACTTAGATACAACATATACCATGGATCGTTTTTACATGGGAGAACATGCGATACACGGAATCATGTACGATGCTGATTTTATTGTACAAGCTACTGAAGCAACTGAACATCAGGCAGCTGTTATTTTAGTTCACCATTACCTTGGTAACGATAAAGGTTATCCATTTCCTTTCACGATGCAAGTAAAATGGATTTTAGAAAAAAACAATAAGGTTTCAGTGCAAACTACAATAATGAATAACGCCAAGGTTCCTATTCCAGTAGTGGATGGGTGGCACCCTTACTTTACATTAGGCGAAAGTATTGACAATTGTTCATTACAATTTTTAAGTAAAGGAAAAATGGAATACGATAGCGACTTACTACCTACTGGAAATATAATTGCAGATAATCGTTTTGACAATGGTTTAAACATTGGGCATTTGCAACTAGATGATGGCTATGAATTAGTTACAGAAAATAGTTCCTGTACTTTGCAAAACGAAAAATTTATTTTAAAAATAAATCCATCTTCGCTATATCCATATCTACAATTGTATACGCCACCGGATAGAAAAAGTATCGCTATTGAAAATTTGAGCGGCGCGCCTAATGCTTTTAATAATAAAATAGGGCTCCACATAGTGAAGCCCCAAGAAGATATTGCTTTTGAAACCAGCTATCAAGTTGTCGTAAAATAAAAACTACAAATCTACCACTGCAGTAATACTTATTTCAACATTTACATTGCGTGGCAAGGTTTTTACTGCAACCGTTTCACGTGCTGGGAAATCAGCAGTAAAATAACTTGCATACACTTCGTTCACTTGCGCGAACAATTGCATATCACTTAAAAAAATACTGGTTTTAACTACATGCGAAAAGCTTAATTTAGCTTCGTCTAAAATTGCTTTAATATTTTCCATCACCTGCTTGGTCTCGGATAAAATATCAGTTAAAACGAGTTCCCCAGTTGCAGGGTTAAAAGCGACTTGACCACTCGCAAATAAAAATCCATTGGCGATCACAGCTTGGCTATACGGCCCAATGGGTGTAGGGACTTTGTCGGTTTGAATGATTTGTTTTGGCATATATTTAATTAATATGCGCAATTTCTTATTTTTCTATCAATTCACCACTTATTTTTGCAAAACAATTACAAATATTGAATACTATTCTTCATATTGATACGTCAGGTCCGGATGCCATTATCGGGATCAGTCAAGATCTAGAAATCATTGCTTCAAAACAAAACAACCTATCAAATACGCATGGGGAATTTGTACAAGCAGGTGTGGAAGAATTATGCAAACGAACTGGTATTTCACTAAAAGATATAGATGCTATTGGGGTAACGATGGGGCCAGGAAGTTATACAGGCCTAAGGGTTGGACTTGCAAGCGCCAAGGGTTTGGCCTTTGCCTTAAATAAACCCTTAATTGGACTTTCCACCCTAACCTTATTAGCCAAGGCCGCTTTGGGTCATTTAATTGAAAGGGGAGATGCCTTGGTGAACGAAAAACAATTTCAAGTGTTTTCAATGATTGACGCTCGAAGGATGGAAATTTTTGGAGCCATCTATAATAGTTCGCTCGACTTCCTTGCCCCTGAGAAAGCCCTAATTTTGGATGAAGCCTTATTGCATGGTCTATTAAATAATGGCCCATTAATTTGCATAGGATCAGGTGTAGCCAAAACAAGGATTTTGACCGAGCAAGCTAATTTTCAGAATAATTCACCGGTATTCCTAGACTTCTCCTACTCCATTCATGATATGGCTGCTTTGGCACTGATTAAATTTAATGCCGCTGATTTTGAGGACTTAGCCTACAGTGGACCCGCCTATCTAAAAGACTACTACCAAAAGCCACTCGTAAAATAATTGTTTAAATCCTGAACAATTGTTAAACCTTTGACTTTCAACATTGTCAAATTTTTTTTAAATATGTTCACAACCTCCCTATTTTAAAGAAAATATATATAACAAAAAAAATGACTAAATAGAATAAATTAGCTAAATTGTATCGCGTTTATAGTTTTAACCCCCAAAAAATATCTAATGAACCAATCACTTCCAACACTTCAACTTAGCAATGGATCCTCTTCATTGAAGGTTGATTTATTGCACGCCAAAAAAGCGGCAATGATTTTAAGAGCATTAAATCATAAGCTTAGGCAACAAATTGTTAAACTTATTGATGAGCAAAAAAAAGTAACTGTTACTGAGATCTATGTAAAATTAAGATTAGAACAATCGGTTGCTTCACAACATTTGGCCATTTTAAGAAGAGCAGGTATTGTAACTACAATTCGCGAAGGCAAATTTATTTTTTACAATGTGGACTACGCAAGATTGGAGCAAGTAAATCAATTCGTAGAAAATTTAGTAGGATAAATATGTCTTTATCTGTCGAACAATTTCAGCAATTCCTTACAGAGGAAAATGCATTCATTATTGATACTAGAGATGAGTCTTCTTTTTTAGAAGGCTTCATCCCTAGCTCAATTCATTTTAAACCTGAATTAATTCATCAAGCTGCAGCTTTAGGTTTATTATCTTTTGAACAACCATTATTATTTATTGGCGAACAGGACAATGATAAAATCGCCATCGCATATTTTGAAAAATTAGGATTCACCAATATCAAGGGCTGGTTAGAAGGGGGCTTTACTACTTGGCTTAATGCGAACAAACGTTATGATTTAGTCATTGAAGTTGAAGCGGATGAATTAGCCATGGACATCCCATTTGATGAATTCTTAATGGTATTAGATATCAGAACCGAGGAACAATACAACCAAGGGCATATTAAAAATTCAATACATATCCCTTTATTGGAATTCGCTGATCCAGGAAGCATGTCTGAATTAGATGAACATTTTAATATTTATATTATCAGTGAAGACGGCGCATCGAATACACTCGCTGCAAGTATTTTAAAAAAAGAAGGTATTCATAATAATAGAGTTGTAAAAGAAGGCTGGCAAGGTATATTACAACTTAAAGATAAATTCACTATCGAAGTGACTAAGGAAAAAAAAGCAAAAGATTCATTAGACGAACTTTAATCAACCACTAAGTTTCCATGTTTTTGAGGGTCAAATTCATACTTCCATCTTTTATGACTCCATAGATAATTCGCAGGATTTCGTTTTATTTTTTCCTCTAATATTTTCACATATAATGCAGTCAATTGCCCATCTTTGAAATAATTCGGAGCCGTAGTCATAACTTCATATTGTAAATGATAATAGCCACGCTTAGTGCTATAAAAATAAGCAAATACCTGTGCTGTATTATTTAATTTAGCTCCCTTTTCCGGCCCCTTAACAAATGGGGTACGTCTTCCTAAAAAATTAACCCAAAACGCAGACATTGGATTGCCTGGATTTTGATCGGCGGCTAATGCCATTGCATAATTTCCTTGCGTAGCATATTTATGAAACTGCGTCTTGAATTGTGTTGCAGGAATCATAATGCTGCCAAATCGCTCTCGCATTTTTAATACTATATTATTAATATATGGATTAGAAAGGGGCATATACACCGCAATAAAGGGATATTTTCCATATTTGGCAACGCCCCAATTCGCAAATTCCCAATTAAAAAAATGACCTGCCATAATCTGCACAGGTTGTCCTGTTTCATATAATTTATTCAACACTTCTACATTGGAGGTAAACCGCTTTTCAAATTCAGATGTAGAGATAGAAATCAATTTAATGGTCTCAATAAATGAATCTGTAAAGTTTTGATAAAATTTTGTTGCAATTTTTTTTCTTTCAAAGACTGATTTTTTTGGAAATGCGATCGATAAATTTTGCTCAATAACTTGCTTCCTATACCTAACTACATATTGTAAAAGAAATGCCATAAAATCACTAACAACATATGCAATACGCCAAGGTAATAAGGATAAAAGATAAAAAAAGGCATAAACTACTTTATACATATTGCTTCCTGTTATAATCAATGCTATTGGGGATCTACCCAAGCATTATGCTCTTTTAATAATTGAATTAGTTCGTCAACAGCAATAGCGCTGTCAATATTTTTTTTCATGATTTCCTTTCCTTTATACAAAGTAATTTTACCAACGCCGCTGCCAACATAACCAAAGTCAGCATCTGCCATTTCACCTGGACCATTTACGATACAACCCATAATCGCAATTTTAAGCCCTTTTAAATGATGGGTTACTGCCCTAATTTTTGCTGTGGTTTCCTGTAATTCAAATAAAGTACGACCACAACTAGGGCAGGAAATATATTCTGTTTTGGAAATTCTAGTTCGAGTCGCTTGTAAAATTCCAAAGCTGATGGTATTTAAAAATTGTACAAATGAAGTATTATTAAAATAATTACGACCCGACACATTACTTGATTCATTATTTTCAACTGCCGCTGCAGCCACCTTAGCACTTACACCCAAACAAATGCCATCTCCCATGCCATCTAAGAATAAAGCCCCAGTCTCTGTTGCAAAATGAATTAAATGCTCATCTGCGCTTGTCCAAGCACTTTCGGTCATCAGTATGACTGGATTTTGAATTTTCAAATCCATCAATCGAACAATCATTCGGCGCACTGCAGGCATGGCATGTGCCAATTGACTACTTAAACACAAAACAACCGATTTGTCTTTGGCTATTTCAATAAGCTGTTCGTCCCTGATGCCATTTTTTGTGCAATAACAATCAACCATTACAAAATTGATAAAAGCACTTTTACGCGGCGCTGCGATATAATTTCTAAAATCAAATACTGGTAAATATTTTGTTCTATCATTCACGGTTTCCCACTGCTCAGGTTTGGTAATGACGCGCAATGTGCCTGGCAAATCAAAATCAATAACACCATTTGGCGTATAAATAAAATCAGCGGCTACATCAGAAATGGTCCACTTATCTGTATCCACATGGTAGGTATAACCAATACTGTTTAAATCATCCGGCGTAATATTTGATTTATGCGTAAAGTCGGCTATCACCACTGGTACCTGCTTGCCACCAATAGTTGAAACTGAATGCGTATTTCTTTTTTTAAATTCAAATGGGGAATAAGGAAGTTGGTCTATCTCTGGAATATGATGCACCCCTTTCATTCTATTCGCAGGGTATCTTTTAACCAAATCCTTACAAACTGGAATTTCTAATTCAGGGTCTTCCGTTAAACTTACCCTTATCGTATCTCCAATACCATCCTCTAATAATGTACCAATACCAATAGCACTCTTTATACGTCCATCTTCCCCATCTCCCGCTTCCGTCACACCCAAATGCAATGGATAACATTCGTTAAACTCTTGTTGCATTTGTTGCACCAATAAACGATACGCTTGCACCATCACCTGCGGATTACTTGACTTCATGCTTAAAATTATTTGGTGATAATCCAAGCTTCGAGCAATGCGCAAAAATTCCATCGCACTTTCCACCATACCTATGGCAGTATCACCATACCTAC
>Ga0114977_10003352_pt1 | contig 10290 bp, 8 predicted proteins | sample S_130805_MF_Meta_FD_87026 | JGI IMG/M metagenome (GOLD analysis project Ga0114977, IMG submission 87026) | Freshwater microbial communities from Lake Simoncouche, Canada to study carbon cycling - S_130805_MF_MetaG | ecosystem: Environmental > Aquatic > Freshwater > Lake | place: Lake...
TCATGCCGATATATTTATGGACTGGGAAAGATTCCTGCTTCCGGGCGAAGACCACCAGGAAGAAATTGTGGGCGGACTGCTGGCCACATATTCGATGAATGATTATGCGGATAAGCACGGACTAAGCTTTCATATCCAGAGCATTATTCACCACTTCGGCGGTCAGGTTGATAAGTCCGACAGCCCGCTGCAGTCGCGCGCCAATGCAGCAGCAGGATTAACATACACATTGGTGCCAGAATTTAAGCTGTTGAAAAAAGTGAGCCTTTCATCCTATTACATACAGGCACTCGAATTGTCACAAACCAATACCATTCCATACAAATCGGGCTTCGGGCTTCAGCAGACTGTCACTTTCGAAAATAAATGGGCAAAACTGAGTTCGGGATGGTTTCATGGCGAATATTTCTTTGCCCCCATGGGCGATTACCTGTTTCAGTCCGTTTCGCAGTTTAACGAGTGGTATACAGGCGAAAAAAGAGACCTTATCACAGCTAAACTTCTGCTTGAACAACAGGTTCTGAAGGGAGTGCATTTCGGAATACGGCTCGAAACATACTCGGATATACAGCGAAAAAGTACTGATTTCAGCTATGGCGTGAATATCAGTGTAAATGAAACCGTTTTTGAAAAGATTCTGCTGCATCCTCAGGAATAATTTCAGAGCCGGCTGTGACTCAACCATGAACTTCAATCGTACAAGTTTTAATAACTGAATGACCTACAAGCAAACCCTGGCCTATCTTTTCGGGCAGTTGCCCATGTTTCACCGCATTGGGGCTGCTGCCTACAAGGCTGATCTGAGCAATACCCAGGCCATGTGCCGGTTTCTGGGCAATCCTGAAAAGAACTTCCGGAGCATTCATATTGCAGGTACCAACGGGAAAGGGTCTACTTCGCATTTTTTAGCTTCCATACTGCAGGAGGCCGGCTATAAAACGGGCCTTTTCACCTCACCGCACCTGAAAGATTTTCGGGAACGGGTAAGGATTAACAGCCGTATGATCAGCAAAAAAGATGTTTCGGCTTTTGTACGTCAGCACCGGGACGATTTCAGGGAAATACAAGCTTCCTTTTTTGAGTGGACTTTTGCGTTGGCTGCCTGGCATTTTGCATCCGAAAAAGTTGACTTTGCCGTAATTGAAACCGGTATGGGTGGCCGGCTCGACTCAACCAACGTGGTTCAGCCCATACTAACAGTGATAACCAATATCGGCCTCGACCACACCCAGTTCCTGGGCAATACACTTGCTGCCATTGCAGTCGAAAAAGCAGGTATTATAAAACAGGGCATCCCTGTGGTAATAGGCGAAACAAATACGGAGACCAAAGGGGTATTTGATACCATCAGCGCAAAGCACAAAGCTCCTGTTACCTTTGCCGACCAGAGAATTGTAGTGCAACATACAAGGTACAGCAAGCATCGCCAGCCTCTTCTGCTGGCTGAATTTTATTCATCAGGTAGCGGGAAACAGTACAAGCTCGCTACTCCCCTTTCGGGAAAATACCAGCTTAAAAACCTGGCCACCGTGCTTGGCTGTATCGAGAACCTGAAACTGTCGGGCATACACATTCCCGATGAGAGTATTATGGCAGGCATACGGAATGTTGTTAAAAATACCGGCCTGCTGGGCCGATGGCAGACCCTTTCGCTGCATCCGCTTACCATCGCCGATATAGGCCACAACCCCGACGGAATCAGGGAAGTGCTGGAGCAGATCGCCTTAACGCCTCACCGCAGGCTGCACTTTGTTATTGGCGTGGTTAATGATAAGGATGTATATGCCATGCTGGCTATGCTGCCTAAGGCTGCAAGCTATTATTTCTGCAAGGCCGATATCCCAAGGGGGCTGGATGCCGTTGTGCTGGCAGAACTTGCAAAAGAATTTTCGTTATGCGGACAACCATTTGGCAGTGTGGCTGAAGCACTCACAAATGCCAAGCATGCAGCCGCACCTGACGACCTGGTGGTGGTTGGCGGAAGCGCTTTTGTGGTTGCTGAAGTGGTTTAAGAAAATGCAAAGTGAACAGGCAGGCCAAACAGATTTTCAAATACACTCCAAAACCCGCCATTTGTTATAGCCTACCATTTTATGCACCAGGCTTAGTTGTTCTTGCGCACAGTTTGTCACAAAGGCATTTACATCACTCAGAATTAAGCGTGCCTCACTAATGTTTTTGCGCTTGTTTTATTTAGCTGCTTTCAACATCCTTCGCTTGTCATGGGCTACTTGCGCTGGTACTATCTCTAAAACTAATCTTGTGCGGAATTTATTATTATTGGTTCTGTTTAAGGAAAATGCGGAAAATTATTTGTGCTTAGTGCAAAGTGCTCAGTGCTCAGAGAGTATAATGCAGACAAGCTTCAGGATTGATAAATACAAATAAATGATGCTAAGCACATAGCACTATGCACAATGCACTATATAACAGAATCAATTCCTGCTACAATATTCTAAAACAGAACCTTATTATTTTAAAATGAATAGCTATACGAAAATGAGGGGATTATTGGAAACAAGCTAAATGAGTACAACTTAATATCACCTGCTGTGTTTTTGTCGAAGTATAGGTAAAATGGATTAAGCCTACAGTAAGCATTGTAAATATCTATACTCCATACTTTAGTTCGCTTACCATTGTGACGTGTAAAACTACAAGATAAATCCAACCTATGGTATGCTGGCATACGATAATTATTCTTACCTGGATAAATATGGCTTTCTGAATAATAACTGCCAATAATATAATTTCCTACATCATAAAATGTCATTGCACTTACCATGTTTTTATTAGTAGGCATTGTTATAGCATTACCGGTTGAATAAACCCAAATGGCCGAGAGTGTAATATGGTCATTTACATGTTGATTTACCACTAAAGATATGTCATGCGTATGATCATAAACATAGGGATATCGTAAACCAGAATTGATGTTAGCAAATTGTCGAGTATTTCTAGAAAGTGAGTAAGCTAACCAGCCTGTAATCTTTCCTTCTTTCTTTTCAATTAATACTTCAACACCAAATACTTCACCTTTACCCCCCGATTCTACTTTGTTTTGCCAATCGCCTTTACCTGAGAAAAAAGAAAGCCCTTCTTTAAAATCAATGAGATCGGCCATGTGTTTATAAAACGCTTCCACCGTCAAATCCAAACCAAGCTTTTCTGGGAGGCGATGTAGAAAACCTAGTACAATCTGATGTGAACTTTCTGGTTTAATATTTACTGTAGCCGGAACCCATAAGTCAGCAGGGAGCCCTACTCCAGAATTTGACAACAAATGTATCGGTTGTGTCATGTAGGCATACGATGCTTTCAAAGATGAATTGGATGAAATAGCGTAATTAGCCGTAAAACGCGGTTCCGGTGAATAGTACTTTTTACCATCAACGACAAATCCAGTAAAGCGAATCCCTGTATTCATCGATAAGGCATCAGAAACAGTAAATTCATCTTCAGCATAAAGACTCATTTCAACCGCTTTAATTGTAGGAGAATTGAATGTTGTATCGTTGAGTGTTACATTATTGTCAATGAGCTTACTGAAATTGGATGATGGATTATATTTATGATAAATAAGTGTACCCCCGAACTTAACATGATGTTTATTCGAAGGATAATAATCAAAGTCGGCTTTTGTAATTCCGTCAGAAACGGTTGAATTAAACCCGGTATTCACTACACCTACTTTTTCATGGGTTTCAGTTACATACTTATTGGCATTTGCTATTATGTTGTAATAAAATCGGGTATATCCTATGGTAATATTACCGAAAAGCCGGTTGTTGTATATATGGTTCCATCTAATTGCAAACACGGTGTTACCCCATTGTGTATACCTTTTGCTATTAAATTTGAATTTATTGTCATAACTTTCGAAATCTCGTTGATTCGAAAATAACCTATCATGACCGGAATAGAAGCTGAAATAAAGATGATCTTTATCGGAAATCTTATGGTTGATCTTAGCATTTAAGTCATAAATTGTATAACCGGCTGACTGTTTACTCTTAGGGTCAAGCAATAGGAAATAACCTCGCGTTACCAGATCGAATAAGCTTCGGCGCAAGGAGATGATTACGGACGTTTTATCTTTTTTTATTGGGAATTCAAGTGTTAGTTTACTTGATAAAATACCGATTGAGAAATTCCCTTTTGTTTCCTTCATATTGCCTTCTTTCATGCGAATATCAAGTATTGATGACAGCCTACCTCCATAACGGGCGGGGAAACCACCTTTATATAATGTTGCTGAATTGATGGCATTGGGGTTAAACACTGAAATAAAACCACCTATATGATTTACATAGTACATTGGTATATCATCGAGCAAAATCAGGTTTTGGTCAGGGCTTCCCCCACGCACATAAATTCCACTAGTGCCTTCCTTTCCCATCTGCACACCTGGCATGAGCTGGAATACGCGCATAATATCAGTTTCGCCTGCTAGTTTTGGCAAGTATGCAATTTGTTTCATGGGTAGTGCAAGGATACTAATGATAGGTTTACTTAGGCTAGTTGAACCTGATGTAATAGTGACTTCCTTTAATTGTATCCCTTGGGACAACGAAATGTCGCGCCGGATATTTTTATCAATATAAATTCTAACTACTTCGGTTTTATATCCAACAAAAGAAACCATTATTGTAATTGAATCGGATTTTGCAACGTTAAATGCATAAAATCCATAATTGTTGGTTGTAGTTCCTGTTTTAAGTTCCGTAACATACAAGTTAGCTCCTATAACACGCTCACTTGTAGCACTATCATACACAAACCCACTTATAGTATGTTGAGCTGATGAATGCAGAACCATTAAAGAAAACATCAACAGGAGAAGTTTCATCATCATTTTGTGTGATCAATTAATTCGGTTTTTAAAAAAGTTTGCGAGTAAGCTGCTACAATACCATATCCATTTTTAACATTCGTATATAATGGAAAAGGGTTACCTGTTAAGCCCTCGTAAATCATTTCGGTTATCGAACTGCTTAATTGTAAATTGTACCTATGAATATACCAGGATTTTAAAAAAACATAGTAATTTTTACTAATGGTTCTTAAAATGGTGTAACTCCCATCATTACCATTTATTAGAGGTTTAGTAAAACTTGATGATGATGATGCTGAAAAACTCATTTCGATGTTAAAACCTGAACCGTTATTTCGTTGGTCGGAGAATATGTATGTTTCAGGAAAGAAATTAATTAATCCTTCGTCATCAATGACAGGATCGGGTATTCTGCAAACTGAAGGCAGCGAAATAAAATAAGTACTATCTGTATCTTTCATTTGAAACGCGAATAATACCTCATAGAAATTTACATATTTAGGATCGTCATTGAAAACTATTGAATAGTCGGCATAATATTCTAATTCACCGGCTGAGATATATGGATGATCCCCCTTTTCATATTTTGAATCAATAATTCTTGCACTCTTTGGGACACTATCAGTGCCCTCTACCTGCTCATAGCCCAGTACCCTTGCTTTTAGTGTATAACTCATTCCCTCCTTAGCTCTAACTTGTGTAGTATACTCACCATCTTTAGTGTATTTCATTTCTTCAATGAATGTGTTTCCTGTCCAAAGTTCAACAATAGCATTATTTACATACATTGATTCATTGAATGTTACATTTGCTGTATGACTTACATTGGCAACAATAGGCTCATCTGCAATAAGAATACAGTTTAGTACTAATTTTGATACAGGATCAGAGTTTCTTAAGGTAATTTCTTTGCTGCATCCTGCTAATAATAAACAAAGAATACCTTGAATATATAAATGTATTGCTCTCATTTCAAAAATTATGTTACAAATTGCTACCTCTGGATGTTCTAGCTATGATGCCTACTGCATATATAAGGATATAATTTAGTACAATCCAGAGGTAGCAAATATTAGGAGTTAATATGAGTAATTAAAGGATGTGCCTCCTATGCTTGAAGTTAGCGAAGCATAATTGACTAAAAATGCCTCGTAAAACCAAGGGCCACTTGCTATCCAAGTACCATGCGGAGTTAGATTAATAAATGCGTTATTTACTGTTGGATAGGAATAACTGAATGGAGATGTTGGGCAATTCGATGCACCTCCACAGTTGTATGGTGCTACATAGTAGTACAACTCGTGATATACACCGCAACCATAAGAAATGCCTGTATATTTCCCATATTGATAACTCCATGATGCACTCATACTGAATGACTGGTTTCCATTATATTGCCAATTGCCCCAGAAATTAAGTTCCTGATATTCAGCACGAATAATGTAAGTACAATTAACTGCACTATTACAATAAGGATCATTATTAGTACCATAACGTTCTGAATGACCATCAATCCATACACGTTTCCTTTTAGTATAATTCCCTTTCCAGTTTTTATCCCACCGATACCACCCATCACCATCATATGGGTCTGGCAAGCCTAACTTTTTCTGAGTCCAATTAAATCCAGGATATACACCACCTTGTACTTGTTTACTCATTCGCAGAGGAACTGCATCTTCTGTCATTTGCACAATAATATTTTCTGTTGTACAAGTGTAGTTGAGGCTTTTCATTGAAGATATTAGTTTAATGTCACCATTAAGAATAGTCTTTGTTGCATTTGGAGTGTATTGAAAGATTCTCCCTTCAACCGTTACAAATCCATCTGAGTTTACCACGCTATTCATGGCATTATCAGATAAATTGTAATCAAAATAAACATTGCCATCCGGTCCTTTTACTTCTCGTATAAATCCCAAAGCATGAGCCTTGTTGTATATTTCAGAATGAACTTGTGGTTGTGTCAGCCAGTAATTTTGCTCTTCTTGAGGAAGATTTTCATAATGCTTACTAACGGAATCTTCGGCAGCAACTACTTTGTTAAAAACTGATGCAGGTGACTGAATGCCCATTTTTTGTTCCCAGGCATCAACAGATTGGCGGTCGGAAGCGGTTAACTCAAGCATGGTTACATCCATATCAGCCTTTGTTTTAAAAACCAGCATACCATTATTTACTGTTATCTCTGCCGATGGGGCAAAGGCCGCAATTTCAGTGTTCTTCTGCTCATTATGGGTTTCTTTCTTACACCCAGCAATGGCAATTGTTACTATTAGTAACGCAAAAAGAGTTTGTTTTAATTGTATTCATCTTTTGTCTAATTTTGCGCTTGTTACCGGTGGCAGGGGAGTGGTTGCTATTAACTTCCTAGGGTATATTGCAGCCATCTCCCCCATGCCGGTAATACAAGGCGGTGAAACATTTTTTATTATTCCAATTATTTCCGGCTATTACCTTTTATTTGATTTTTTGATGTAACGGGTAAACGGATGACCGATTATAGTACTACTCCTTTCTTTTAATAATCGTGATTTTAATCCTTTATAGCTGGCAATGGCAATTTAAGTTTTTCCTGATCAGCATCCAATCGTTTGATTGCAGATAATTAACCGAACAGCTGCAAATATAAGTAGTAGAAATTGTGAATTATTCATGCGTTCGTAAACGTAGCCTTTTAACGGATAAACGTAGCTGTTTACGAAATTAGCGTTGAATACGACCTTGCCTTAGAAATGATTTGGCATGAGATAAACAGTTCGTTGCTGACAGCATTCGAAAGGATTACCTTCGGTGAGATAGTTCGCGCGGGTGCGGAAGGTTCCGGAAAGTGGCTGCCTGACAGCCTGGGATTATCTGCAACACTGGAAATTATATCTGAAAGTCAACAATTAACGAGCTATTGATTTGGATTTTAGCCGTACGAGTCAGAAAATAAGACGCGCGAACCATTGTCCAACAGGCATCAAACAGCCTGATATTTGTTTTACCATAATTGCTTTTCAATTTTAACTTTTTACAAACCGTTTACTCACAAAGCCTTGTTTATTAACCAACCGCAGCAAGTACAAACCTGCCGGTAAATCCTCTGTATAAATATATGGTTTGTGACCGGTAAGCATGACGCTTTGCCTTTTTCGGCCTGAAATATCGGTAATTTCGGCCATGGTATGCTTCATATCGAACTCCGGCGGGATTTCGAGAACCATATAACGTTTCGACGCTATGGCAAGTGCGGGATTAAATTGTTGCTCAAAGTCTGCCAGCAAAAATAGATGTAAAAATTCCAAATGTTTCAACGAACACGAATACCCGCATTTGATATTGCGTTTGTTTATAGCAGGCGTTATTTTCTCTGAAACAAAAAAAAAGGAATTAAGCTATACTCTTACTCCGTGTAGATGTCTTATTACTTCGAATTTGCTTTTTAGTTCTAAGCAATTTCTGAGCTTTTATAAATTCGCTGATAGCTTTTTCTTCTTCCTTCGTCATAGGATTTTCGCCACCAATAAAATCCACATCAAGTTCTTTTGATTTATTTTTCATTTGGGAAAATATTTATTGATGAGTTTTAATGCTGCATTGGTATCAATTATCATAATTCGTCCACCGATATGCACAGCCCCCAGAGTGTCAATATAGTGTTGAACTAATTGTGTTTTAGAGAAAAAGGATACATTACCTTCATGCCCTCGTTGAAAAGCAAGTTTACAAGCGAAAGCAACTAAATTACCAGGAACACCAGCCTATACCTTGGTTTTTCCCTTGTTAAAAGGTGCACTTTCAAGTAAGTGAATATATACATGATCGGACTTAACTTCTAGACTTATTAGCCCTTGAATAACTGATTGATTATTCACAATGGTCAGTTTGTAAACATCTCTTTCAGGTTGTTTCAATTCTAATTCCCAATCAAATTGCCAGCCGTTTTTCTTGATTACTGCCTTGAGGTCAGAAATGGAAATAATGGTAATATCTGTTGCAAAACTGTCACCTGTAACAATATTTTCGATAGAGTTGGATAGTTTGTCAACCTCAAAATCAAGTCCTATTATCTCTGTTGTTTTCATTAAACAAAGATACAAAATATGCTCATATGGAATTATTTCCAGCTCGTGGTTTCAAGATAATTCTGCGGCGGCACGCTTGCCACTAACGTTCCGAGGCTATGAAAAATGGCGGCGTGCGGGGTACTTAGCTGTCAACCCATACGAATGATTGTGCGGGCATCGAAGCCTCAATTATGTTACCAAAACCCGCCATTTGTTATAGCCTCTGTCACCAACCGCACTCTATCTAGTCAGTTGATAGTCAGCGATTAATAATTCTGGCGAAAGGTTTAATCTGGCAGTTAATTTCCGGATCATTTCAACCGTTAATTTTCTTTTTCTGTTAAGTATTTCCGAAACCCGACTTTTCCCTCCAATTTCATTTACCAGATCAATCTGTTTAAGCTGCATTTCTTCCATTCTTATTTTGATCGCTTCGATTGGATCCGGAGCTTCAATAGGATAATACTTTTTTTCATATTCATCTATCAAAAGGCCAAGCACGTCTGCTTCATCGCTTTCTGTGGTTCCAATTTCTGCACTAAAAATGGCTTCAAGCCTTTTCAGAGCTTGGATATAGTCAGTTTCTGTTTTTATTAGTTTGATTTCCATTTCTTGTAATTTTAAATTGTGTTCGCATCAATATTATTATATTCAACATGAGTTCCAATGAAACGTATAAATATCCATTGTTTCTCAAAGTTGAATTTTGCTACCAATCTATAGGAATTGCCTTTAATGTTAAAAACAATTCTACTGTCTTTCAGAACACTTGCATTTATATAGGTTTGTTTAACATCATTTGGTGAATTCCAATTTGAACTCATTGCCGTATCGAACCAGGTCATCAGGTATTGTTCCGAATCCGGATGCTTTTCCCAAAAGTTTCTCAAGGTGCTTTTTGCAAATATTCTCTCCATAAGCTTCAATAATGATGCAAAGATAATTAATAATTCCCATTATGGGAACATTTTATGGATTTTCGAGTCTTTAAGTATGGTTGGTAACGTATTTATGTATGATAAAATCATACTATCGCTTACCAAAATTGTTGTGATAGTATAAAAATGTGTTGTTGTTTTTGCTTAGTAAAAGTATTAAAATATCATTAGCGTTGATAAAAAAAAGCCCGGCATTAACCGGGCGGGAGAATTTATTTGTAATGGCTAAGCAGAAAAGGAATTTCTGATGCCCGGGGTTGGAAACAATCATTGGAAACTCAGGATAGCCGGGTTTATCCACTAATGACACGAATGGGGCACGGATAAGCACAAATGAGGATAGGGTTAGTTTATCCACTAATGACACGAATGGGGCACGGATAAGCACGAATGAGGATAGGGTTAGTTTATCCACTAATGACACGAATGGGGCACGAATGAGCACGAATGAGGATAGGGTTATGGA
>Ga0114977_10003359_pt1 | contig 10279 bp, 12 predicted proteins | sample S_130805_MF_Meta_FD_87026 | JGI IMG/M metagenome (GOLD analysis project Ga0114977, IMG submission 87026) | Freshwater microbial communities from Lake Simoncouche, Canada to study carbon cycling - S_130805_MF_MetaG | ecosystem: Environmental > Aquatic > Freshwater > Lake | place: Lake...
CGGATCAGTATCCGGAAATGATTCCCGCGCGAATGCAGATAGTCCAGCGCCAGCTGATCCGCCCGCTCCGACGCCAGCGCATACCCCCCCGGCCCTTTGAACACCGCAGGATACCTCGCCAGCTCCTCAAGCCAGTGCACCACCGCATACTTCGCCCGGCTCTCCACAATGCTCGTCTTCACCGCATTCCGGCCAAACCCCACCGTGATAATCACCACCCCAACCACAATGCACGCATCAAACGCCAGCAGAAACGGATGATAAAACGCCAGCACCACCATCCCAATCAACGCACTCAACACCACATTGATCCCATCCAGCAGCAGAAACGCCGTCGTCTTCTGCACCGTCACAATATCCAGAAACCGGTTCATCAGCTCCGGCGCATGCATCCCGTCATAACTCTTCACCTCCACCCGCGGCAGCCGATACGACAAATCGGCCGTCAGCCGCACAAACAATCGCCGCTGAATCACATCACTCAGATAGTACTGCAGCCCCCTAACCGTCGCCCCAATCGCCAGACACACCAGCAACGCAATCGCCAGCGCCACCACCGCCTGAATCAGCTGCCCCTGCCCACCGAACGATAAATTACTAACAAGCGCATTCACCGCCAGCGGCGCAGCCAGATACAGAATCCCCGTCACCAGGCTGTAGATCACAATCGATGTGATGTCCGGCACCTCCGCCCTCAATAACCCAAAAAACCGCCGCCACGGCGCCACCTCGTCATGCCCTCCACGCCCTCCCCCATGCCCGCCATCGCTCTCTCCCGTCCCGTAATGCACCCGGTCCCTCCCGCTCGCAGGCTCCGCCGGCCGCTCCGCATGCACCATCCCAAACTCCACACTCTCGTCCGTCCCCCCGCACCCCAGAACCTTCGCCAGCTCCCGCCGCCCCACCACCATCCGGTCCCCCGCATTCCCATTCCCCGCCAGCCTCACCCGGAACCACGACGCCCCCGTCACCACCACCCACCGGCACTCCACCGGACTCCACGCCACTAACGGCAAATCATGACGCGCCTGCCACACCGCATCCGCCACCGTCAGCCGCACCGGCTCCACCCTCAACCCGCTCCGCGCCCCCGCATCCACCAGCATCTCCATCGGCTCACGCTCGCCACCAGCCGTATTCTCCAGCGACTGCTTCACCCGCACATGGTCAAACTCCGTGTCCGTCAGCACCGCAAGATCCCGCAGCAATAACAATAACGCCTCGGAACGTCCCGCCTCCGGCGGCAAGACTGTCCCTGAAACTCGGGTAGGACGATGGGCAGGCATGGATCAGCGGTGGGCACTTCCTCTACGCACGTATGTAACCGCCGGACGAAACCTAAATCAATCTTCATCATCTCCCCCCCGCACATTGGACAGGCCCCCGATCCCGTGCTCTCCATCCCCCCATGAAGTCCCTGACGGCCCTCGCCCTGTCCATCGGACTGGCCTCCACATCCTCCCTCTCCAGCTGCCGTAGCTCCCCCTCCGCCTCCATCAGCCGGAACCTACCCCAGCGCGTCAACCTCACCACCCGCCCGTGGTTCCCCCCCATCGTCCGCCAGGAAAGCTTCTCCTGCGCCCAGCACGCAGGCCTCTACTACATCCTCGGCGCAGAAATCGCCAGATCCCGCAGCACCACCGCCAGCTCCCCAGCCCTCCGCCTCTCCCCCTCCCACGCCTACCTCCTCCTCGCCACCCCCCCCTCCAGACGCTCCCACCTCATCGACGGCTGGATCCTCGCCGCCGACTCCGGCGTCCCCCTCGAATCCGACCTCCCCAGCCCCTCACCAACCCTCATGAGCGGCTTCCACAAATCCCGCCGCGCCCTCCTCACCCGCGCCCGCTCATGGCAGGTCCTCCCACTCTCAGACACTCCCTCCCTCCATAAAGCCCTCCATCTCCTCGCCAACCAGCACCCCCTCGCCACCGAATTCCCCATCCAAGGCGCAAAAGTCCTGCCCTTCCCCGCAGGCACCCCTTCCGGCTGCCGCGCCATCGTCTCCTCATGGGGCTCATCCGGCCCCGGCCACGCCATGGTCTACGCAGGTTTCGACCAATCCATCGGCCGCGACTGCAACGGCGACGGCCGCATCACCTCCGACATCGACATCACCGGCGACGGCCGCGTCACCCTCGCAGATCGTGAACAAGGTGCCTTCCTCGCCGTCAACCCATGGGGCCGCTCATGGGCCGACCGCGGCATGGCATGGGTCCTCTTCAGAGATCACTCCATCACCCGCTGGCCATGGTCCCAGTACGTCGCCACCGTCCAGCCCGCCCCCAGCCGCCCGCCTCGCACCATGCTCAAACTGTCGCTGCACTGCGCCGACCGCTCCGCGCTCCGCATCGCCGCCGGCACGCCAGACCGCCCGCTCCTCTGGCAACCGCTCCTCTTCCGCTCCTCCCCCACCCCCCAGCAACCCAGCAATAACGTCTGGGAAGCCTTCGCTCGTCTCCACCAGAACGGCCCTCACATCACCAAGGGCCCCCTCGCCTCCTCCAGCCAAAAACCCGTCGAACTCGGCTTCATCCTCCCCGACAACTTCCCAACCACCAACTGGTCGCTCTCCCTCTCACCTTCCCCCGGCTCCCGTCTCTCCGGCCACCTCCACACCGCCTCCATCGTCCACCTCTCCAGCGACGGCCGCATCACCCGCGAATTCCCCCTCCCCAACCTCCCCGCACCTCTCCAGCCCCTCGGCACCACATGGCTCTCCAAGCCTCCCCGCTGATCAACCCGCACCCTCTCCCACTCCCATGAGCCTCCCCCGCTTCTACGTCCACCCCGCCAATTGCGACCCCGAAGAAATCCGCCTCGACGAAGCCGAATGCCACCACTGCCACGAGGTCCTCCGCCTCCGCGAAGGCACCCGCGTCGTCGTCTTCAACGGCGAGGGCACCGAGTGGACCGCCGAAATCACCCTCGCCTCCAAACGCGAAACCATCCTCCGCACCATCCATTCCCACCGCTCCCCGGCCCTCCCAGCCCGCATCACTCTCGCCCAGGCCATCCCCAAAGGCAAAAACATGGAACTCATCCTCCAGAAAGCCACCGAACTCGGAGCCGCCGAAATCATCCCACTCATCAGCGAACGCACCATCGTCCGCCTCGACGCCTCCGAACGCACCGACCGCCGCGACAAATGGCAGCGCACCACCATCGAAGCCTGCAAACAATGCGGCCAAAACTGGCTCCCCACCGTCCATTCCCCCGTCTCCATGGACCAATTCATCGCCTCCTCCCCACACGCAGACCTCAAACTCATCGCCGCCATCGACCCCGACGCACGCCGCCTCAAATCCATCCTCGCAGACGCCGCCTCCTCATCCCCCATCCCCATCCGCCACGCCCTCGTCCTCATCGGCCCAGAAGGCGACTTCACCCCAGCAGAATACGGCCTCGCTCGCTCCCAAGGCTTCCTCCCCCTCAGCCTCGGCCCCATCATCCTCCGCACCGAAACCGCCGCCATCTACACCATCAGCATCCTCGCCCACGAACTCATGTAACCCCAACCTCACCCCTTACCCCTTCAGATTTCCCACTTCACCCTTCCCACTTCTAACTTCCCTCCCCTCCCTGCTTCATACCTTTTACCATTTACCATTTACTATTTACTATTTTCCCACCTTCCCCCCACATACGAAACAGCCTCTCCCTTCATCAGGAGAGGCTGTCGCGCACTCTACAGGAATATCCCGCAGTAAAATTCAGGAAATCGGTCCTGGCGGACGCACCGGCCTCGTTGGCCTGTTGCCACCCGTGTTCTCATTCGGATTGTTGGGCTTGTTCGGATTCGGATCGTACGCATCAGGGATGCCGTCACCATCCTTGTCCCCAGGACGAGGCTGCCCAGGCGCATACCCAACCCCACCACCAGGCGTGATCAGATAAATCCCACCCACACCCGGCTGCATCAGACCGAAGTCCCACGTGTAATCATCTTCCTTCACAGGCTCAACAGGAACCTTGCCCTTGCCAGTCGCCACCGGTTCTTTGCCCGTCGGCACCACGCCCTTGCCCGCACCAGCCGTCACACTGCCGTACTTCGCAGCAATCAAGCTCGCCGACTCAGGAGAAGTCTGCACCGCACAGTTGATGATGCTCGCCACTTCCTCAGGCGCAGCATCCGCAGCCGTCGTCACAATCTGAACCACCATGTCCTTGTCCGCCTTCGAAACAGAAATGGCAGCCTTCACAATCTCGCACGAGCACTTCGGCGACGCCGAAACAAGCTCAGCAACGACTTTCAGCGTGCTCTCAGGATTCGCACCGATGGCCTTCGCCACCTTCTTGGCTTCTCCGCCACAGTCGGCAGCCACCGCGCTGGCAGGGGCTCCAAGAGAAAGCGCCACCATCGCAGCAACTCCAGCGAAGCTCATTGTGAGTCTGGATTGGTTCATTTAGGATTTGGGTTGGGTTGGAAATTCGAATGGCAGCCATCAAAGGGCACCAGTACACCCCTTGAAGTACTAGAGGTCACCCTCCCAGTCCAGCAGAAAGTAGCTCGCCCCCGGAAAATTTTCGCCCGACAACACCCTCCTCGCCACGGCCCTCTCCAATCGCGAAATCGCCGGTGCCATTCTCGGCCAGTCCTCCGACTTCCCCCTCACAGGAAGAACAGCTCAATCACCAGAATCGCCACGATGTTCACCACCTTGATCATCGGATTGATCGCCGGCCCCGCCGTGTCCTTGTAAGGATCACCCACCGTGTCGCCCGTCACCGCCGCCTTGTGCGCGTCACTGCCCTTCCCGCCATGGTTGCCTTCCTCAATGTACTTCTTCGCATTGTCCCACGCACCACCAGCAGACGTCATCGAAATCCCCACAAACAACCCCGTCACGATCGTCCCCATCAGAAACCCACCCAGCGCTTCACGCCCAAGCTGCGGAATCGCCGCCACCGCCAGCACCCCAGCCACCGGCAACAGCGCCGGCAGCACCATCTCCCGCAACGCCGCCTTCGTCACAATATCCACACACGCCGCATACTCAGGCTTCTGCTCCCCAGTCAGCATCCCCGGGAACTTCGCAATCTGCCGCCGCACCTCCACCACCACCGCCCCAGCCGCCCGCCCCACCGCACTGATCCCCATCGCACTGAACAAAAATGGCAGCAGCCCGCCAAGGAACATCCCAATGATCACCCGCGGATCCTTCAGAGAAAACTCCACACTCTCCCCAGCCAGCAGCTTGCCCGCCGCCCGCAACTTGTCCTCCAGCTCCAGATAGTAAGACCCGAACAACACCAGCGCCGCCAGCCCGGCCGAAGCAATCGCATACCCCTTCGTCACCGCCTTCATCGTGTTCCCCACCGCATCCAGCGCGTCCGTCCGCGCCCGCACCGACTCCGGCAACCCGCTCATCACCGCAATCCCTCCCGCATTGTCCGTGATCGGCCCGAACGCATCCAGCGAAATGATAATCCCAGCCATGCTCAGCATGCTCATCACCGCCGTCGCCACCCCGAACAAATCACCCCACGCATAACTCAGCCAGATCGACACCGCAATCAGCAGCACCGGCAGCGCCGTCGCCATGTTCCCCACCGCAATCCCCGCAATGATGTTCGTCGCATGCCCAGTCTCCGACGCCTTCGCAATGTTCCGCACCGGCGCATACGCCGTCGAGGTATAGTAATTCGTAATGAACACCGCCCCAAACGTCATCAGCAACCCAACCAGCGCACTCCCATAAATCCCCACCTGCGTGTACACCTTCCCCCCGATCTCCAGCGTCGCCGGCAGCAGCGCCGTCGTCGCCGGCCAGTACAGCAATGCCGAAAGAATCCCCGACACAATCACGCCCTCAATCAACACCCGATCCGCCCGACCCGACGCCGCCCGCAGATTCACATACAGCACCCCCAGCACCGCCGTGATGATCGAAATCCCACCGATCGCAAACGGATACACCAGCCCGCCTTCCACTCCCTTCAGCTGCAGCGTACTGATCAGCAGCGCCCCAATCAGACTCACCGCATACGTCTCAAACACGTCCGCCGCCATCCCCGCACAATCCCCCACATTGTCCCCCACATTGTCCGCAATCGTCGCCGGATTCCGCGGATCATCCTCGCTCAGATTCGACTCCACCTTCCCCACCAGATCCGCCCCCACATCCGCCGCCTTCGTGTAAATCCCCCCGCCCAATCGCGCAAACACCGAGATCAGACTCGCCCCCAGCGCCAGCCCCACAAGGCTGCTCACCGCTTCCCCCGTCCCGTGCGGCCGCATCACCGCAAAAAACCCACCCACACTCAGCAGCGCCAGCCCCACCACCAGCAACCCCGTCACCGCTCCCCCATTAAACGCAATCCGCAACGCCCCAGCCTCGCTCTCCGACGCCGCCTGCGTCGTCCGCACGTTCGCCAGCACCGCAATCCGCATCCCAATATACCCAGCCGCCAGCGAACACACCGCCCCAGTCACAAATCCCAGCGGCAACGGGGCCGACCGCTTCCACACAAACAAAAGCACCGCAATCACCGCCGCAATCACCCCCACCGCCACCACCTGCCGATTCAAATACGCCCTCGCCCCCTCCTGCACCGCCGCAGCCACCTCAATCATCCGCTCATTCCCCGGCGACGCCGTACGGATCCGCCCAATCAGCCAGATCGCTACCAGCAGGCCAAAAACCGCCAGCACCAGCGCCAGCGTGATGCCATTGTGAAGAAGAAACTCGGATGTAGCAATAATCATGGTCGTGCCGGCCTGCAAGGCAGCCCGGTAAAAGTAAAGATTCGGGGAAAGGGCGGCGATTTTATCGGCCACCCCCAACCGCGCAACTGTTGATTTTCTGCCATTCACGGAACCTCCCGCCTCCCATCGCCACCCTGCCCTCCCAGCCGAACCAGCCCCCTCTCCCTGCCTCCCACAACCCCCGCACACCGGCCCCTCACCATCCAAAACGATCCTCTTCACCCATCCCTTCCTCTCGAACGGATGCCCCTTCTTCACCCGGAATCACGGTCCCTCCAACGCTGCAACCCCACCAACCGGATGCAGGAAATACTTTCTCCAATCTCCGCATCCAGAGCAACCGCCCGCCCTACCCGCACCGTTTGTCATCCGCTGCCAAGTTGGCAGAACAACTCAAAACTACCAATACCTAAATCAAATGAAAACCATCCTCCTCCTCTCCGCCATCGCCGCTGCCTTCCAGTTCAGCACAATCTCGGCCACCGCCGACGAAAAACAAACCGTCGTCGAAATCGCCGCCGGTAACAAGGACTTCTCCACACTCGTCGCCGCAGTCAAGGCCGCCGGTCTCGCCGAAACCCTCTCCGGTAAAGGCCCTTTCACCATCTTCGCCCCAACCAACGAAGCCTTCGCCAAGCTCCCTAAGGGCACCGTCGAAGACCTCCTCAAGCCAGAAAACAAGGCCAAGCTCGCCTCCATCCTCACCTACCACGTCGTCGCAGGCAAAGTGCTCGCCAAAGACGTCAAGGCAGGTGACGTGAAGACGGTCAACGGCGCCTCCGCCAAGGTCGCCACCGAAGGCGGCGTCACCATCGCAGGTGCCAAAGTCGTCACCACCGACATCGTCGGCAGCAACGGCGTCATCCACGTCATCGACTCCGTCATCCTGCCACCAGCCAAGTAATCCCCCCACACGATAGTCTGTCCTCGCTTCAGGCGGAACGGTTCACCCGTTCCGCCTGTTGCCTTTCCCACCCATCGCCTCCCAGCAGCCCCTCTCCCACCACGCCCCGGGAACGCGAGGCTCTGTACTCGCGCCCTCTTCGCACCAGATAGCCGAAGGCTCTGGACTGCTGTCAGCATTACAGCTCTCCCTGCGCACGGAGTGCGCCTACCAGCCTCTCCCCACAAGCCCGGGACCACAAGGCTCCGTACTCCGCTCTCCCCACAAGAGCGCCGCAGGCTCTGGACTGCTGGGAGAATCACAGCTCTTTCTGCGCACGGAGTGCGCCTGCCCGCCCCACCCAACAAGCCCGGGTCCGCGAAGCTCCGTACTCCCACACCTGACATCAAACAACGAATCACCCCCATTTCAACCGGCTCATCACCCCGCGCCCACCCAACACGCCCCTCTCCCAACCCGCCAATCTCACTTCTCACTTCTCACTTCCCTTCCCCCCCTCAGCACGACGTCGGCACCCGCCGCGCCACCTTCACCGTGTGCGGCACCGCCGCCGCCACAATCTTCAGACACTCCACCGCCCCGCTCGGCTTCCCCGGCAGCGTAATCACCAGCGCATCATCCACCACCGCCGCCAGACTCCGTGACAGAATCGCGTTCGGCAGCGACGCAAACGACACCATCCGCATCGCCTCCCCGAACCCCGGCAACTCCACCCGCATCATCCCCCGCACCGCCTCCGGCGTCACATCCCGCGGCCCGATCCCCGTCCCGCCAGTCGTCAGCACCAGCTCGCAACCCTGCGCAATGAACGACCGCACCGCCGCCTGGATCGCCTCCAGATCATCCGGCACCAATCCCTCCGCCATAACCGCCCAGCCCAGCCCCTCCACCGTCTCCCGCACCGCCGGGCCGCCAAGGTCATCGTAAGCTCCCGCCGCCGCGCGGTCGGAAATTGTCAGTATCCCGCAGGGTATCATAATCGTCTCCTTTCCTCACAAAACCCGCCGCAGCACCGTGTCATCCAGACACCGAGGATCCGTCTCCGGATAATCCAGCGTGCAATGCAAACCACGGCTCTCATGCCGCGACTGCGCACTGTCCACAATCAGCGCCGCCACCTGCACCAGATTCCGCAGCTCCAGCAGCTCCGGCGTGATCTTGAAATTCCAGTAAAACTCCTGCACCTCCCGCTGCAGATTCCTCAACCGCGTCGCCGCACGCTGCAGCCGCTTCGTCGTCCTCACAATCGACACATAATCCCACATCAGCCGCCGGATCTCGTCCCAGTTGTGATAAATCACCACCAGCTCGTCCACGTCCGTCACATTCCCCGCACGCCACGCCGGAATCACCGGAGCCACCCCCGGCACCTGCCCTAGCGGACTCCGCCGCACCATGTCCACCACCGCACGCCGCCCCACCACCGCTCCCTCCAGCAGCGAATTGCTCGCCAGCCGGTTCGCCCCGTGCAGCCCCGTGCATCCCACCCCCCCCACCGCATACAACCCCCGCAGCCGCGTCGATCCATTCACATCCGTCCGCACCCCGCCACATTGATAGTGCGCCGCAGGCACCACCGGAATCGGCTCCTTCGTAATATCCAGCCCCGCCTCCAGACACGTCTGATAGATGTTCGGAAACCGCTCCCGCAGAAACGCCTCATCCTTCGACCGCATGTCCAGATACACACACGGATTCCCCGTCCGCTTGATCTCCCGGTCAATCGCCCTCGCCACAATGTCCCGCGGAGCCAGCGATCCCCGCACATCATACTTCTGCATGAACTCCTTCCCGTCCGCTCCTATCAAAACCCCGCCCTCCCCTCGCATCGCCTCCGTAATCAGAAAATTCTTCACCGACGGATGATACAGACACGTCGGGTGAAACTGCACAAACTCCATGTTCGCGATCGTCGCTCCCGCACGCCACGCCATCGCCACCCCGTCCCCCGTCGCAATCACCGGATTCGTCGTGTACTGATACACCCGCCCGCATCCCCCAGTCGCCAGTACCACCCTATCCGACCGGAACGTGATCACCTCCCCACTCCGCTCGTCGAGCACATAAAGCCCCAGCACCCGGTCCTCCGTCGCATACCCTAGCTTCCCAGCCGTGATCAGGTCGATCGCAAAATGCTCCTCGAAAAACTCGATCCCCGCCGTCTCCCGAGCCCGCTCCAGCAATCGCTCCGCAATCTCCCGCCCCGTCGTGTCCTCGTGATGCAGAATCCGCCGCCGCGTGTGCCCGCCCTCACGCCCCAGATTCACCACCCGGTTCTCACCCTCCCCGCTCCCGTCAAACCGCACCCCCAGTTCAATCAGCTCCGCCATCCGCGCCGGCCCCTCCTCCACAATCGTCCGCACCACCTCCTCCCGGCACAACCCAGCCCCCGCATCCAGCGTGTCCGCCACATGCAGCTCAAAACTGTCGTCCTCCCCCATCACACACGCCACCCCTCCCTGCGCCCACGCCGTATTCGACTCCCCAGCCCCCTTTTTCGACAACACCGCCACCCGCCCGTGCCGCGCCGCGTCCAGCGCAAACGACAACCCGGCAATGCCGGTTCCAACCACGACAAAATCAAAGGCAACCATGTGTGTTTCTTAGAACCGCCACCATGCCCCGCCTCCCCACCTTGCAATCCCGGATTTCACCCGCGCTTCAACCCA
>Ga0114977_10003360_pt1 | contig 10279 bp, 9 predicted proteins | sample S_130805_MF_Meta_FD_87026 | JGI IMG/M metagenome (GOLD analysis project Ga0114977, IMG submission 87026) | Freshwater microbial communities from Lake Simoncouche, Canada to study carbon cycling - S_130805_MF_MetaG | ecosystem: Environmental > Aquatic > Freshwater > Lake | place: Lake...
GAATTCGGGATTATTTTAAAAATCATTAGAGGATAATTCAAAGCCCTTAAATTCTTCGAATTAGGGCTGTAGAATTATCAAGCAACGGCTTGTTTTACTAAAGCTGCTGCCTCACTCAATTGAATCGCTGATTGCACTTTTAATCCACTTTCATCTATTAATTTTTTTGCTTCTACTGCATTGGTTCCTTGTAAACGAACAATGATAGGGATATTGATATTGCCTAATTTGTTGAAAGCCTCAATTACACCGGCAGCTACACGATCGCAACGAACGATACCGCCAAAGATGTTAATTAAAATGGCTTTTACATTAGGGTCTTTCATGATAATTCTAAATCCGGCTTCTACTGTTTGAGCATTGGCCGTACCTCCTACGTCTAAGAAATTGGCAGGTTCCCCACCACTTAACTTAATCATATCCATCGTTGCCATGGCTAGTCCTGCACCGTTCACCATACAACCCACATTTCCATCTAATTTCACAAAGTTCAAATTAAATTCACCGGCTTCTACTTCGGTAGGATCTTCTTCTGTTACATCTCGCATGGCCAATAAATCTGGATGACGCATTAAGGCATTGTCATCTACATTCATTTTACAATCCACCGCTATAATTTTATCATCAGAAGTTTTAAATAGGGGATTAATCTCTAACATTGAGCAATCCAATCCTACATAAGCATTGTATAAATTAGTAACAAATTTCACGCAATTTTTTAAAGCTTCTCCACTTAAACCTAGGTTGAAAGCAATTTTTCTAGCTTGAAAACCTTGTAAGCCACCACCTGGGTGCACCCATTCTTTGTATATTTTTTCTGGGGTATCATGTGCTACATCTTCAATGTTCATTCCACCTTCGGTGCTGTACATAATTACATTCATACCTTTAGTACGATCTAATAAGATAGACAAGTAAAATTCTTTAGTAGGCTGAGGGCCTTCATAATAAACGTCTTGTGCGACTAAAATTTTTGAAACCAATTTGCCAGCAGGGCCAGTTTGAATGGTCACCAAAGTGCCACCCAATATATTTTTTGCAAAGTTGGTGATATCCGCTTCTGATTTACCCACGGCCACCCCTTTTTGTTCGGTACCTACAATTTTTCCTTTTCCTCTTCCTCCTGCATGAATTTGAGCTTTCACTACGGCAAACTTATTCTTGGTTTCGGTAGCTATTTTTTGGTAAGCAGCAATGGCTGCTTCTACGGTTTCAACAGCAATGCCTTCTTGAACAGGAACATTGTACTTTTTAAGTAAGTCTTTTGCTTGATACTCATGCAGATTCATACGATGTAAATTTTGGCGAAGTTAATAGATTTTAAGCATAGAATTCACCTAAAACTTAATTTTGTTGTTTAAACATTGAATTATATCTTTACTTAACAATTATTAAACCAAATGGGTGTATTTTACATTCCAAAATATTTAAATTAATTAAACAAAATACAAGTATGAAAAAAATCATCTTCTCTTTAACACTAATCGCAGCGTCGATTGGCTTGTTTTCTTTTACAGCTAAAACAACAAAAGCTGATGTAGTAACTTTTACAGTGAATGCGAAAAGCAGCAAAGTAGACTTTACTGGTTCTAAAAAAAGTGACTACCACACTGGTTATTTCCCCATCAAATCTGGTTCAGTACAGGTAGATGGTGGTAAATTAGTGGGTGGTAGCTTTGTGATTGATGTAGCAGGTTTAAAAGTGACCGATGAGCGCGGTGGCGATCGTTTGCAAGGTCATTTGTCTTCTGCAGATTTCTTTGACATCACAAAATTCGGTGAAGCAACCTTTAAAATTACTAGCGTTAAATATACTACTGGTGATAAAGCAACTATCACTGGTGATCTTTCTTTAAAAGGGGTGACTGCTCCAGTAAGCTTTACGGCTAGCATTAGAAATGCAGATGACAAAGGTTTCTTTGCTGAAGCATTTTTACCTTTTGACAGAACTGTGTTTGGTATTAAATATGGTGTAGGTATGGTAGATTCAGAAGTTCAATTGGCTGTTCATATTTACGGTACAAAGTAAATCATTACTTAGACTAGATTAGTCATTTATAAAAAAGCCTCCCAGATATCTGGGAGGCTTTTTGCTTTCTACAATGGCTCAAATTATTTTAAATTTCGTATCGCTCTTTTAGCACATGCAAATGATGTAAGGCGTGACCGAATATAATAAAGCCAGTCGCATTTACTGATAGGGGTAAATTGCTGGCGGTTCCTTTTTGTTTTAAATCTTCTTCTGTAAAAGAGGCAAATAGCATATTGGTAGATTGTCTTACGATCTTCCATTCTGCAATCATTTCTTTCCAATTACGATGTACTGCCTTTCCTAGTTGAGCATAAGCATTTTCATCAAAGCCAATTAATGGGGTAGTCTCTCCTCTTGCAATGGATAAAGCCCTGTATGCAAAAATTCTTTCGGTATCAATTACATGTTGCAACATTTGCTTGATCGTCCACTTGTCTGGCGCATAAGCAAAATTAATTTTCTCCGTAGGGATTGCATTCCATGCATCTATGATTCGATCATTGTATTGTTGTACTAAGATGGAATAATCTTTCCCACTGGTATAGTTAATGTAGGTTTGATGAAAGCTTCCGTATTCTGTGGCGCTGGGTCTGGGCATAAAATTGAATTATTGGGCAAATATTGTTTTTAATTCCTAATTGTTTGTTCTTTTCTTTTTATTTGATTTAGTAGCTGGATTGGAGGCAATGGATTAGCCATTTCGATGGCCTTGGCTGCATTCACAATGCCACCCGATTTGGCAATGGCTGCGAGGGTTTTTGAACTATCTCTTTGGGGTACTGTAAAACTCATCTCTTTGTCCATCGGTGTCCAAACAGATTTCATGATTATATCTTTAACTTCTAATGCACTCAACGAAGGAAAATAAGCACGAATCATGGCTGCAATATTGCTCACTATGGGACCAGCCATGCTAGTGCCATTCAGATAACCATGGTTGTGCTTGCTAGGTAAAGTGGAGTATATCTTATAGCCGGGGGCCAATACATCCACAATTTTAGGGCCATAATTGCTAAAATCTGTCAATATACTTTCTCCCACTTGCGCATCACTACTTGCTGCCACAGTAAGTAGATTTTTTGCAGAATCATTCAATAGGCTAGAGTAGGGATTAGGAAATACATTTTGCTCATCTAAGTTGTAAAATTCATTTCCAGCGGAATGAATCAATAAAACATCTTTTGAAGCAGCATATCGAATAGCGCTATCCACCCAAATTTGTTCGGGAGAATAAGATTTCCCAAAACTCATATTGATAATTTTGGCTCCGTTGTCCACTGCATATCGAATGGCCAAGGCAATATCTTTATCATATTCATCTCCATCAGGTACCGCTCTGATGGCCATAATTTTTATGGGCGGATACAATTGATAAGTTGACCAACTGCTGTCTGGAAAACTAGCCACTAAACCTGCCACATGGGTACCATGTCTTGCATTGGGGCCAGTGACATCATTGTTGCCATAATAACGATCCGAAAAATTATGGTACTCATCTTTTACAATGTCTTCACGAATATTACCCAATGCGCTTTCCTTGGCATTCGCAGCTTTTTCTTTACTTTCAATATATTCATTTAAATCTTGAATAATGTCTGGAAAAGGAGTGGATTTGTCAATACCTAAAATAGTAATGGTTCTTAAAAAAGATAGTTTGGCTTGGAAAGCAATTCTACCTATGGGTTGATAAGGCTCAAGTTGTAGGGTAGTGAAATTAGAATCACCCATATCCTTAATAATGTTCGCCCCAATTTTTTTTAATGCATTGACGGCCATTTGAAAGTATTGTAAATTGGCTGCATCTTCTGCAGAAAATTCTATTGCTTTATTTACTTCTTGCCAAGTCCTGTATTGTTTTTTTTGAAGGGCATTTAAGGTAAGGGTATCAATATTTTTATTTTCGAACTTATTTTTTAATTGATGATAGATTCTTGTTTTTTCTGCTTCAGCCTTGTTGATGTTTCTTCCATCTTTACCGCCTAAAAAATTCCATCCATACACATCATCTACATAACCATTGCGGTCGTCATCTATTTGGTTGTTGGGGATTTCTTTAGGGTTATTCCATAATGCTTTTTTCAAATCCAACTGATTGGTGTCAATGCCACCATCAATCACTGCCACTATTATGGGGGTAGGTAAAATGGCATAAGTAGATAGGACTTGGTAGGCCTTTTGTAAACTAATGCCATGCACGCTGTCCTTTTCAAAATCTTTCCAATGCCAATTTTGATTGTTTTGTCCCCAAGTAGTGAAGACAGTAAAATAAAAAACAAAAATCAGTACAACAGATTTCATGAAATAATTACTAGTAACTAAAAATCAAATTTAATCCCTTGCGCTAAAGGAAGATTTTTACTCCAATTGATGGTATTGGTTTGTCTGCGCATATAGGCTTTCCATGCATCACTGCCGCTTTCTCTGCCACCACCAGTTTCTTTTTCACCACCAAATGCACCCCCGATTTCTGCACCACTGGTGCCAATGTTCACATTAGCAATACCGCAATCACTTCCTAGTTGTGATAAAAATAATTCAGATTCTCTCATATTCAAAGTCATGATGGCTGATGATAAACCCTGAGGCACAGCATTTTGTATGGTTATCGCTTCTTCAATTGTTGAATATTTCATGAGGTATAAAATAGGAGCGAAGGTTTCATGTTGTACCATTGCATGATGAGGAAGTGCTTCTGCAATGCATGGCTTCACATAACAACCACTTTCAAATCCAGGGCCAGTTAAAACGCCACCTTCAACAATAAATTTTCCTCCTTCTTTTTTACAAGCTTCTATGGATGCTAAATACATTTTCACTGCATCAGTATCAATCAATGGACCCATATGATTTTTTGAATCTAAAGGATCTCCAATTTTAATTTGTTGGTAGGCGTTCACTAATTTAGTTAAGAATTGATCGTAAATTTTTTCATGTATAATCAATCTTCTTGTACTGGTACATCTTTGTCCTGCAGTACCTACGGCCCCAAATACTGCACCCACCAAGGACATATCTAAATCGGCGTGTTCTGAAATGATGATGGCATTGTTGCCGCCCAATTCTAAAATAGTTTTACCTAATCTTGCGGCCACTGCTTGATTTAATTCTTTACCCATTTTGGTAGACCCTGTGGCCGAAACCAAAGGGATTCTTGCATCATGACTCATCCATTCACCTACCGATCTTCCCCCTTGTATTAAATTATTAACGCCTTCTGGCACTTGGTTGGCTTTAAATACCTTAGCCACAATATTTTGAATGGCATTGCCACATAGGGGTGTTTTTTCGCTGGGCTTCCAAACTGTTACATTGCCACAAACCCATGCTAATGCTGCATTCCAACTCCATACCGCAACAGGAAAATTAAAGGCAGATATAATACCAACAATTCCCAATGGATGCCATTGTTCATACATTCTATGCAATGGACGTTCACTGTGCATAGTGAGTCCATACAATTGACGAGACAAGCCCACGGCAAAATCACAGATATCAATCATTTCTTGAACTTCACCCAAGCCTTCTTGTAAACTTTTTCCCATTTCATAGCTCACTAATTGACCTAAGGCTTGTTTTTCATTTCTTAAGGCTTCTCCCAATTGTCTAACCACTTCACCTCTTTTGGGTGCTGGCCATGTTCTCCATTCAAGGAAAGCTGCTTGGGCAGTTTGTATCACTTGTTCATAGGCTTCTCTGTCGGTACTAACAATGCTTCCGATTATTTTATTGTCTACGGGAGAATTGGAATTTATTTTTTGTCCCTTACTTTTATGCCATACAGTTCCAGTGGAACTTCCTTCGTTTTCTGCTTGTAATGCTAATGCTTGTAAAAAATTCATTGGTATATTTTTTTCAGTTCAATTATTTCTTTATTTTTTCAATCAAGTTGGTGGTAGAAAATCCTTCAACTATGGGGTTGATGATCACTTTGCCTCCACCAGCAATAACTTCTTTGGCGCCAACAATTTGCTCAATGGTATAGTCTCCTCCTTTGACCATCACATCTGGCATAAGCAACCGGATTAATTCCAATGGCGTATCTTCTTCAAAAACCACCACTAAGTCTACTACCATTAAATTGGCGAGCACAATGGCACGGCTATGGGTATTGTTGATGGGTCTAGTAGGGCCTTTTAATCTTTGTACGCTTTGGTCACTGTTCAAACCCACGATTAGATAATCTGCTTCTTTGGCTGCTTGGGCCAAGGAAAATAAATGACCAGGATGTAGGATGTCAAAACAGCCATTGGTAAAAGCAAAAGTTTTACCAGTAACTTTCCAAGCGCTTATCATAGCCTTTGCCTCAGCTACTGTTTTTATTTTTTTTTCAATGAGTTCTACGGCACGCATCTTATTTAATTTGTTTATTCACGATAGGTAGTAAGATTAAACTAAGACCACCCAATACCAGTACAATTATAAATTGAGAAAACCATTGTAGCGTTCCGTTGGCTAAACCCAATGTATAATCTATGCCGTTTAGTTCTAAAACCTTGGCCATAAAATAAGCATAGGCGCCAATGCCTCCTGGGGTGATGATCATTCCGATGCTCGCATAGGCCAAACAACTGATAGCAGTAGCAAAAGAACTTTCAGTACCGATGGTTCCATACAAGCCAATGTAGGTGGCCAGCAAATACAAAAACCAAATACCAAAAGAGTAAAAGAAAAATAAGTTGTGCTTTTTTAATTTAGTCGCACTCATGACCCCTGCCCAAACCCCCCAAAAAACACCTTTGATACTATCGATGAGCTTTTTTAATTTTTGTTTGAAAGAGAAAAACAGCACCATCAATACAATCAGGAATCCTGCGAAAATTTCTACATACAATAAGTAGTGATTTTCGGCGGCACCACTGGCTGGGCTAGATTGTAACTGCTGCCATCCTGTTTGTATTACATTAAATTGTAGGGTCAGGGCCAATAAAAAAACAAGGCCTAGACATACAACATCAAATGCCCGTTCTGCCACAATGGTACCTACAATTTTATCGGCCGGCACTTTTTCATACTTGGATAAAAGGGTGCATTTTAATACTTCCCCTAAACGTGGGATGGCTAGATTGGCCAAATAGCCAATCAGGACTGCTAAAAAAGTATTCATAATACCAGGACGATAGCCCAAGGGTTCCATGATCAAACGCCATCTTAAAGCACGTAAAAAATGGGACAGACCTAGTATAAAAAAAACGGGAAGGATGATCCAAAAACGCGAATGCGCTAATGACTGCTTAAATTTATCCCATTCTTGAGGGGGGATTTGATGTAAACTCCACCAAATCAATAATATGCCTATGATAAAAAAGAAGGCTATTTTAAGCAGTTTGGCCATTTATTTTGTATTATTTCAATCCTCTGCAATTTACAACCAATTGTCTATAAATGAGGTGGGAGGACCTTATTTATTAGCCTTTTTTGTCGTTTCTTAAAGTCCTTAGTATTACGTACCTTTGCACACTCAAACTTTGTACTGAGTTAAACCCCAAACGGAATGTCTGAAAAAAAACGAATCTTATTCATCGCCACCGAGATGTCACCTTATTTAGAGTTGACAGAATTCGCAGAGGTCATTAATAAGCTCGCTATAAAAAGCAATGACAGTGGTCTAGAAGTGCGCTGTATCATGCCTAGGTTTGGTGTAATTAATGAAAGAAGGCATCGCCTTCATGAAGTGGTTCGCCTTTCAGGAATCAATGTTCAGTTGGATGGGGACGATTATCCGCTTCAGATTAAGGTAGCTTCCTTACCCAATGCTAGATTACAGGTCTATTTTCTAGAGAACGAGGACTTTTTTAAAAGAAAACACTTGTTTCATGATGAAAATGAGCAATGGTTTGATGACAATGCTTTGCGTACCATCTTTTTCTGTCGCGGGGCATTAGAGACGGTGAAGAAATTCGGATGGCCTCCAGATATTATCCATTGTAGTGGTTGGATGACAGGGTTGATCCCTGCCTACATTAAAAACGCTTTCAAAAAAGAACCAGTGTTTTCTAATGCCAAAATAGTGTTCACCATCGGACAAAATACTTTTGAAGAAAAATTCAATAAAGATTTTTTAACCAAGGCCATTATTAATACCAATATCAAGGAGAAAGATCTAGAACCATTTAAGGATTTGAACAATGCTTCTTTGTTTAGGGGTGGGGCAACTTATGCAGATGCCATTACTTTTGGCGCTGATGTCATTGACAAAAAATTAGTTTCTGAGTTTTCTTCAGTTAAAGGGAAAAAAGTAATTCCATTCAATGGATGGGATTCCGATTTAACAGAGTATTTAGATTTATACAACGAACTTGCAGGCAAATAAAGACAAATTATTCATGGCATCGAACAACCTAATTAGAAATTTTCTTATAGCTTCTTTTACTGTTTTACTTTTTTCGGCATGTACTAAAGTGAGTACCACCGAATTGGGATTGGGTCTTTTACCTCCATTGGATTATTTCAATACCAAGGATACCGTTTTGGAAATGACCACTACGACAGTGGATTATCCTGATACTTTAAGGGTCTATGGTTCCGATTATCAAATAGTGGGGAATATCACAGATGATGCAATTTTTGGATCTACCAATGCCTCCATGCTTTTTCAATTAAAGCCAAGTAGTTTTCCTTTTTATATTCCTGGCAACAGAGATAGTTTGGAAGTAGATTCAGCTGTACTAATATTGTCTTACAAAGGTTATTATGGAGATTCTACAAAGCCTTTGGTTTTAAATTTAAGAAGAGTAGATGCGAGTACACCATTGATGATTGAGAACCAATTATACGCAAGCAATTTTCCTGAATTATACAATATCAAAACCGATATTGCTTTGGCAGATCCGTATACATTAGATTTCACACATGTAAGAGATTCAGTGTTCAATAGATACGAGGCAGCGGTCAATCAAATTAGAATTCCTTTGTATAAATCTATTGCAAAAATATTTATAAAGAATTTTGATTCAAGTGATGCGTATCGTTCAGACTCAAGTTTAAGAATTTATTTTCCAGGTTTTTCTTTAACTGCCAATGCCGCTTCCAATAAAAATGTATTGGCTCAAATTAATTTATTAGATACGAATACTAAACTAGCCTTGTATTATAAAAGCACTTCAACTACAAGTGCTTCTTATAAAAGAGATACTGCTGTGGCTAATTTTAGTTTTAGTTTATATAACAATGCACGTGTCAATTTCATCAAAAGAAATACGACAGGGTCTGAATTAGCCAAGCACCTAACTAATAAATCTTTAAGTGATTCTTTGGTGTATGTGCAAACAAGTCCTGGCACTATGATTAAAATGAAAGTGCCTGGATTAAAGGCGTTTAAAAATAAAATCATACATCGTGCAGAGTTGATTGCAGAGCAAGTGCCTGCTAATATTGGTTCAAATACTTTAGAGAAATTCTTATTGCCTCCTAAGTATTTATTCCTAGGCACTTTTGACTCCACCAGTCAAAAAATAAGAAATGTGCCCAACGATTTTACTGGCACTAGTGATGCAGCCACCATGGCTCGCTTTGGCGGAAAACTCCTTTACAAAAGCATTAGTGGATATGACAATGTAGCTACTTATAATTTTAGTATTAGTAGGTATGTGCAAGGGGTTATTTCTCGTTCCGATTCTATCTTTGATTTTAGAATTTTGGCACCAGTGAATGATTCAATCTCTTATGTTTATCCTCACCCAAACAATGTATTGGCACCAACCGTCAATTATATCTCTACTTCTATTGGCAATCAACCAGCCATAGGAAGGGTAAGATTAGGTGGAGGGACCCATTCTAAGTTTAAAATGAGACTGCATATCTATTATTCAGATTTATAAGCAGATCCTCAATCAAATTGTTTTTATTTATATATTTGCACTTTAAATACTAATCTATGCCATATTTATTTACTTCTGAGAGTGTTTCTGAAGGACATCCAGACAAAGTAGCGGATCAGATTTCTGACGCTTTAATCGACAACTTTTTAGCCTTTGATCCACAATCAAAAGTGGCATGTGAAACTTTAGTAACTACTGGTCAAGTGATCTTGGCGGGTGAGGTAAAATCTAAAGCATATTTAGATGTTCAAACTATTGCGCGTAATGTGATCAAGAAAATTGGTTACACCAAAAGTGAATACATGTTTGAAGCGGATAGCTGTGGTGTGTTAAGTGCCATCCACGAGCAATCTGCAGATATCAACCAAGGGGTTGACAGAAAGAAAAAAGAAGAGCAAGGTGCTGGTGACCAAGGGATGATGTTTGGTTA
>Ga0114977_10003361_pt1 | contig 10278 bp, 7 predicted proteins | sample S_130805_MF_Meta_FD_87026 | JGI IMG/M metagenome (GOLD analysis project Ga0114977, IMG submission 87026) | Freshwater microbial communities from Lake Simoncouche, Canada to study carbon cycling - S_130805_MF_MetaG | ecosystem: Environmental > Aquatic > Freshwater > Lake | place: Lake...
CGAGGCATGGGGGCCATGGCGCCGATGGCGCCGCGGGCACCAGAGGAGGTGGTGGCGGGTTTTTCCGGTGTGGAGGAGGCCGCGGGTTTGGGGGCCGGTTTGGCGGCGGGTTTCGTTGCTGGTTTCTGAGGGGCCGCGGGTTTTTTGGAGGACGAGGACGAGCTGGACTTGGAGGTTTTTTTGGTGGTGATGTCTGCGAGACTGGATCCTGCCGAGAGCGTGAGCGCGAGCGCCACGGACGGGACGAATGAGAGGATTGGCAGCAGACGGCGCATGACGGGGAGGAAAGACGGGCGGGGAGGGTACTTTGCCATGGCGGGGTGTGCCCGCAACGGGAAACCGGGAGAGCCGGGCGGGTGGGGTCAGCGTGGCGGTTCCGGGGAGACTGGCGGGTTGGTTGGGGAAGAACTGGGATTGGCCGAGTGGCTCTCTACGGACGGGGAGGAGACGAGGGCGAGGACGGCGCGGATCATCCTGCGCCCGCCGCCCATCTGGTGAGTCGCGCCAGAATGGTGACCCGCTCCCCTTTGCTACAACTGGACAGAAGGGACTTCACTTCTGCCTCCACGATTGCGGGGTCTTTTGGTTTCTGCATGCCGCAGTCGGTACGCACGGCCCTCCGACGTAAGTTCGCTTCCAGAAGGACGCGGGAGATTGTAGATGTGCTTGCACCCATGTCACGACCCGCCGCTTCGACGAAGGCGATTATGTGGTCATCGGGGCACCCCTCCTTCAGCTTTGCCGTCACGATGTCAGTGAGTTTGGCGCGAATTTCAAAATTGTTTTTCATGTCGGGTTGTCGTAGCCGCCGAAGTTGAGTTGCCACTGGCGGTATCAGCTGCTGGCGTGGTTGGGGACCGGATTATTTTCGGACTATTGTCCGCCGATCCAGAAGATGGTGGTGATGTCTGCGATACTTGATTCGGCCGAGAGCGTGAGCGCGAGCGCCACGGAGGGGACGAATGAGTGGATTGGCAGCAGACGGCGCATGACGGGGAGGAGAGACAGGCGGGGGAGTCAGCGTGGCGGTTCCGGGGAGACTGGCGGGTTGGGAGAGGGGAACGCGGGGCTGGTTGGGGAAGGATTGGGATTGGTGGAGGGGCCGTCTTTTGAGGGAGAGGTGATGACGGGGGCGAGGACGGCGCGGAAGCCGGTCCATGAGTCGGGTTCGGCGTCTGGGGCGACGGCGCGGCGGAACTGGGTATTTAGTTCGAGGATGGAGGTGGCTGGGGTGGCCCATGAGGCACCGCGGGTGACGGCGAAGGGGGCGTTGGCGGGGTTTTTGCCGCCGTAGGTGTCGGCGACGAATTCGGAGACATTGCCTGCCATGTCGTGGAGTTTGAATTCGGCGATGCGGAATGAGCCGACTGGGGCGGTGAAGGGGGTGCCGTCGTCGTAGGCGAGTTGATCGACGGCTTTGACCTGTTCCGGGGCGATGGCGTTGAGGGCGCCGGAGCGGGCGGCGGTGAGGTCGCCGAGATTGCCGCCGGGTTTGGGGTTAGCGGCGTCCGGGAGAGGCGGGAAGAGGTAGTGGGGGAGCCATGGGTAGACCCCGGTGATGCGGAGGTGGCGTTCGGATGGGGAAGTGAGGAGCGGGTCGATGTCGGGAGCGCCGGCGGCGGCGGACCATTCGGCGTCGGTGGGGAGACGGTATTCGCGGCGGTCGTCGAGGAGCCCTTCGGAGCGTTCCTTCTGGGTGAGCCAGCGGCAGAAGTTCTGGGCTTCGGTGCGGGTGATGCGGGTGACTGGGTGGGTGCCGTCTGGTGGGGCGGGGACAGGAGGGGAGGGTGGGCGGATGGCGGTGGCGGAGGCGGCGGCGAAGGCTGCGAAGTCCTGGACGCGGGTTTCCCACTGACTGAAGAAGAGTTGGTCGACGGGTTGGAAGACCATGCCGAGACTATTCTGCCATTCCTTGCCGGTGACGGGGCGGCGGCTTTGTTTGAGTTGGGCCTTGAGGAGGAGCGTGCCGCCGGAGGGGACATCGCCTTCGACGATGGCGTCTTCGAAGCCGTCGAAGGTGACGGTGAATTTGACGGGGCCGGTGCGGCGGCCGTACATGGTGAAAGGCGTGAGTTTGAGGAGACGGTCGTTTTCGAAGACGCGTGCGGAGGAGGGGATGCTTTCGAAGACGACCTTGCCGGTGCGTTCGGCGACGCAGCGGAAGCAGATGGTGGCACCTGCTTTGAGTTCCGGGGAGGCTGGGTTGGGCGATTTTTTTGGGGTGTAGGGTTCCGGGCGGTAGCACCAGTCGTCTGGGAGGAAGCCGGAGAGCCGTTCGGATTCGGTGAGGCGGTCGCAGTAGCGGAGGGCTTCTTCCGGGGGGACACTGATCATGTAGATGGTGCCCTGGTCGCCGAAGTTTTCGTCGATGACGGTGCCGGACATGATCTGGAGGACCTCGCGGAATTGGTCGTAGCTGACGGGCCAGCGGGAGACGTGGGAGAGCCCGCGTGGGTCGAAGAGCATGCGGATGCTGTTGGTCCATGGCTGGCCGGGGACGGGTGGGTCGTAGAAGGAGAGCTTGACTGGAGAAGGGGCGACGGTGCCGCCGGGGATGATCTGGTCGATGTGGACGGAGGCTTCGCGGTGTCTGGCGAGGCGGAGCGTGAAGTCAGCGGCTCCGACGGGGATGGCGTCGATGGTGGCGGGGGTTTTGCCGAGAGAGCGGCCCTGGAAGTAGATGTCTGCGCCTTTGGGGGTGCTTTCGAAGAAGACGGCACCGGAGACTGGAGGGAGAGGGGTATTGAGGTCGTGGAAGCGGCCTGGGGGCCATGGGAGATCGCCCTGGTGACGCCAGACGAGGAGGGAGAAGGCGGCGATGGCGCTGTAGATGGGGAGTGCGGCGGCGCGGCGGAGCCATGCGAAGCGGTTGTGGCGGACCTTGCGGGCGGCGCGGAGGGCGTCGGCCATGGGGCGAGCGCCGGGGAAGCGTTTTTTGGGATTGGGGGCGCAGGCTTTGCAGACGACGTCGTTGAGGGCGCGCCACATGGGGCGGTTTACGGCGTTGCCGAGGTCGTCTGGGAGTTCTGGGAACTGGAGTCGGTCGTTGCCGGTGGACATTTCGTAGAGGACCATGCCGAGACTGTAGAGGTCTGCGGAGGCGGAGCCTGGGCCTTCTGGGGGGACGAAGCCTTCTGTGCCGACGTAGGTGTGCTGGCCTTCTGCGGCGACGAGGCCGATGTCGGCGAGTTTGGCCTTACCGTTGACGAAGATGATGTTGGAAGGCTTGATGTCGCGGTGGGTGAGTCCGTGTTCGTGGAGGTGGACGAGGGCGTCGGAGAGGGTGATGCCGTGGTCGATGCATTCCTCGATGGAGAGACGGCGGTGGGCGGTGCGGTCGGTGCCCATGGTGCGGGCCTCGTACTCAGCGGGGTCGATGCGGCTCCCGCGGTCGCGGTCGTCGCCGAGTTCCATGACGTAGTAGTAGAAGCCTTCGTCGTCGTTTCTGCCGACGTGGAGGATGTGGACGAGGCCCTGGTGGTCGCGGGAGATGGGTTCGAATTTGCGGATGCCGTCGAATTCGCGTTCGAAGGTACGGTCGAGTTCGAAGTCTTCGCGGCGGACGACTTTGACGGCGCGGAGGGCTCCGGTGACGCTTTTGGCGAGCCAGACCTCGCCATAGCTGCCCCTGCCGATGCAGCGCAGGACCTCGTGGTCGGGGATGCGCGGGGGATCGGTACGGATGGCGACGAGCTTAGATGAGCTGCTTTTCAAGTTCCGCGATCTCTTTCTTGATGAGGCCCCCGACGCGGTGTTTGGCGAGGTAGACCTGAGCCATGCTGACGCCGAGTTCGGTCATGACTTTTTTGACGGACCAGCCCTTGATGACGTAGGCGTCGAAGATCTGGAACTGGCGGGGGGAGACTCGTTGTTTGACGGTGGCGACGGCGCGGTCGGCGAGATTCTGTTTCCATTCTAGGTCCCAGATGCCGTCGAGTTTCTGGGCTTTTGGGTCAGCGAAGCGGTCGAGGGTGGAGGTTTTGCGGTCGTCCTCGTCCGGGAATTTCTGCATGGCGGTGTCCTTGGCGCGTTTGCGGAATTGGTCGCCGATGCGCCAGCGGGTCATGTTCATGAGCCAGACCTTGAAGGAACCAGCTTTGGGGTCGTAGCGGTGTTCGCGGCTTTGTTTGGCGATGGCGAGGATGGTTTCCTGGACGACGTCGAGGGCTTCTTCGGGGCGGAGCCCGCTTTTGAGGCCGACGCCGTAGATGAGGCGCCAGTAGGTGCGGTAGAACTCGTCCCATGAGCGCTGGTCCTCCCAATTGCCGAGGCGTTCGATGAGACTCTTGCGAGTCTTTTCGTAGTGGGAGCGCACGACTTCTTCCGCTGGTTCAACCACCTGTTCAGGGGGGGCTGGATCGGCGGCGGGAGGGGGATCGTCCGCGATGTCTTTCCGACGGGCCATGATGAGAATTTACCCCGGAAACCTTAAAGTCTAATGCTGTTTGATGTCGAATGAAAAAGGGGGATGGGGCGGTGGGGAGGGATATGGGGATATGTGAGTGGGTAAAAAAAAGACCGCCGCGGTCTGGTGACGGCGGCGGTCTGAGCGGAAGATGGATGTGGTGGTTCCGGGATGGGAATTAGAATTCCTCCATGCCGAAGTCGTCGCCGAGGTCTTCTTCGAAGTCTGGGCCTGGGGCGGCGAGTTCGGCTTTGGTGCCTTTTTTGCCTTTGGCTCCCTTGAGGGGTTTCGGGCCTGGGTCTTCCTTTTTCTGGAGGGCGCGGCGGAGTTTTTTGAGGGCGATGTTCTGGAGCTGGCGGATTCGTTCGCGGGTGACGCCGAATTCCTGACCGACCTCTTCGAGTGTTTTGGGCTTATGGCCGTTGAGGCCGAAGCGGGCGTCGATGATTTTTCTTTCGCGTTCGTCGAGCACGTCGAGCAGCCCGTCGAGCTGGTCGTGCATGTTGCGGTGGCTGAGGATTTCGTGCGGCGTCTGGGCGCGGTCGTCGCCGATGATTTCGCCGAATTCGGTGGAATCGTCGTCGGAGATGGGTGCGTCGAGGGAGGCTGGGCGGAGACTGGCGGCCTTGAGTTGGGCGAGTTTGGCGCGATCGATGCCGATTTCTTCGGAGAGTTCGTCATCGGTGGGTTCGCGGCCGAGGTCTTCCGACATCGACATGGCGACCCGCCGCATTTTCGAGATCTTGTCGACCATGTGGACGGGGAGCCGGATGGTCTTGGACTGGTTGGCGAGGGCGCGTTTGATGCTTTGTTTGATCCACCATGCGGCGTAGGTGGAGAGTTTGCCGCCTTTATTGGGGTCGAATCGTTCGACGGCCTTCATGAGACCGATGTTGCCTTCGGAGATGAGGTCGAGGAGAGGGAGGCCGTAGTTGGCGTAGTCCTGGGCGATTTTGACGACGAGGCGGAGGTTGGCCTTGATCATGTGATCGCGGGCGCGCTTGCTGCCTTTTTTGATTTTGGCGGCGAGTTCTACCTCTTGTTCCGGGGTGAGGAGCGCGGTCTTGCCGATTTCGCGCAGGTAGATTTTGATGCCACCATCCAGTTCGACATTGGCCATGAGATTAGGTCAGGAGAGAGAATTGATTGAGAGATGCGGAGATGACAGGGGGGCCGAGACGCACGCGTTTTTGGGGCGGGAGTCATGGCTGAGGTCACGAATGTGATGCGCCGCTGAGGGTCCAATCATGGCAAGCATTGCAGGGGTTCTTCGAATTCCCGAGGGCTGAGGCGGCGCTTGATTGTTGAATACCGTGGGTGGCGGTCCGTCAATGGTGAAAGCGAGAAAACGAAAGAAAGACTGACAATCAGGGGAGGTGCTGAGAGGAGGGGAGCGGGCCGCGGACGATGTCGACTCTGGTGCCGCGAGGGACGGCGTTGTAAAGGGAGATGACATCGCGGCTGGACATGCGGACGCAGCCGTAGCTGGCGGGGCGGCCGAGTTTGTATTCTTCGGGGGTGCCGTGGATGTAGATGAAGCGGCGGAAGGTGTTGCGGTTCTGAGGTTCGGTGCCGCGGAGCCAGAGGATGCGGGTGACGATGGGGTCGCGTCCGGGGGAGTTGGGTCGGACGATTTCGCCGATGGGGCGGCGGCTTTTGAATTTCATGCCTGAGGGTTGGCTGCCGCCGACTTTGTGGGCGATGACGAGACGGCCGAGGGGAGTGAAGTTGGAGCGGGGGCGGTCGCCGATGCCGAATTTGGAGGTGGAGATCCGGTAGCGGGCCTTGAGTTGATCGTCCTTGTAGAGGCCGAGGCGTTGCTGGGAGACGCTGACGACGACGCGGGTATTGGAGTGGGAGCAGGCGGAGGCGAGGAGCGTGAGGGCGGCGAGGCCTGCGGAGGCGAGGGCGCGGAGACAGCGGTGGAGTGGAGGCATGGCGAGGACGAGCTTTGGGGGCGTCATGGCATGCGGGAGGGGGGTGGGCAAGAGGGTTGAGGGGATGAGGCGGGAGAAGATGGTTGAGGGGATGGTTGAGGGGAGGGAGTGAGATTGGCGAAGACCCCGGAGGCGGCTTTGCGGGAGATGTGCTGATTTTTGGCGTAGGCGGCGGCGGCGGCGGAGCGGATGGAGGCGGTGGAGGCGCCGGAGTGCCATGATTCGATGGCGGCTTGGAGGAGGAAAGCGCCGGGGTACATGAGTTGGGAGGTCATGAGGATGGGGCGGCAGCCGGCGGCGGTGAGGCGCGGGGAGAAGTATTTGTCGCTGAGGCAGCAGAGGACGGCGACGTCGGTTTTATTGCCTTTGGTGATGGGAGGAGGTGGGAGTTGGAAGTCCATGAGACCGTTGTGGCCGATGAAGGCGACGAGGTCGAATTTGCCGGAGGCGGCGGCGGATTCGAAGTCCTTGAGGCATTGCTGGATCTGTGAGCCGCGGTAGGCATCGGCGACGAGATCGAGGTCGGCGGAGGTGTGGTGGAGGGAGAGACGGCGGAGGATGGTGGGGGAGACGTCTTTGCGGGAGTCGGTGACCTTCCAGAGCTTGCTGCGTGGGAAGAGCGAGCCGAAGCCGTCGGAGCAGCCCCAGTAGAGATTGGCGTCGGGGGTGTCGCCGTTGCCGATTTTTTCGCCGACGGGGATGATGCCCTGGGATTTGTTATCGCAGAGGGCGACGAAGACGCGGATTTGTTTCGGGGCGGCGTGGGAGGAGAGGGTGGATAGGGCGAGGAGGACGTGGATGAGGAGGAAGAGTGGTTTCATGGGAGGTGGCGGGGCGGAGTTGGGCTGAGGTGGAGGCGAGGTGCAGTGGATACTGCTTTGTGGCGGCAGAGACAAGGCCGGGACGGCTTGTTATGGCGACTTTGGCGTTGAAGTCACAGGCAGGATGCCTCGGTCACTTTGCATGTGGCGGTGGGGGACGCAAAAGAGGCAGCCGCGGGGAGCGGCTGCCTCTGGGGAGAAGGGATCGATTAGGGAAGTGTTATTTTTTTTGCTCGGCTGGGGCGGCGGCGTCCTTTTTGGGGGCGTCGGCGGGTTTGGTGGTGCTGTCTGGTTTGTCCGAGTTGTCGGGTTTGAGGAACATGCGGCCTTCCTTGTAGTTGATGACGGCGTCGAGTTCGCGGAGGAATTCAGCGCCGAAGAGGGCGTCGTGGTTGCCTTCGCCGCCGATGCCGCCCTTGTGGATTTCTGCGGAGATGGCCTGGCGGTCGCGGATGACGGCGTCGCCGAGGGTGATGACGGGGATTTTGGTGAAGGCGGCGGGGGCTTCGCCGCCGATGCCGCGGACCATGGTTTCGCCGAGTTTACCGACCTCGAGTTTGGCGGTTTCCTTGGCGAACTTGTAGTCCATGGTGCAGGAGTGGGCGCCGGTGTCGATGAGGAAGCGGGTTTTGGTGTCGCCGATTTTGCCATCGACGAGGATGTGATTGCCTTCGAGGCGGTATTCGAAGGATTGGTAGGAGCGCAGTTCGAGGAGTTCCTTGACGGTTAGGGTGCGCCATTCCGGGCTCTTGGTGAGGTCGTCGCGGAGTTTGCTCCATTTGGTGACGATTTCGCGGTCGGCCTCGCTGAGTTTGTCGAGTTCGAGTTTGACGAGTTTGTCGCCCTGCATGCGGAAGGTGGCGTCTTTGTCGGATTTTTCGACGAGGGCGGCCTGGAAGGTTTTGGCACCGTCGGAGCTGGTCCAGCGGCGGAAGTCGGCTTTGGGGCCGGAGGCGGCGGCTGGGGCGGGTTTGCCTTCGGGGGCGGCTTTCTTGACGATGTTGTCAGGTTTGAGGAAGATGCGGCCCTCGCGGTAGCTGATGACGGCGTCGAGTTCGCGGAGGAAGTCGGCGCCGAAGATGACTTCGAACTGGCCGGGGCCGCCGCCGATGGGGACGAAGTCGGTGGCGAGGAGTTTACGGTTTTCGACGACGGTGTCGCCGAGTTTGAGGACACTGATGCGGGTGACGGCGGCCTTCTGGGAACCGGCGACGCCGCGGATTTCCTGGTCGTAGGGCCCGATTTCGAGGCCGGCTTCTTTGGCGGAGCCGTCGTGGATGATGGACGAGTGGGCACCGGTGTCGATCATGAAGCGCATGGATTTGCCACCGACCTCGCCATCGACGAAGATGTGGTTGCCCTCGATGTCGAATTCGAACGACTGGTAGCCGCGGAGTTCGAGCATTTCCTTGACGGTGAGGGAGGCGAACTCGGCGTTATTGAGGAGGTCGTCTTTGAATTTGGTCCATTTGCGGACGAACTGCTGATCGGGTTCGCTGAGGGCGCGGATCGGCTGGGTGCTGGGTTTGCCGTTCTGAAGAGTGAACGTGACGGAGGTCGAGGATTTGGTGGTGATGACCCCGTAGAAGGTTGTGCCGTCGCGGAGGGTGAAGCGGCGGAAGGCGGCGGCCTGCTGGGCGTCGGCGGTGGCGAGGAGCGAGAGGAGAGCGGAGGCGCAGAGCGCGGAGAGGGCGAGGCGGGAGCGGTTCATGATGGGAAGGTGAGGAGGCGGAGCTGTTGTTTCATTTTCGGTGATGAATCTGCCTTCGCCGGGGCACTTCGGCAAGTGAATCCGGCGGAGGTCCGCGATAGGGCGGAAAGCAGAGAAGCGGCGCGGTGGCGCGGGTTTATTTGATGTTTATTTGATGAATTCATCGTGGACAACGGAGGGGTGAGCGGGATTATTGGGGGAAGCCTATGAAGCCGAAATTCCATCGATTCCTGATGACGCGCGGAGCGGGAGCCGCATTGCTGCTAGCGATGATGATGCCGACCGGGGCGGCGGAGCCGAGGACGTGGATCAGCATTGACGGGCGAGTGCTCGAGGCAGAGCTGCTGCGGCGGCTGGGAGCGGACGTGGAGTTGCGGGACAAGGACGGGCGGATCAGCAAAGTGCCGATGACGAGCCTGAGTTTTGCGGATCAGGATTATGTGAATGAGTTTGCGCCTGAGGACAAGACGAAGAGCCTTGCGGGGAGCACGCCGACCGGGGCGAAGCCGAAACTGCCGAATCCGGCGAAGGATGCGAAGCTGGACACGAAGGTTTACAACAAGGCGGCGGGGTTGTTCAAAGTGAATGATCGGTCGTACAATGTTTGTGAGACCCCGCATTTCAAGGTGCTGTTCATGAAGCCGGTGGATCCGATGGATGTGGCGGAACTGGCGGAGCGGCTGTGGCTGGATACGGCGTTTTTCCACAGCACGTTCACGCAGAAGTGGAAGGACCGGAAGATGGCGATCATGCTGGTGAATGACGAGGAAGCGTATGAGGACGCTGGGAGCTGGTTTGCGGACATGCTGAACGAGGCTGGGCAGAAGGATCAGGCCGGGAAGACTCGGGCGACGTGGCCGAAGAGTGCGTCGGGGACGATTTATCTGCCTGCGAAGGTGGCGGACGACCAGGGGGTGCATACCCAACTGCGGGTGTTCCGGGCATTTGAGCGGAGCCAGTATGGCGGGAAGGCGAAGCCGAATTTCATCAAGGGCGTGTGGATTCCGTTCCGGACGCACTGTCTGGCGTCGGACATGCTGAACATTCAGGCGGGCGGCGTGTCAGGGATCGGGGCGGCGGGGAGTTTTGCGATTTTCACGGGTCATGCGTATTACAAAGAGATCCTGCTGACGGGTCGGTCAGAGACGAGCATTCTGCGGGCGACGGGGACGGGAAATGATGTGTCCGGGGTGGGTGGGTTCAAGGATGCGAAGAGCTGGGCACCGGAGTTGAAGAAGCGTGTGAAGAAGGGGGATGCGCGGGCGGCGATTGCGGAATTGTTTGGGAAGGACCAGGAGACTGCGGACGAGGTGACGACGGTGCTGGCGTATTCGTTTGCTCGATTCCTGCAGAGTTCGCAGGAGAAGCTGTCGGCGTTCAACAAGTTGTGCGAGCGGATCAGCA
>Ga0114977_10003362_pt1 | contig 10278 bp, 6 predicted proteins | sample S_130805_MF_Meta_FD_87026 | JGI IMG/M metagenome (GOLD analysis project Ga0114977, IMG submission 87026) | Freshwater microbial communities from Lake Simoncouche, Canada to study carbon cycling - S_130805_MF_MetaG | ecosystem: Environmental > Aquatic > Freshwater > Lake | place: Lake...
AGTTCAAGGTGTGAACGCAACCATGAAGCAAGAGCTGGGCTTGCGCCACCAGTAGACACAGTGACCATCAGATCACCGCGACGCAATGCTGCAGGCAAGGTAAACGCACAACGGTCTGGGTCGTCAGCTGAGTTGATCCAAATTCCTTTTGCTTCACACTCGTCAAAAATCTGCTGGTCAACCGGCGTGTTTCCTGTGGCGGTAATCACTAAACGAAATGCATCAACATCGCCGCTTTCATACACGCGCTCAACCAATGTCACAGGTAGGGAAGTGAATTCTTCAACGAATATCGGCGACAGCACGGTGACCTCGGCGTCAGCCATCAGAAGTTGTTCCACTTTGCGCAATGCAATGCGACCGCCGCCGACCACCAAGACGGGCCGGCCGTGAAGGTTGAGGTTCACCGGAAACTGCATCAGGGCAGGCTATCTAATACCCGACTAATCCAGTCATAATTAGGGCGAATGGCCCCAGCAGTAGGCTTAGCCTTGTGGCGTAAGGGTTGCAGCGTCAGCCCAATAGGCATGGGTGCCGCTACAAATGCGCTCTGGGAGCCGAATTCGAGCCACCGGGCCATCGCTGAGGCGCAGGGCGTCAAAGACCTCGCAATGGCTCACATCGTTCACCACGTCCATGGTGAAAGTGATGAGGTAGCCGTCGTCTTCACTGCGTGAATTCGGCCGCGGGGCAAACACGCTTTCGCTTGCGTACACACCGGAAGGCAAACGGAAGGTTTCCTCTTCGCCGGTAGTCACATTGTGCTTGATGAGACCTTCGAATGTGAACCAACCTTCGGTTGGTACAACGGAATACACGTAGTCGTATTTCTTGCCAACAATCTGCGGGTTGATCATGCCGAATTCGGTAACTGTGTCCGACAATAAACCTTCACGTACTGCACCGGTCTTCATGTTCAAACGCCAGCGGTATGGCTTTGATTGCATCGCATACAAATCAAGAAAGCGAAACATGCGTTGGTCAACAGTGGCTTCTGGCCCCATGGTGGGCGAGGGGTCAAACTGGAAGTAACCATCAACGACCACCTCGTCGCCTTCTTCGTACGCATTGATCCAATGCAGTACATACGTCGCTTCGCAATCAAACCACTTGATGTCCTTCTCTGTTCCATGACGAGGAATTACACCAAGTCGTGTCGGCATATCTTCATGAAATTTTGTTGCGTAAATGCCGCGTTGAATCAGATCTTCTTTCCAGAACAACGGGCAGTCATTTAAGATTGAGTAGTTCGAGGTGAAACACATGTCGTGCGGCAAACGCGGCCCAGGCAATGGCACTGGTGTGTAATGCGTCAACACTCCTTCACGAGACACAACCCCGTAATGCATGTACGGGTATGTGGTTTGGTAATTAAAGAACAATAATTCGCCGGTCTTTTCATCAACCTTGGTATGCGCTGAAACACCAGCTTCAGGAAACGCTCCGCTCCATGATGCACGGCCTCTGTCTTCCAATGTGATTGGGTCGAGTTGATACAAATCGCCACACTGGTAAAAGCTCGATAGCGCAACGCCACCATGCACCACAACGTCGGTACTACTTGCGTCTTTCATACGTGTTCGGGCGCCCCAACCGTCGGTGCGCACCGCAGTAAGTGGAGATTCGGCTAAGCCAGACCATTGCGGTCCGCCAGCAGCAAGATCAGTCGCTAGACCTTCGGTACGGACCATGCGGTTGCGGTATTCAGCATGACCTTCGCGAAATGAAATGGCGTGAATCATTCCGTCACCATCAAATGGGTGATAGCGGTCGTTATTGGGTACGAGTGGGTTTTCCGTATTGCGTAAGTACACGCCATTTAAATCAGTTGGAATTTCACCTTCAACATGCATGTCACGCGCGGTCCATTCGCGTGTTTGTGGACGCCATGCTCCGGTGCGGTACGGATGTGTGTCGCCCTCAGGCAACAATGATTCCCATTCATGATCCAAGTTGATAGTCACGGTGGCCCCCTCGTGTATGTGGAGGACTATATCTCATAGGGAGAACTATATGAATAGGCAGATACTATAAATTTCGTGACACAACGCATTCCTGTAGCGCAGTTGCCTGAGTCTGTCGTATGGGCAGCTACAGAACTCAATCTCCTTGATTCTGACAACACTTTGAGCCGCAGTCACATGCGTACTTTGGGCGAATTCTTGCTGCGCTATGGCGGAGCAAATTCAGCTCCGGCTCCAGCAAAAGCAACTCGTACTCGCACCAAACCAACGAAGGCTGAAGTGCGTTCCGAACTCACAGAGCGCATTAGTGAATATCTCACCACACATCCCGGTGCAACACTGAACGAAATTTCTACAGCACTTGCTGCTCCGCTTCCGGCAATCACAACTGCTGCTCGACCTGTTGAATGGCTAATTCTTGGCGACAACGAATTGACTGAGCCAACAGAGCGTGTTGAATCACAAACGATTTCAATCACCCGTGAACGTGCGCGTGGTGCATTGCAAGCAGCAAACCTCATGGCCTCTCCACTTACTCACAATGCATACACAGCACTTTTGCGTAGTGGACGCATTCAAGGGCCAAGCGTTGCCCGCATTGTGCAGTTGTTTGGTTCATGGTCTGCAGCATGTTCTTCTGTTGGCGTATCTAGTGGTGAAGCATTGCGTTCAAATTACGAACGCACATGGGATGAAGAGCAACTGTTCGGTTTTGTCGAGCGTTTTCTGCGAGAACCAGCCCACCATGGCGCAAGCCACCAGTTCGATTTATGGCGTTCAACAGTGAACAGCACCCAAAAAGTGCCCTCGCTCGGCACAGTACGCAACATCCTTGGTGGCACCTGGGGCGATATTCGCACCGCAACCCTGCGCCGCATGCGCGCTACGTGGGCTAACTGATTCGTGTAATTGCCATGTGTCGCACAAGCGGCTTACCTGGAATCACAACATACGGTTCGGTGTTAATGCCGTTCGGTGGCCCAGACTGTGGTTCAAAACAAATACCTGCTGGGTTTGCGTTGTAAATAACCCAATGCGAACAGTCGCTTGAAATTTCCACCTTCACGTCACCAATTGTGAGCCACGGCATCGTGATCGGCTTGACAAAACAATCGTCGTATTTACGATGCGGGACCGGCACGCGTTGATTCGTTGTGATACCACTGACATCTTGTTGCAACATGGCGGTGAAGTTGTGGTGTGAATGACGTGGCGGCAAAAACCACGGATGCCAACCCACTTGCGCAGGTTGCGGTTCTAACGCATCAAGCGTGAGCGTAAACAACACATCACCATCAACAACATCAATCACGTGAGTAATGCTTCCGGCAAACGGCCAATCAGAACCAAGATCACATGTCATCGTTACTTTTGCGGGTGATTGTTCAACAACAGTCCACTCAACATCAAGAACGGTGCCGTGCAATGCATTCGGCGGTAACCGCAATGGCAATTCATATTGCAGCCCGCGAAACATTAGAACGCCATCACGCACACGACCTGCAAACGGGACCATGGGGTAGAGGCCCCAGCCCAACGTGTCTTCTGCTGCTGTCACCAATAACTCTGTGCCATCCATAATGAGTGACGACACACGTCCACCAGCTGATGTATCGATAGAAACAGTGGTTGAACCCGCAGATAGTTGCACAATTGGCACCTAGCCACGATAACCACAGCACATAGATTCCGTGTCGGTAGCGTAAGAACTTGTGCGCGGCCTAGGAACTCTTATCAATACCTCCACGGTGATTGTGGGAAGTTCGGTCGGCTATTTCATCGGTCATCGCATTCGCGAATCCATTCGCACCATCGTTGTGCAGGTCATAGGTCTTGCAACGGTCATCATGGGCATCAGCAATGCAATGGATACTCACAACTTGGTTTTCCCTCTAGTCGGCATGGTGATCGGTGCCGTTATCGGTGAGTTGTTGCACATTGAAGAACATCTCGAAGGAATAGGGGAGCGCCTGAAGAAGCGCTTCGCTAAAAAGTCAGATCAGTCCAGCACCTTTGTTGAAGGGTTTGTCACTGCAACCCTGCTGTTCTGCATTGGGCCCATGACAATTCTCGGCGCAATTGAAGACGCCAGTGGTCGCACGCCGCAGTTGTACATCATCAAAGGAACGCTCGACGGCTTCATGTCGATCATCTTTGTATCCATCTACGGCATCGGCGCAGCCTTCAGCGCCATTGGAGTTTTCGTGGTCCAAGGCCTGCTGACGCTTGGGGGCACGGGTATCGATTCGCTTCTTGACGACCGCATGAGAACTGAGCTGTTTGCCGCCGGCGGATTCACTGTTCTCGCTATCGGCCTCAATTTGCTTGAAATCAAGAAAATCAAGCTGGGTTCTCTGCTTCCAGGGCTCATTGTGACGCCAATTCTTGTGGCAATCTTCGCTCGTTAACCCCGAATTCAGGCAGTGCGGACGGGGAGCGTTTCCATACCGCCCTAGAATTAAATGGTGACGATTACTCGCCTCTTTCGAGCCCTCTGTGCAGGGGCAGTTGTCATTTCCGCAGTCGCCATCAGTCCGCTCTCTGCGGCAGCAGCAAGCACCACCGAGTACGTCATCGTGGAGCGCGACGGAACCGTGGCAGTTCGTACTCTCACCCAGGCGCAAGCAATCAAGACCTCTATTGATCCGGCAGTACGAATTGTGCAGCCGAACAACTCGTTCCAGGTGGATGACGTCACGGCGGACATCGTCACCGGCTTATCTGTTCCAACGAATGCCACAACTGGCGACATTGTTCCTGGTCGTTACATCGTGCAGTTCGCAAGCAACACTGCAAGTGCAGTTGCCGCCACATCGGTGACCGACGGGGTCATCGCCACATTCTCAAATGCAATCAATGGTTTTGTTGCCAACCTCACCTCGTCAGAAGTCGCAGCACTGAATGCGAACCCCAATGTTGTCAGAATTGAACCTGACCGAATTGTTTCAGCAGCTACGGATCAGCCAACACCGGGTTGGGGTCTTGACCGCATTGACCAACGTGCACTTCCGCTGAACTCGAAGTATTCATACACAGCAAGTGGTGTCGGTGTTACTGCTTATGTTGTCGACACGGGTATCAACAGCACACATACTGACTTCACAGGTCGAATTAAGTCCGGATTCACAGCAATCACCGATGTCAACGGCACGGAAGACTGCAACGGTCACGGAACTCACGTTTCTGGAATCATGGCCGGCACCAAGTACGGCGTAGCGAAGTCTGCATCCATCGTGCCTGTGCGAGTTCTTGATTGCGCAGGTTCAGGCACTGTCTCTGGTCTCATCTCTGGTTTGAACTGGGTAATCACAAACCACCTAGCAGGCGTTCCGGCTGTTGCGAACCTCAGTGTTGGTGCAGGAGTCAGTGCTTCACTGAACAGTGCAGTCGCTAGCACAGTGGCCGATGGCGTCACTGTTGTAGTTGCAGCAGGAAACGACAATGCCGATGCATGTAACTACTCTCCATCCAGTGCACCATCTGCAATCACGGTTGGTGCAACTGCAGCGGATGATTCACGTGCGGCATATTCCAACTACGGAACATGTCTTGATGTGTTTGCTCCGGGTTCAAGCATCTCGTCTGCATACAGAGGCTCAGCTACCGCTGTAGCCAGCATGTCGGGTACATCTATGGCGTCACCGTTCGTTGCAGGTATCGCAGCCGTGTACTTAGAAACTCGCGCATCGGCCACCCCTGCTGCAGTCGCCACAGCAATTACCGACGCTGCAACGAAAAATGTCCTGACAAATGTCGGCGTTGGTTCACCAAACAATTTGGCGTATTCAGCTTCATTGGCAGCAGCGCCAGTCGCTGTTCCTTCTGTTCCGCTTTCGCCAACTGCCACACCGTCGTCACAGGCTGTTGCACTTGCCTGGTCGCTTCCTGCATCAGACGGCGGATCAGCAATCACTGATTACAAAATCGAGTACACATTGAGCAACAGCACTGCATGGACAGTCTTTGCGCACACCGCATCCACTACACGTGCTGCAAACATCGTTGGTCTGTCCAATGGAACCCAGTATTCATTCCGCATCTCAGCTGTGAATGCGGTGGGTACGGGAATTGCATCAACACCAGTACTTGCAACTCCGGTAGCGACAGCAACATTGTCGGCACCATTGAATCTCATTGGCCAAACCGGGCGGCAATCAGTCACTTTGTCATGGCAACAGCCGTCTTCAATTCCCGGTGGTGCAATCACTGATTACATCATTGAGTCATCAGTTAATACTGGAACCACCTGGTCAACAGTGAACGATGGTGTGTCCGCTGCGTTGTCTTCCTCTATCACTGGCCTTAGTTCAACCATTGCGTACTCATTCCGTGTCAAGGCAGTGAACGCAACTGGCACAAGCCCTGCTAGTAATACCGTGGTCCTCACGCCTCTTCCGCTTGAGTTGCCAACTGCACCACGCGCGCTAGCGGTGTATGCCTCGTTTAACGGAGCAACGTTGTATTGGGCAACGCCGTTATCTGATGGTGGAAGTGCCATCACTAGTTATCGCACTGAGTACTCAACTGACGGCGGCACAACATGGACCCGTTCTGGTGTTATCCCTGTCGCCAACCGTTCAATGTCGTACACAAACCTTGTTGGTGGTGTTCTACATAAGTTCCGCGCGTATGCAGTAAACGCAGTCGGAACAAGCGTCGCATCATCGTTAGTTGAAGCAACGCCTGTTGCGGCCACGGTTTCATCTGAACCGCGTTTCTTCGGTGGGTTCTTGTCTGGCACTAGTGCGTATCTGTCGTGGACCCGTCCACTGATGACGGGCGGATCCGCCATTACGTCATACGCCATTTGGCAGTCAACCGATAACGGCGCCACCTGGACAAGCATCGCCAGCACAGATGTCAATGTTCGCAACATCCGTGTAAATAGCCTCTCGTATGGCGTGCAGTACCAATTCCGTGTCACTGCAACTAACGCCGTCGGTAGTAGCGCACCCTCTACAACGCTTGCATTGCAACTGCGTGGCGTAGGTACGCCGAACCCACCGTCGTCCATTCGCGCCACAGTAAGCACAACGTCAATCACTCTTGCTTGGTCAGCAGTCGTAGCAACAGCTGCGCCTGTTACTGATTACATCGTTGAATTTCGCACCGATAATTCCTCAGGATGGGCCATTCTGAACGACGGAGTCTCAACTGCTCTTACTGCAACTCTCACCAAAATGACACCTGACTTGCCAGTGTCGATGCGAGTGAAAGCTGTCAACTCCTATGGGGCTAGTCCGCCATCAGCCACCGTCACGGTGACGCCTCGTTCTGCTCCCACTGCGCCAACTGCTCCGTTATCAGTCAGCGCAACAGCCGGCGACACGCGTGTTGCCGTTCGTTGGGTGACACCAGCAAGTAGCGGTGGGTCAGCAATCACGTCATACGTCGTTACTTCCACACCTGGAAGTTTCACGTGTGCAACTTCTTCCAATGCATGTGTTGTCACAGAACTAACGAATGGTGTGTCATACACATTTACGGTGAAAGCGACGAACATTGTTGGTACAAGCGTCGCGTCTGCACCAAGTGCCGCCGTAATTCCAATTGCTAGTGGATCCACAACAGTGACCGCAGCATCGTGGGGGCTTGATCGCACTGATCAACGTTCATTGCCGCTTGATAATCAAATTACGCGTGGCGGTACCGGCGCTGGGGTCTCTGCTTACATCATTGACACAGGCGTGTACGCAACAAGTGCAGAATTTGGCAGCAGAGTCACAAGTGGTTTTACTGCAATTAGCGACGGCAACGGCTCGGGCGATTGCAACAGTCACGGAACGCACGTAGCAGGAACCGTTGCCGGAAGTACATACGGCTTTGCAACCCAAGCAACAATCATTCCTGTACGAGTTCTTGAGTGCAATGGCTCGGGTACAACCGCTGACATCGTCTCTGGCATCGAATGGATCATTCAGCATCACGTTGCTGGAGTTCCAGCGGTTGCCAACATGAGCATTGGCTCCATGTCAGGCGTCGATATTGCCATTAACGATGCAGTAGCCCGCGGAGTTGCCGACGGAATCACCTTTGTTGTCGCAGCTGGCAACTGGTATTCCGATGCATGTAACTATTCGCCATCAAGTGAAGCGTCAGCCATCACGGTCGGTGCTATTGATTCAACGGATACAGCGGCCGCCGTCTCCAACAGCGGTTCCTGTGTTGACATTATGGCTCCTGGCGTGCATATCATTTCGGCTGCAATAACTAGTCCAACGGCAACATCCACCAAATCAGGAACGTCAATGGCGTCTCCTCATGTTGCTGGTGTCGTGGCAAACATGTTGGGTAACGCCCCAACTATGACTCCTGCACAAGTTGCAACACAACTGATCGCTAACGCCACTGATGCCACTCTCACCAATTTGCCCGTGGGCACCACCAATGACTTGCTGTACCAGCAGCCAGCATCTGCAAACTCGTTCTCGCTGTCTGCAGAAGTAGATATTTCTGCAGTCGTTTCTGACAGCACTGCAGATGATTCCTCAGTTGTTGTGTATGAAGAAGATCCAGGCATCCCACAACAGACCGCAGTCTCCGTGCCGCCAAAAGCAATTGGCCCAGTCACGCCTAGCCCAGCAGTAACTGCACCGGTCGAAGTTGTAGCAACGCCACCATCAATATCGATTTCAAGCCAGATGAGTTCAGTGGCATCCGCACCACAGCCAACAAGTGCAATGACGAAGATCTCCATTGGTAAGATCACAAAAGTCGGCAAGCTATTGCGCGTGGCAGTCAATGCACCAAAGGGTTCGAAGATCTCTCTGTACCGCAACGGAAAACTAGTTGGCAAGGGCGTCAAGAAATTCTTTATGGTGCCCATTTCCAAAATTAAGAAGCAAAGTTTCACCGCAGTGATTTCTGTTGCCGGGGCATTTGTTTCCTCAGCCTCTGTGTCGCTGCGTTAGCCCATGACAATCCGTCGTTCTGCGTTCGCATTTCTTTGCGCCGCAGCACTAGCAGTCACTGTTGTTCCGACAGCTCCGGCAATGGCCGCAGAAGCAACAACTGACCAAATCACATGGCTCCCATGTGGCCCCATCGAATGCGGAAAGATATCTGTTCCCATTCATAAAGGCAGCGAAAGCGCTGGCAACGTTTCCATCTCCTTATATCGACGCAAAGCCACCTCTGGTTCTTCGCCTCGCACCTTGTTATTACTGCCCGACCGTGAATATGGCCCAGATGCTCGCACGATGGTTGAAAAGGCAGTCCTGACTTTCGGAACAGCCATTACAAAGTTCAATGTCATTTCGGTTACACCGCGTGGCGCAACCGATGCCATCATGCCCGCAGGCAGTGAAACCGAAATCGGCACGCTCGACATGGCCGACGATGTCGAAGCAGTGCGCTCGGCATTGCATGTAAAGAAAGTCTCCATCATTGGGTGGGGTAGTGGTGCCACCACAGCCACGGCACTGCTCATGCAGTACCCAACACGAGTTCAGGCTGCAGTTCTTGATTCGCCTATTGACCCCTCAACATCAATGGTTAAGCAGGCCTCGCAGCACATCGCAGCAACAGCACTGGGCGTTGAGACCGCAATGCGCTGGTGCGCATCGCACCTTTCGTGCACCATGAATGCCAACGTGGCCAAAGAGCTCGACCTAATGAAAACAAACATTCGGCTCGCACGCGTTGACCGTGCCATTACGTACGTTGCAGTTGCTCGAGCCGCGATCCGCACCATTGTCGTAGGTAATGCCCAGGAACTGTTTGCTGCACTTACTGCCGCCAACAACAAAGACTCGAAACCACTAGTTGCCTTAATCGGAGCTGAACCAACCGCCCCTCAGGCATATGGACGTTGCGCCGATGTCTCACGCGCTGACGCCAAAAGAATTGCTCAAGCACATGCAGCCGTAAAACCACACAAGTTCACCATCGGCTCAGAAGCTGCGCTCTATGCCTTCTGCGCACAAATTCCAGAACCAGAGCGACCACTCGGTGCAGTGAAGCCATCCGTAATGGCTAAAGAGGCTCGAGTACTTGTCAACATTGCACGCGGTGATCAAGTAACCGCACCGTCAGTTGCGCGCACAATGGCACAGCAAATGAAATGGACCTACGCATCGGTGTATGCAAACCGTCACTTAGTAGTTGGCTATGACAACGCAACCACAGTTGCTGCCATGAATTTCCTCGCTGCCAAATAAGCAACGAACAAAGAGCCGATTACAGCCCGGCGAAGTCTCGAATTAACGCAGCTAATTCCAACGGCGTATCGCCTTGAACGCTGTGGCCAGCTTCCAAAACATGTTCAACCCGCGCATGAGGTGCACGCTTCACCAACTCGGCTTCGTCTTCATCG
>Ga0114977_10003367_pt1 | contig 10272 bp, 4 predicted proteins | sample S_130805_MF_Meta_FD_87026 | JGI IMG/M metagenome (GOLD analysis project Ga0114977, IMG submission 87026) | Freshwater microbial communities from Lake Simoncouche, Canada to study carbon cycling - S_130805_MF_MetaG | ecosystem: Environmental > Aquatic > Freshwater > Lake | place: Lake...
TGGCTATCCGCTCGGCGCTTGGGCTTAACGCGATATCGAGTGGCGTGTCGCGGCAGGTCCAAAGCAATCGTCGGACAGGGTGATCCGATGTATCGGGGTGTTCGGCTGGATTGTTGGTTGTTTCTGTCGGATCGGTCTTTTTCGATGGAGCGGTGTTTTCGGCTAGAGCGGTGTGTTGTGAAGCATCGGTGATGAGGAAGGACTCGATGAAACCTAGTTTTCCGGGTTCACCGGAGGCGACCCAGAGAGTAGTGCTGATGGGGTCCCAGACCAAGTCGGAGATAGAGCGACCGCGGGTGGTGATGCGTTTGATAAGTTCTGCGTTTGGTGGTTTTTGATCGGCTGGCAGGTTGGCTGGAAGGTCGGGTTGCAGCGTGGGTTGCAGAGCGGATTGAGGAAGCTCCCAAAGGAGGACTTCTTGGTATCCGCTTGCGAAGACCCATCGGCGAGTCGGGTCGATGCCAAGAGCTTGGACGGGGTGCGCCTTGGGGTACTTTTGTAGTTTGGGTGTGTTGCTGATTTCCGATGGGAGGAAGGATTCGATTGGGGCGTCGGAGCCGCCGTCGATTCGGCTACCGAAGAGGATCCATCGTTGGATCTCTTCGATTTGATCGTCGGTGAGAGGATCGGCGTCGAGGGGCATGCGCAATACTGGGTCGTGAGAGATGAGTCGAGCGTAGAGTTCACCGAGATCGTCGGTGGGTTTATCGCTGGGTTGTCGATCGGATGGTTGGTCTGTTGGTCGATCGAGTGGCAGACGGATACTTGGGTGTTTCGTATCACCAGGAATGAAGAGTTGAGCTGGGGTATCCATCGCATAGCCACCTTCGCGGTTTTCGCTGTTGTGGCAGCCCAAGCACTTATCGACGAGGATTGGAGCGATGCGGCTGAGTCGAGGCAGGAGTGAGTCAGGGGGATCGACGAAGAGCGTTTGATCGGAGGTCGCCGCGAGATCGGAGTTGGAGACCGAAATTCTCTGAGCGGGATGCAACTTCTCGGCCTGTGACATCACCGTGGCCTGTGGCATCACCGATGGCTGAAGTTGGGCGAAGATGCTTGAAGTGGAAAAGAGGAGTAATGTGCAAGCTAAGGCTACGCGCGAGTAGAGCGGAACGTACTTGGTAGTGGGACGAACAAGGACGTTTTGCATAGTCTGGGATCAAGTAGTCGTAGTAAGCGACTACACCGACGTGGTTCGCAGGATCGGTGCAGCCAGTCGTTCGACACGTCCATCCTTGAGCCGTACGATCGAGTCACATTGCTGAGCGATGGACTCATCGTGAGTCACCATAACAATCGTCAAACCGTGTTCACGATTCAGTACGCGCAGCAGTTGTAGTATAGTCCGTCCCGTTTCTTGATCCAAGTTCCCGGTGGGTTCATCGGCGAGGAGTAGAGACGGGTTGGTAACTAATGCGCGAGCGATAGCGGTACGTTGCATTTCACCGCCGGAGAGTTCGCGTGGTCGGTGTTTCATTCGATGCGAGAGACCGACGAGTTCGATAAGGTGTTTTGCGCGTTCGACGATTTGTCGGCGGTTTCTCCAGTAGGAAAGTATGCCGTTGCCGATCATGGCTGGGGCGAGGACATTTTCCAGGAGGGTCAGTTCGGGGAGGAGGTGGTAGAACTGAAAGATCATGCCGAGTTGATTGTTTCGGAATTGGTCCCGTTGTCGGCTTGGTAGGCAGTCGATCCGTTGACCGTCGAAAGCGATTTCACCTTCGTCTGGTCGGTCGAGTGTTCCGAGCAGGTGCAGCAGGGTGCTTTTTCCTGATCCGCTTTGTCCGATGATCGCGGTAACTTTTCCGCGTTCGGCGGAGAAGTCGACCCCTTTGAGGACGGGAACGCTGGATTGGTGTTTCCGGTAAGCTTTAGCTAGACCGGTAGCTGTCAGCATCGGGTTCGCGACGCTAGGCAGACCAGAGTGAGTGGTACGGCGTTGTTCCGATTCTTCTGGATGAACAACGCGGTAGGGTACCGTCGGCTTGGTATCTAGCATGTGGGGAGCTGGGATCGGAGGGTGGCGAAGGGAGTCGGAGTTATTCATAGCGGAGAGCCTCGACTGGGTGCATGCGGGCCGCACGGATACTTGGCAGAACGCTTGCTAGGACAGCGATCAAGATCGCACCGAGGGTAACCCAGCAGAGCATGAAGGGGTGGATGATGGTCGGGATGGTATCGAAGTAATAGACAGTGGGGTCGAAGACTTCGCGTCCGGTGATCCATTCGACGACGCGAGCGATGTCGTTGATTTTCCAGACGAACAGTAAGCCGCACAGCAGACCGACGCCAGCGCCGACGGTACCGAGCAAGACACCGTAGCCTAGGAAGATCGTTGCAATACCGGTCCCTGTTGCGCCGAGGGATTTTAGAATTCCGATATCCCTGGTTTTCTCGACGACGATCATGAAGAAGGTTGCGAGGATACCGAAGCCGGCTACAGCGATGATCATAAACAGAAGGATGTTAAGGATCGTCGTTTCGAGTTGAACGGCTGCAAGCAATGGACCTTGGGTCTCTTGCCATGAACGGACTTCTACGAATTCATGCGTAGGTGGGAATTCATCGCGGAGAGCATCGCGAGCGGTGTTCAGATCCACTCCGGGCTTGAGTTTGATTTGGATCGAAGTCACTGCACCGATTCCGCTTCGCGGATCGATCATCCCACGGGAGTGTTGTAGTTTCTCGATAGGGACGAAGGCAAAGGTCGAGTCGTATTCACTCATTTTGCTTTCGTAGAAATCGACGACAGTGAAAGTCTCATCGATTCCGCGAGGAGGGGTTCCAGCGTTGGGAAAGGTGACTTGGACGTCATCGCCTGGTCGGAGGAAAAAGAAATCTTGGACGGTGCCATCTGGTTCTCGGCCTCGGATGCTTCCAAGACTGATTCCGAGGACGATCCCGGTACGTTGTTCTTTTTCTGGATCGAATTGGTTTACTTGCTGGGCTTTATTCGGGATAACGATTCCGGGGCCGGCCATGAGGGAAGCGACGGAGGAGTCGGTTTGGGGCGTGGCGTCTGTCTGTGTAGATGGTTCAAGCGGAGTAGATGGGTCTGTTGAATCTGCGTTTGTGGATTGGTTTTCGGCTACGTCCGTATTGCCTTGAAGTTGTTCGCGTTGGATTTGTTGTTGCAAAGCTTCGTAGCGACTCTTCTCGGCTGCTTGTTCTTCTTCGGCCGTCCTGCCATCTCGAACGCGGTCGTTGACGAGTTTGCGGTAGCGAGCGATGGGTCGACGATATTCCCAGCCGGCGGGTTGCATACGTTCGCGGTCTGGGGCGTAGCCACCTTCTTTGAGAATGAAGTCAAGTTGGTCGCGATTTTCAGGGTGGAGTAGATATTTGCTGAAATCGCTGACGCTTGCGTACGTCTTTTGATCGATGCCGATCAGATTGATTTGTTGAGTGTGGCTGTTGCCGTTGTGTTGGAAGGTCATCATGGCCGGTAGAGTCACGACGGTGGTGACGCCGGCGACGGAGTCACCCAAGCGGTTTCGGATTCGTTCTTCGTACCAGTTTGGTTGGGCGATGCCTGTGTTGGAACGAGTTTCCAGGACGATATCGCTGAGGATACCGTGCATCCGGTCTTTCATTTGCGTTGTGAAACCATCCATGACGCTATTGACCACGATGAGGGTCGCGACGCCAAGGGTGACAGAGACGATAGACGCCAAAGCGATCCATCGGGTTCTGAGGTAACGCAAGCATAACAGCAGTTTGTACATCCACAGGCTCCATGGGAACGGGAGGGGGCCAGATTACTCTGGTCAGTTTTCACTGGTTAGATTTCATTGGCCGGGTGTTGCGAACTGCCAGCCGTAGCGGGCGTTGGTTCGTGGTCGACCGGTTCGCGATCGACCTGTTCGCGAGCGGGAGTGTAGCAAGTTCGCTGGTTCCGATTCCATAGCACTCCACGGGGTCATTTCAACGCCACTGGTTCATTTAAACTCCACGGGGTCATTTAAGGAGAGTTCGTTGTGGAGAAGTCTCGATGCGATTCCGTCTTGTCGTCGACCTGCAAATTGGCTACATAGCGAGGGTAGTTCCGGATTCTACGCTTGTCGGTAGAAGTGCGATTTTGTAGTGCTGTCGAAGCAATGCAAGATTTGCAATGCGGAATGCTTTTGTTGACTCGGTACCCCCAAATCAGGCAACTGTGAACCAATCAAGGAAACGGACCCTGAGAACTTTCAAGAGCTTTCGGGGGATGATAACTCGCATCGCCGTGGTGTTGCTTGCACTCCGATGGTTCATTTGCGTCGGTGCGTTCGCGCAGGGGCTTACTCCGTTACCGACTTTGCCACCGAATCCTTGGGCGAAACCGCCGGGCGGGGTGCCGGCGGCGAATCAAGGTGATTCGTCGGGAGCAGGGCAGCGGCGCAGCAGCATCAAAGCGATGTTGGCGAATCGGCAAAATGGAGTGGTTCAAGGTCCTGGCGAGTCGGGTCAAGTTCCTGCTGGAGATAGGCAGGATGCATCGGGTAGTGAACCTCCGGTGCCTGCGAATCAACCTAACTCCGTCAATCCAGCGAGCCCTGCAAATCCAGCTAACCCGGCGAATCCCGATTCAGCCGCGATATCTTCAGAAGCGGTACAAGCGCAGTTACAGCAGTTGCAATCAGCAACGGATCTTGATCCGAACCTGAAGTCTTCGTTGACACTTACGTATGAAGCGACTTTAGCGGAGATCAAGAAGCGATTTGAGGAAGAGAAGGCAATCAAAGAGTACACGGCGGCTTTAGAAGCGGCGACGGTGGCGACGGCGGATGCGAAGAAGCGTAAAGAGAAGCCGGATTTCAAATCACCTTACATAGAAGGATCGTTAACTTGGTCGAGTCCCGAGTACTTGCAATCGCTTCAGTTACAGATCGGCGCGTTGCTTCAGGGGGCGACAAAGAACAGGACGGACACCGAGACGACGATCGCGGCGCGGGATGTGCGCAAGAAGGAGCTTCCTCGATTCATCAATGATGACAAGGGAGCGATTACCAAGCTTAATGATGAGTTGACCTCTCCGGTTCCGGAAGGGACTGACCCGAGGGTACGCGAAGCGAATCAGTTGTTGATTCGAGCCAAGCTAGCGACTCTTAATGCCCACCTTCGTCGCGTGGAGCTTGAGCAGCGGACTTACGAGGCAGAAGCCGAATTATTGCCTTTGCGCAAGGAGTTCTACATTGCAGAGGAGAAGTTCTATCAGTTGCGGATCAAGGAGATCGCTGAGGAGTTAGGGAAGCGTCGCGAGACGCAGATCACCCGTTACGCAGATTTATTGGATCGGCTCAGCAAGCAGTTGAAGGTTGGGGACAAGGGAGATAAAGGCAAGGAAGCCAAGGAGTTACTGGATTTGCAATCGCAGATCGAGTCATGGCGAGAGTTGGTCGGGGAGCAATCCAGAACGCGGAGTATGCTTGAGGATCAGCGAACGAAGTTGCGATCGTTGACCGATCGATATCGGATCATGATGGAGCGACTTGGATCGGATCGAACCGGCGAGGAGGCTCGCGATGGTAATTTCAATGTATCGCGAATGAAGAGTTTGGTGGCGAATGTATTGAAGCGTCAGCGGGATGAGCTGCCGAAAATACAGGAGCTCAACAAGGAGTTAGAAGACTGCCAGACAAAAATCATCGCGGTGCAATCGAGGATCTTGGAGCTTGATGATTTAAAAGCCAAATACGAAGAGGGGCTTGATCCGACCGCACCGAGGGTGGATTTCGATACGTTGGTTGAGGAGTTTGATTCTCTCGATGGATCGCAGAAGCGGATGTTGCTTCAAGCGACGGAAGCGAAGATTGTCGAAGAGTTTCGAATCGATGCGAACAATGCTGCCGATACGCTGTTCAATCTTGCGTTGGTGCATCAGCAGCTTATCGAGCATGTGAGCAAGTATCGCAATTTCATCGATCAGCATATTCTCTGGATACGATCGACCGATCCTTTTGGGGTTGAGGACTGGCCGGAAGTAGTCGAGCAATCGAAGCGGCTGGGTAGCTTATCGCAGTGGCGCGAGATTCCGATCCGCTTGTTTGATGACTTCAAAGAACATACGTGGGCTTACGCTTTCTTCTTATCAGGTCTTCTGTTGTTAATCGCATACACGACAAAGATGCGGCAGACGGTTTCGAAGTCAGGGGTATTAGCCGGCAAGTCGACGACAACATCGTTTTTACCGACATTGAAAGTTCTGTTGTTGTGCATTTTGCTTAGTGCACCGTTGCCGTTGATCCATTTGCTATTGGGTTGGCGATTGTTATCGGTAGCTGACAACAGTGCATTTACGGCGGCGATTGGTTGGGGATTACTGGTCAGCGCGAGATATTTCTTTCCGTTGGAGTTTTTTCGTCAGATCGCGCGAACGGGCGGACTGGCTGAATCGCACTTTCAGTGGTCGCAGCATTCGACTTCGGTATTGCGCACCCAGTTGCGTTGGTTCATTGACCTAGCTGTTCCGTGTGTTGGGATTTATGCGGTTGTCGCAAATGATTTAGAGTGGAAAGCCGAGAACACATTAGGTCGTGTTCTTTTTGGAGCTTTGCTGTTCATGGCTTCGATCTTCCTGATCAATGTGTTGCATCCAAGGTATGGGGCGCTCAAGGAGTATTTAGAGGCGCATGCGGGTGGGTGGACGGATCGGTTGAAGTTTGTGTGGTATACCGGATTGTGTGCGGCACCATTGTTTTTGCTCGGCATGAGTTTGATGGGGTATCACTATACGGCTACCCGTTTAGCGATGCACTTGCATACGAGTTTCATGACGTTGATCGGTTTGTTGTTGCTTTATTGTTTGATATGTCGTTGGCTGCTACTGCGTCGCAGAACGCTGATTCTTCAACAAGCCCGACAGCGGCTTGAGGAAGCTCGTAGGCGCGATTCCGATGCACCTCAAGTTGCGACCGCTACGGCTCCCGTGACGATTGTGACCGAAGCTGACTTATCGCAGATCAATGCGCAGACGATGCGGTTGGTTTCCAGTACGTTGGTGTTCGCAGCGATTGCCGCAGTTGCGTTCATTTGGTCAGCGGTTCTACCTGCAGTCGGCGCATTGGATTCTGTGGAGCTGTGGAGTGTCGACGGTGCAACGCCCGAAGAGAAGCTACCAGTAACCCTTGCAAACTTGCTTCTTGCGATTCCCGCTGCGGTGATGACCGTGGTGGCGGCAAAGAACTTGCCAGGTCTACTTGAGATTGCACTTCTACAGCATTTGCCTTTGGAGAATGCAGTTCGATATGCGATCACATCGATCTCTCGGTACACGATTTTGATATTGGGAATCGCGATGACCTTCAATAGCCTCGGGGTACGATGGGCAAGTATCCAGTGGCTAGTGGCGGCTTTGGGGGTTGGTTTGGGCTTCGGCTTACAAGAAATCTTCGCTAATTTCGTTTCCGGCTTGATCTTGCTATTCGAGCAACCGGTTCGGGTGGGGGATGTCATCACAGTTGGGGATACCACCGGAACCGTGTCGAAGATTCGGATGCGGGCGACGACTGTCATGAATTTCGACCAACAAGAGTTGGTGATCCCGAACAAGGACTTGGTGACAGGTCGGTTGTTGAATTGGACTTTATCGGATTCGACGAATCGGATGATGATCGATGTGGGAGTTGCCTACGGCAGCGATACCACACGCGCTTGTCAGATTTTGCGTGAGATCTGTTTAAACCATCCGAATGTATTGAAAGATCCCGAACCTACGGCATTTTTCGAAGTCATCGGAGACAGTACGTTGCAGCTAAAAGTCCGTATATTCTTGGCGAGCCTCGATTTGCGACTACCGACTCGGCATGATTTATTGACCACAATTCATCAGCGATTTGCGGACGAAAAGATAGAACTCGCATTCCCAACCCGCGATTTGAATTTGCGATCCGTTCCCAAAGAATGGAATTTGAGCGGCTTGTTTAAAGCCGCTTCCTAGCTTTCGCCCTCGGCTTGTAGGCAGCTTGCCAGTCTGCGACTTCTTGACACGCTCGCGCGTGAGAAATACCTTGACGGATCCAAATTCGGTCGTGGGTATGCAACTTCGTATACGTAATTTTCTTTCGTATCGTTCTGCGATGAAGAAAACCCGGGTTAAGGGACGGTTTGCCCCCGGGCAGGACTATTCGTTGCTGGTGAAAATTACGATTAGGTGAAAAGGCTTAGGAGTAGAGACGATGCGGTTTTTTCGAGCGGGAGCAGTGGCTGGGATACTCATCGGTGCTTTGATCGTCGCCGATTTGAGGGTACTCGGGGAAGATAACTGGCCGCAGTTTCGCGGTCCGGATTCGATAGGACATGCTCCCGATCATCATCCTCCGATGCAATGGTCCGATACTCAAAATGTGGATTGGCGAATCCCCGTAGCTGGCTTGGGGTGGTCTTCTCCGTCGATCCATCGCGGAGTCCTTTATTTGACGACGGCTGTTGCTCAAGGAGAAGGATTATCGCTTCGCGTGATGGCAATGGATGCGCAGAGCGGCAAGTTGATATGGGAGCGAGAGCTCAAGCGGGTCGACAAGGTACCTGCGATTCACGCAAAGAATAGTCATGCGAGTCCTACTCCAATTGTGCGTGACGGAGCGATGTTCGTTCACTTTGGAACGTTAGGGACTGCGAGGTTAGATCCTAAAGATGGTACTGTCGTATGGATGTGCGAGGAGTTGGTCTATCCACCGGTTCATGGCAGCGGAGGATCGCCGGTATTGTTTGAGGGGAAGTTGTTCATTATTTGCGATGGGAGCAGTGATCCTTTTGTATGTGCGATCGATGCGTCAAATGGAAAAGTAATTTGGCGGACACCTCGAAGTGAGCCTGCGAGGATTTCACATTCCTTTGGAACGGTTACGGTTGCGAATGTTGAAGGGGAGTCACAAATTTTGGCACCGGGCCCGAACCATCTGGCGGCTTATGAGCCACACACAGGAAAAGAAATATGGAAGGTTTTAGCGCCGGGTTGGTCGGTAGTCCCTCAACCGATCCTTATCGATGACTTGGTGATCTATAACCACGATTACGACAACCCCGAATTGTTAGCGGTAAGGCTTGGTGGCAAGGGGAACGTTACGGACTCGAATATCGTCTGGCGCACAGATCGAGGAGCGCCGAGCACCCCAACCCCATTGTTGATCGGCTCCGAGTTGTATTTTGTTTCGGACAATGGAATCGCATCGTGCGTTGATGCGAGGACGGGGGAGAGACATTGGATGGAGCGATTAGGAGGCAATTACTCAGCGAGTCCCGTTTTTGTCAACGACCACGTGTTGTTTCTGAGCGAAGATGGAGTTGCGAGTTGGGTGAAACCGAGCAAGGAGTACACATTGGTCGGGAAAAATGAGATCACTGGGCGGACTTTTGCTACTCCGGCCTTCTACAAAGATTCGATGTATTTGCGGACCGATGAAGCGTTGCTCAAGATCAGTGCGGGAGGGGCCCATCGAGACGCAAAGCAAGATTGATGCAATTCAGAAGCTTGAACAAGTCCGGTTAGCACAGCGCGAGTGGAAGCGGGTGCCGATCAAGCAGCGGGCAAAGATCCTTGGTATGGTCGCTGCGAGGATTGTGCAGCGGCGTGAGGTGTTAGCCAAAAGCATCACAGCGCCGATGCGGACGAGTTACTTTGAAACGATCACGGCAGAGTTGTTGCCATTGGCAGAAACGGCCAAGTGGTTGAGCCAAACCATGGCTCGGGTTTTGCGCACTCGTCACACGTCGGTTTGGCAAACCCCGATGTGGCTCGGTTCACTGCGGTCCGAGGTGCGGCGCGAAGCGCTCGGGACGGTGCTCATTATCGGCACTTGGAATTACCCGATTTTCCTCACAGGCTCTCAGTTGCTCCATGCGTTAGCAGCGGGCAATGGCGTTGTCATCAAACCAGCACCGGGATGTGAAGCGGTGAGTGCCGAGTTGGTCGACATCGTTGTGGCGAGCGGTGTTCCGAGGGAGTTGGTGTTGGTGCTCGATAGTCGGGTCGAAGCCGCGAAGCTTGCGATAGAGGTCGGGGTTGATCATATCGTGATGACCGGTAGCAGCACGAGTGGTCGCAAAGTGTTGGAGCAAGCAGCAAGCAAGCTCATACCTGCGACGATGGAACTCAGTGGGTGCGATGCAGTATTCGTGTTACCCGACGCGGATCTTGATCGTGTCGCGGATCTATTGCGGTTCGGCTTGATGCTCAATGGCGGGGCGACTTGTATTGCACCGAGGCGCGTGTTTGTCCCGGAGTCGTTGCGAGAAGTTTTGGAGGGGAAGTTAAGAGAGAGGCTCTTGGCCCCGGGTTGTGTCGATTGGAAA
>Ga0114977_10003368_pt1 | contig 10268 bp, 7 predicted proteins | sample S_130805_MF_Meta_FD_87026 | JGI IMG/M metagenome (GOLD analysis project Ga0114977, IMG submission 87026) | Freshwater microbial communities from Lake Simoncouche, Canada to study carbon cycling - S_130805_MF_MetaG | ecosystem: Environmental > Aquatic > Freshwater > Lake | place: Lake...
AAAAATTAAACCGATTGCAAAGCAGCCTTTAATATACTTTCAAAAATTGCTCTTCCATCTTTATTTGATAATAATTCATCTGCTGCTCTCTCTGGATGTGGCATCATGCCAAAAACATTTTTACCAACATTACAAATTCCTGCAATATTTTCTGTAGCACCATTTGGATTACTTTCATCTGTAATTTCACCCGCTTCGTTACAATATCTGAATATTACTTGCCCATTTTTATTTAAATTAGCTAGAGTTTCAGTATCTGCAAAATATTTTCCTTCACCATGAGCAATTGGTATTTTAATGGCTTTTGAAGGGACTGAATTTGTTAAAACAGAATCAGTATTTTCAGCCTTAATAAATACATTTTTACAAATAAATTTACGAGTATTATTATGTAATAAAGCACCAGGTAGCAAACCGCTTTCGCATAATATTTGAAACCCATTACAAACTCCAAATACAAAACCACCAGCTTCAGCATGTTTTATTACCTCAGTCATAATTGGCGAAAAACGGGCAATTGCACCACTTCTTAAATAATCGCCATAAGAAAATCCTCCTGGTAAAATTATATGCGTGCAACCTTCTAAGCTTGTTTGTTTATGCCATAGCTTTACAGTTTCTTGTTTTAAAATATCTTTTAAAACATAAACCATGTCTTCATCACAATTAGACCCAGGAAAAACAACTACTCCAAATTTCATATAAATCAATTTTATTTTACACAAAAATAGGCAATTCTTGAAATCTGTATGGTAATTTTTTAAACAAAATGTTAAAGAAATTCAAATTAGAAAACCCCTAAATTATGCATACAAATAACTGCAAAACCAATAAGTACAGCGCTTAAAAGGGTATTTGCTACTTTAAGTTGTTTTATTTCGCCAATATAATCGCCAATTATTATACTAAATGGGATTGCGCATGGCAAAAGTATCATTGCTGAAGATGTGTCGATAAAGGATATAATTAAGCATAAAACGCCTAGCCAAATTAAAATAAATTTAGCTTTTTTAATTTTCACTCTTGAACCAAAACCATTTTTAAAATAAAAACCAATCGATAGCAAGATTAAAAAAATAAGGGAGCAAGTTAGAATTAGGTAGTATTCAGAAAAAATAGGAGTATTTATATGTTTTAAAGCATTTGAAAACAATGAGAATGGTTTTTGAAAATCGCTTCCATTTAAATACGCAAAACTCATAAAAAGGTATAAAGGCAAAGCAACTCCTAAAATAAAACATAACAACTCTCTCCAGTTAAGAGGTTTTAAAATAAATAGACCGATTAAACCTAACGCTACTATTAAAACATAATAGGTATAAAAACAACTCGCTAATGACATTAAAAAGCCAACATTAAATAATTCAAACAAAGCGTTTTCTACTCTATAAGAGTTGAACAAATAATGCAAACTGAGTAATAAAAACAGATTAGAAATTAAAATTGGCTGCAATTGATTGCTAGTAATAGAAGAAAAAGAAAAAATAAAATAAAATAAAGCTGGCAATAGGTTTTCTTTAGAAACAATTTCACTATTAATTGAAACAAGATTTATAATTAAGGCTCCAACTAAAATTAAAACAAAATTTAATAATGTGTAAGAAATTGAGGAAATATAAAAATTACTAAAAATTAAATTATACAATAAATTATCTTGAACATTATATAACTCTATAAAAGATGCCGATATGGCTAAATTGTATGCAAATAAACTAATGCCAATGATCAAAAGTGAGAAAATTGATACTTGCGTTCTATTTTTTAACAACCCTACAATCATTTTTTTAAAGAAAAAGCTATTTTTTAAAGATTTTTTATATTTTTGTGGTGTAAACTTACAAAATAGATTTAATTATGAGCGCTTTAATGGTAACAATGACAGATGTTTTTTATGCAATTGGTGATTTTTCTCAATTGATATTTAAGGGAATGCGTGTTTTAGGTCATGGGCCAAACGTAATTTTATGGGTCATAATAGCTTCGTTATTGGCATATTGGACAATAAAAATGATTAAACAAACTAAAGAGGCTGATAAAAACGGAACCTTAAGATAATATTATATATTATTTATAAAAAGCTCAGGAATTTACTTTCTGAGCTTTTTTTATTTATATTTACTTAAGTGGATAAATTTTGTTTAATATTTCTTTTAATTTTTTCCTTTTTTTTAGGGAATACTCAGACTATTAAAAAACCTAAAACAAAAACACAATCCTATGTTAAGTTTACTGAAAACAAAAATCAATGGGAAAGTAATATCGCTTTTAGGGCCCAATTAGATGGTGGAGCACTTTTTGTTGAAAAAACAGGCAAGCTTACTTTTCATTTATATGATAAAGATTATTATGCTGCAAAACATCTTGGTAAAACAAGTGAACAAAAATTTAAGTTTCACGCATATAGCGTAAATTTTATTGGCGCAAATAATTCTCCATATATTAAATCGCAAAATGAATACTCTGATTATGAAAATTATTTTATTGGAAAAAATCAAAATCAATGGGCTCGAAATGTTCATCACTATTCGGAAATAACAATTGAAAATTTATACAGCAACATTAATGCGCTTTATGTTGGAGGAAATCAATCCTTAAAATATAATTTTATAATTAAACCAAATGGAAATCCAAACGATATAAAAATTAATTATGATGGAGTTGACAAAATTAAATTAAAAAATGGAGCATTATATGTTTCAACCTCAGTAAGCGAATCCATTGAAGAAAAACCATTTGTTTACCAATTGATTAATGGTGACACTATTGAAATACCTTCCAGATTTGTTTTGGAAAACAATACTGTATCTTTTAAACTTTTAGAAAATTATAACCACAATATTGATTTAGTGATTGATCCTTTATTGGTTTTTGCCGCATCAAGTGGAAGTACTGCTGATAACTTTGGGATGACTGCTACATTTGATTCGCGAGGAAATTTATATGCTGGAGGAACTGCATTTGCAATTGGTTATCCAACAACAGTAGGCGCTTATGATATTTCTTATAATGGATTTTCGGGAACGGATGTTGTCATCACAAAATACGATTCAACAGGAACATTCTTAAAATATTCAACTTATTTAGGTGGCGCTAACTCTTCAGAAATAGTTTCAAGTTTAATCGTAGACAAAAATGACAACCTTTGTTTATATGGAGCAACTGGCTCAACGGATTTTCCAACAACAGTAGGTTGCTACGACCCTACATTTAATGGAGGATCTGCAATTAATTTTGTATTCAATGGAACTAATTTTCCCGGCGGAACAGACATTTACGTTTCCAAATTAAATGCAAATGGAAATACGTTAATGGCTTCCACATTTATTGGAGGATCAGATAACGATGGAATTAATTATAATAACGTGATTACTACATACGGAACTCCATATGGCCCAATTACTGAATACCCTCCAGATTCGTTACAATATAATTATGGAGATCAATTTAGAGGAGAAATTCAAATTGATTCTTTATTAAATATTTACATCATTAGCAGCACTAAATCATCTAATTTCCCAACATCAAGTGCCTTAGATAATACTTTAGGAGGAAGACAAGACGCGGTATTGATTAAATTTAATCCAACATTAAGCAGCTTAGTTTTCAGTACATATATTGGTGGTAGCGATAATGATGCTGGCTACGCTTTAGCATTAGACGACACTTTAAATATTTATATTACTGGCGGCACACGGAGTTTTAATTTCCCTGTAACTGCTGGAAGTTATAAAACCATTTATGGTGCGGGAAAATGTGATGGTTTTTTGTGTAAAATTAAAAAAAACGGTTCCTATATTATGCACTCCACATATATCGGAACTAACGACTACGATCAAAGTTATTTTGTTCAATTAGATAATAACCAAAATGCTTATGTATTTGGCCAATCTTTAGGAACCATGCCTGTTACAGCAGGAGTCTATTCTAATGTAAATAGTAAACAATTTATTCAAAAATTAAATCCACAACTCAATACCTTACTAGCTTCAACAATATTTGGCAATAGCTCAGGAAATATTAATATTTCACCCTCTGCATTTTCTATAGATTGTACAGGAAATATTTATTTATCAGGATGGGGAGGAAATATTATTTTTGGGACCGCAACAACCGGCATGCCAATAACCGCATCAGCTATTCAGCCGTCAACAGATGGATTCAATTTTTATTTAATGGTACTTGGTCCAAATATGTCGAGCCTCTTATTTGGAAGTTATTTTGGTGGAGCTTTAAGCCGAGAACATGTAGATGGAGGCACCAGCCGATTTGATAAAAGAGGAATTATTTACCAGTCGGTTTGTGCCGGCTGTGGTGGGAATGATGATTTTCCTGTTACTCCAGGCGCATGGCCTTATACTAGTCCTAGTTATGTTCCATTAAATCCGGGAATCTCATCAACTGGGATAAATATGAGTTCAAATTGCAACAATGGCGTTTTTAAAATTGATTTTCAATTAAATACTGCAACAGCAAATATTACCACAAGTCTATTATCTGGATGCGCACCAATTACTATTACATTTACAAATTCGAGTACGCCTGGCCATACTTATTTATGGGATTTTGGCGGCACAGACACTACATCAATTATTTTAACCCCAAGTAAAACATATACTGCTGGAGGAACCTACACCGTAAATTTATATGTAAAAACATCTATCTGTAATAACATTTATGATACAGCAAAAGTTATTATTACCATCTATCCTAAACCAGTTGCTACTTTTACAGCAATGGTAGACTCGTGCTCCAACAATGTATCATTTATTAATAATACAATCCCTTCGGGCACACCAAGTAAATGGTATATTAACTCGACCTTAACAGCCACTACATTTAATACAACTCATTCATTTTTAAGCTCAGGAACATATACTGTAAAGTTAGTAACACAAAACACATTTGGTTGCAAAGATTCAACAACTAAATTAATAATTGTACCAGTTGATTCTTTGAAAATAAATTTACCTATTTCTAAATGTAATTACCAAAGTGTTCCATTATTAGTAAATGGAGCGATAACGTGTTCGTGGCAACCAACAGTTGGGCTTTCAAATCCATTAATTCCAAATCCAATTTGTACTGCAACATCAACAACCATTTATACTGTTACAATTACTCAAAATAGTTTACTTGGTAAAATCTGCACTAAAACATTAACAACCTCCGTTAATGTATTCCCGAAAATAACTTCGGCATTTACCTTCACAACTGGTGCCTGTAATAATAATGTTACATTTTCTGATGCCTCTTTTATTTCTCCAACTTCATGGCAATGGAATTTTGGCGATAGTAATACATCAACCACTCAAAATCCATTAAATTTTTATGGCTCCATTGGAATATATACAGTCTCTTTAATTACCACAAATAGTTTTGGCTGTAAAGACACAAGCAAACAAGTTTTAAATTTAACAGGATTCACTCCAGTTACTGTTAATGCGGGATTAAATAAATGTGAACCAGATAATGTTCAATTAAATGCGAGTGGCGGTGTTATATATTCTTGGATGCCCACAGTAGGATTATCAAATCCAAATATTGCGAATCCTCAATGTTATGTTGGAACAACAACAATATATACAGTAACCATAAGTACAATTTTAGGAACAGATACATGCAAAAGTAATTTAACAACAACTGTTACAATTTTTCCGTTTACATATAATACATCTTCAATTACTGTATCATCAACCACATTAACATTAGGCCAAACAGTAACCGTAACATTAAGCGGGTTTACTTATACAGGTAGCATAACAATTATTCCTAATGCACCAATTGTAAGTTTAGGAAGTAATAGTTTTGTAATAGCACCAACAAAAACAGGTACCTACACTGTTTATTTTACAGATGCTAATGGCTGCCAACATTTATTAAAAACAATATATGTTCAAATAATTACAGATGCTTGTAATGAAGGCGTGATTTTTTTACCAACTGGTTTTACTCCAAATGGTGATGGTAATAATGATATACTATATATAAGAAGTAATTTTTTAACAGAAGTGTACTTAACAATTTATGATCGTTGGGGAGAAAAATTATTCGAAACTAATGATGTCAAAAAAGGTTGGGATGGTTATTACAAAGGAAAAAAATTAGACCAAGGTGTCTATGGTTATTACATGACATTTAAATGTAATAACGGACAAGAATCATTCAAAAAAGGGAATATCACATTAATGAATTAAAATGAATTTTAAAATTAATACATATCTTATTCGTTATAAAACAATTTGTTTTATTGCATTGGTATGTATTGGTTTATTTAAAAATACAACAGCTCAAGATATTCATTTTTCAAATTGGAATATGTCGCCACTTAATTTAAACCCTGCAAACGCTGGTATGTTTGATGGCGATGGTCGTTTAATTTTAAATTACCGCAGCCAATGGAAAAGTGTGCAAGTGCCTTACAACACCTTTAGTTTTGGAGCAGATTTTAATTTACAAAAATCATATATTAAAAAAACGGATGAAGCTATCGGAATTATTTTTAATCACGATGCATCTGGTGATGGTCATTATAAAATCAATGAAGTTAAAATTCCTATAAACCATAAAATAACTTTTAAAAAAGATTCGGGATTAGTTATTAGCATTGGAGTATTAGCAGGTATTAGCAATATTAGTTTAGACGTAAATAAATTATCATTTGATAAACAATGGGACGGCGATACATACAATGCCGGATTATCAAATGGCGAATTGTTTCCTAAACAATCAAAAACATATGCTGATTTTGGATTAGGCACCGTGATACAAAAAAAATTAACTCAAAATTTTACTGCAACCATTGGTTATGCTATCAACCATATTAATAAACCAAGTATTTCGTTTTACAATACAAGCAATATTGTATTAAGAACCAAGCATAGTGAATCATTATTATTAAAATATAGTTTTTCAAATATTTCAAATATACAATTTGAGTATTACGCTAATCAACAACAAAAATTTAGAGAAAACTTAGTTGGCTTATCATACTATTATACCATTGAACCAAAAACAAATACTGTGTTTAATATTGGAATACTATCACGATTAGGCGATGCATTTATTACAACTGTAGGCTTGCAACACAATAGTATGCGCTTACAGGCATCTTACGATTACAATTATTCTCAATTTAAACGTGCCACAAACGGAAGAGGCGGATTTGAGATTTCGTTTATTTACATTTATGCCAAACCAAAATTATTTGTGCCTAAAACACGAGTATGTCCAATCTACATGTAAGTATGAAGTGTGCTCAAAAAATATTTTTAATTATTTTTATTTGCTGTTCGTTTTTTAGCTTACAGGTTAATGCTCAAATCAAACAACTATTAAAACAAGGCATTGAAGCCAATGGAAATAAAGATTACTCATCAGCTGCGCAAATTTATAATCAGGTCATTATAATAGATTCATCAAAAATTGAATACCAATTATTATTTGCTGATGCTTCGCGTTTAAATTACGATAACGAAGCTGCCTTACATTGGTATCAAAAAATATATAAAAAAGATAACGGAAAAGTATACAAAGAAGTTCCGTTTTATATTGCAACCCTATTAAAAAATACTGGAAAATACAAAGAGGCAAAAAAATATTTCGACAAGTATTACAAAAAAAACAGAACCTCAAAAGATCCCATTAAAAAACAAATGGGATTAAAAGCCAAGCAAGAGATTGAAGCTTGTGATTTAGCTCAAATATTAATAAAAAATCCAGTTGAAGCAAAAGTATTGCATTTGGATAGCGCTGTAAATAGTAAAGTAAGTGAATACGCGCCAATTGAAGTAGACACTGTTTTATATTTTTCATCTTTAAGAGATAAATCGAAATCGGATGAAAGTGGTGTTGGCTTTAATAAACTTTACACTTCAAATAAAATAAATAACAAACGCCAAAAAGCAACTGAACTAGATAGTTTATTTAATAAAGAAGGAATACATAATGCCAACACCTGTTTTAATGATGATTTTACAAAAGTATTTGTAACCCGATGCCAGGCATTAAACATGTCGCAATACACTTGCGATATTTATGAATCTAATTACGTAAATAATAAATGGATTGAATTAAAAAAATTACCAGCACCCATTAATATAAATGGAAACAACACCACTCAACCAAACGTTGGAAAAATAAATAATAAAGAAGTTTTATTTTTTGCAAGTAACCGTGCTGGTGGCGAAGGCGGAATGGATATTTGGTACAGCATTTTAGATGCCAATGGAACTTATGAAATGCCTATAAATGCTGGCAAAAAAATAAATACTAGTGAAGATGAAATTACACCTTTTTATGTGAAAGAAATAAATACACTTTATTTTAGTAGCACTTGGCACAAAGGACTAGGTAATTTTGATATTTTTAAATCTGAATTTAAAAACAATGAATTTTCTGAGTCAACAAACTTAGGCTATCCAATTAATAGTAGTTACAATGATATTTATTACAGTGTAAATTCTAAAAAAGATAGAGCCTATATTTCTTCCAACCGAATTGGTTCTTATTTTGAAGATAAGCCAAGTTGTTGTAATGATATTTATAGTTTTTCGATTCCACCTTTAACTGAGCCTATAAAGCCTGTAGATACTACCGAACAAATCATAAATCAAATGAAAGTGTTATGCCCTTTAACCTTATATTTTCATAATGATGAGCCTGAACCAAAAACGAAAGTGATTGTTACAAAAAAGAATTACAAAAAAACGTATGACGATTACATTATTTTAAAAAACAAATACGTTACTGAATACACCAAAGGAAATGAAGGCGAACAAAAAGAATACGCTGAAAACCGAATTTTAAACTTTTTTGAAGACAGTGTAGATGCAGGAATGCAAGATTTAGAAAAATTTGCTGTTTTACTCGAATCTGTTTTGAAACGAAACGAAAAAGTAAAAATAACCATGAAAGGTTTTTGTAGCCCACTTGCAAGTACAGATTATAATGTAAATTTAGCCAAACGCCGCATTAGCAGTTTACAAAATTATATTATTGAATATAAAGGAGGAATATTTACAAAATATATTAACAACACTAATGAGACTGAAGGCAAAATAGAGTTTTTTAATGAAGATATTGGCGAGCTACCAGTTAGTAAAGTAAGTGATGATGTGAAAGACACCAAAAACTCTGTTTACAGCCCATATGCAGCAAGCGAAAGAAAAATACAAATTATTGCTGTAAGTTATTTACGCTAACGTTTAAGATTAATTTAATTAATCTATTGTTGCAATAACCTTTAGCTCAATTGCAATTGGCGTTGGCAAACAATTAATTTCAATGGTTGTGCGACAAGGAGGGTTTTCCGAAAAATACTCGGCCCATAGTTTATTATAGGTTTTGAAATCGTCTTTCATGTTCGTTAAAAAAACTTGAACGTCTACAATTTTATCCCAGCTACTTCCTGAGTCTTCTAAAATATATTTAATGTTTCTAAAAACACTGTGGCATTGCGCCTCAATATCATAAGACGTAATGTTTCCATTTTCATCTAATTCAACGCCTGGAATTTTTTTTGTTCCACGTTCGCGAGGACCAACTCCACTTAAAAATAATAAATTACCAACACGACGAGCGTGTGGATATAAACCAACAGGTTCAGGAGCTTTAGAAGATTCGATTGAATTATTCATCATATGTTTTTATTTTAATAGTTAAAATTTTTAAATCATTGCTTTAGGGGAGTTCTAAAAATTAGATTTTTTTAGGCGAACAATATTTTAAGGCCGCAGCAGACATTGGTCTGTTAGGATCTTAAAATTGCAGTTCAACGACAAAAAAGCAATTTATAGAACTCACATTTATTTAAATGAGTTCCAACCTTGTGCAGTAATTGGATGAGATGTTCCAGCTTTTGCAATTAAATTTGTCCCACTCGATTTTGCAGTAATATGACCAATCACAGTAAAGTCGGGCACATTTTTAATTTTATCATAATCACTAATTGGAATTGTAAAAAGCAATTCATAATCTTCACCACCGCTTAGTGCGCAAACCGTTGGATCTAAATCAAATTCACGCGCACGGTCAAATGTTTGTGGATCAATTGGAATTTTTTCTTCATATAATTCGCAACCAACTTCAGATTGCGTGCAAATATGAATAATTTCTGAGGCTAAGCCATCACTCACATCAATCATACTAGTTGGAGTAACGTTTAGAGTTTTCAATAATTCAATAATATCAACACGAGGTTCTGGTTTTAACTGACGCTCTAAAATATAATCGTTACCAACTAAATCAGGTTGAATTTTAGGATTGTCTTT
>Ga0114977_10003371_pt1 | contig 10266 bp, 7 predicted proteins | sample S_130805_MF_Meta_FD_87026 | JGI IMG/M metagenome (GOLD analysis project Ga0114977, IMG submission 87026) | Freshwater microbial communities from Lake Simoncouche, Canada to study carbon cycling - S_130805_MF_MetaG | ecosystem: Environmental > Aquatic > Freshwater > Lake | place: Lake...
AATGTTAACTATACAGATAAAGTAAAAATATCACAATAAAATGTAACTTTTTGTTAATAAAATGAGTAAAATTGTTATCAAAATCATTTTATGACCGAAGCTGAATTAATATCAGCCTGCTTAAAAAACGAAAAAACTGCTAAAAAGTTGTTTTTCGAAATGTATTATAGCAAACTTGCATTTATTGCTCTTCGTTATTGTAAAAACAAAGTACAATCGGAAGAATTACTTTTAAATGGATTCAATAGCATTTTTAATGCTTTATCAAATTTTAAAAATCAAACAGAATTATCATTAGAAGATTTTTCGAAACATGAATTAATTTCTTTTTTAGTTAAAGAAATTAAAAACATTAGAAATGAATATTATGTTGCTAGCACAGTTAAAGCTATCGAAAAAAAAGAGAGGTCTTATGATTTATTTTTAGATAATTTTTATGTAGACTTCAATTCAATAAACCAAAACATATTATTAAAATCTTTACATGAATTAGTACCATCACAGCGATTAGCATTCAACTTAAACATTATTGAAGGTTATAATTTATCAAAAATTTCTGATTTATTAGAAACAAATGAACAAACTGTAAAATCAAATATTGAAAAAGCAAGATTTAACTTACAAAAAACAATTGAAAGAAACCTTAAATTGAACCAAAATGAACAGCCAGTTTAGTTATGATTTAGATGAAAGACGGTTGAAAATTTTACTTCAGGATGCTGAATTGGAATTTAATGAGGAGGCTTGGCAAAAATTTGAAAAACTTAAGCCTTTAGAATCAAAATCAACATTTGAAAATATACTGCCTAAAATTAATATTGGTATAAGCCGTTCAATTATTGTACCTATTATTTTTATTGTGTTAATTGGTGGTTTTTCATCACTTCTGTTCAGTTTTGTTGATTTTAAAAAGAAACCTGAAGTAATAACTGAAATCCCAATGATTGTAAAACCAACCATTAAACCTAAAATTAAGTCGAGTGTTCCAATTAAAAAAAATATTCCTTTAGTTAAAGATACGATTTCGGCAATTATATCTTCTGTTACTATTGTTTCGACTAAACCTGAAAACGAAAATAAATTAATTGTTAAGGAAAATCTAACTCAAATAGAAAATGTTTTTCAATCAAATCAAATTGAAAATCAAAAATCGAAAGAAAATAAGCAAAAAGAAAAGATTGGTAAACCGAAGAAAAAACAAAAACTTAACCCTCTTAAATTACCTATTATAAGAGCATCTACAACCAATTTGAATGAAGGTGCTCTTGAACCTGAATTAGAATTAAAGTAATCCATTGCCATTTATTCTTAATTCCCTAAGAAAAGTTAACATTAAGTATTTATTATATTTTATTAATCAGCTTTAAGAATAACTTAAAATTGATGTTTTTTTAATAATGTTGATTTAAAGATTTACCTAAGTAGCGAATTTAATTTTGAATTATGAAAAATTTATTCGCTTTCTTAATAATTTCAAATATTGTATACGGGCAAACTGTTACAAGAGGCCCTTATCTTCAGCAAGCTACACCTAATAGTATAATTATAAAATGGCAAACTAATGTTGCTACTATTACTAAAGTAAATTACGGAATATTACTTCCAAGTTTAATTTCAACAGCAGTAAATACAATAACATCAACTAATCATGAAATAAAAATTACAGGACTTTTACCTTACACCAAATATTATTATTCACTAACCACCGCAACTTCAACGCTAGTTGCACCAGCCCCTGATTTGTTTTTTAAAACAATGCCTAATTTTGGACAAAAAGGAAATTATCGTTTTTGGGTAATTGGAGACGCGGGTACAGGTGGAGCCGACCAAAGAAATGTAAGGTCATCATTTATAACTTATAATAATAACAAACATATTGATGGTTGGATTTGGCTTGGCGACAATGCATATGAAAGTGGTTTTAATAGCGAATATCAATCTAATGTATTCACTAATAATACTTTTGAAAGTGTACTAAAAAACACTGTGGTTTGGCCAGCACCAGGAAATCATGATTATAACAATCATTTACCTTTTTCGCCTTCGCCTGCATATTACGACATTTTTAGTTTACCAACAGCTGGCGAGTGTGGTGGCCTTGCTTCTGGCACTGAAAAATATTATTCTTACAATTATGGGAACATCCATTTTATTGTATTAGATTCTTATGATGAAAGCCGAGCTTCAACTGGAACGATGGCAACTTGGCTTCAAAATGACTTAAATGCGAATACTCAACCATGGGTAATTGCATATTGGCATCATCCTCCGTACACAAAAGGAAGTCACAATTCTGATAATTCTTCTTTTTTAGATGGAGAACTTGTTGATATCAGACAAAATATAATTCCAATTTTAGAAGCAAAAGGTGTTGATTTAGTTCTTAATGGCCATAGTCATGTTTACGAACGCTCTTATTTACTAGATGGTCATTACGGTTACTCATCATCTCTTTCACCAACCATGATAAAAGATAATACATCAGGAAGTTATCCAGCACATTGCGCTTATAATAAGCAAACAAATACTACAAGTTCTCACAAAGGTACGGTTTATGTTGTATGTGGTTGTTCAGGAAAAAATGATGCAAGCCCTTCATCAGGTTGGCCACACCCAGTTATGTATAAATATACAAACACTGCATTTGGTTCAATGTCAATTGATGTAAAAGACAATAAATTGGATGGGAAATTTATTACTTCCACAGGAACAATATTTGATTCATTTACAATTATTAAAAATGCAGGTGGCAATAAAACATTTACAGTTTGTCCTAACGAATCAGTTGTATTAAAATCAAGTGTATCTGATAGTGTAAATTGGTTTCCTGGAAGCATTAAAGCAGATTCTATTACAATCACTACACCTGTTAGTACAGTTTACTATGCAACAGATTTAGCGGGTTGCATTACTGACACTTTTAATGTTACTGTAATATTAAATCCATTATGTTTTACAAGTCAAGCAAATTACAATTTTAATCCTTTTTCAATTTATCCGAGTTTAATAAGTACTTCAACAAATTATTTAATAATAGAAAGTACTTATAATTTATCATCGGTAATAAAGCTAATTGACATAAATGGAAAAGAATTAATGGTTGAAAAAGTAATATTAGAAGAAGGGAAAAATAAAATTCAAATCCCTTTTAATATTTCGACTGGCTTATATTTTATAAAAATAACAACTGATGAACATGAAAAAACATACAAACTTTATGCTGAATAAATTCTTTATAGGATTTGTTACACTAATTTCTTTTAACAAAATTCAATCGCAATGTATTACTACAACCGTTCCAGGAAACTTTATTGTAACCTATGATATAATTTTGTCTGGTACTTATAATGTGAGTGGAACTTTTAAAATTCCTGCTGGAGTAATTGTTTATGTTAAAACATTTTCTTCTGGAAGTTGTGGTAAACTTATTATCAATGCACAAAAAATTATTATAGATGGCACAATTGATGGAAATTATTCGGGTAGTATTGGGGGAGTTGCAGGGCTTGGAGGAAACAATGTTACTAGTTTAACTGGTGATATCATGGCAATAAACACTTGCAGTAATAAAGATAACACAGGAGTAATATTATTAGAAGGAGGGAAATACGGAACTAACGGAACAGGGCTTGGCGCAGGATTACAAGGCCAAAACGGGCAAACTGGTTCTGGACCAAAACAACAATGTTTATCAACAAGCGATGAGGCTGGCATGATTGGCAGTTCTGCTGGAGCAGGCGGCGGCGGCGGCGCAAGTTATGGTGGACTTGGATCTAATGGTTCTACTGGAGGAAACGGAACAAATAGTTACACAACTACTGGAGTTAACATTTCAACTGGTTATGTTGTTGTTGGAGGTGCTGGTGGTTTGGGAGGAAATAGTGGTTCAATATATGGAACTTTATCTGGCACTGATATAGATATGGGTTCTGGTGGCGCAGGTTCTGGTGGTGGTGGCCGTTCGTATTATGTTGGTTTATCTGGTGGAAAAGGTGGTAATGGAGGTGGAATGCTAAAATTAGTTGCCACTGATACATTAAAAATATCTGGATTAATATTAATAAACGGAGAAAATGGTACAACGGGTGGAAATGCTGGTGCGGGTGGCGCATCTCCAAATTGTTGTTCTGATGGCTGCGACGATAATGGCGAAGCAACTTATTCTTGTGGAGCTGGTGGTGGTTCTGGTTCTGGTGGCGGCTCTGGTGGTGGCATCTATCTAGAATCACAAAATATAGCTATCATTACTGGATCTTTGCAAACTAAAGGTGGAAATGGTGGAAATGGTGGAATAAACGGAATAGGAACAAGTGCTTCTTATTCTGGTGGAATTTTCTGTGGAAACCAAACAATAAATAGTGGATTTGGTAGCAACGGAAATAAAGGCGGAGCTGGAAGTGGTGGCCGAATTAAAATATTTGTTCCTAGTTGTACTACTTCGACCATAAATCCAAATTATTTTATTACAGGAGGCACAAGTACAACAAATGGTGCATTAGGAACATATCAAATTATATGTGGTGTAAATGGAATTGCTGAAAATCAAAAAGAACAATATGCGTTAAATATTTTTCCAAACCCAATTTCTACATCATTTACTGTTAAATTCAAATATGACTTAACACCTGAAAACATTAGTGAAATAAATATAATGAACTCTTTAGGTCAAATAATAAAATCTTTTCAATCTGAAGAATTAAAAAATAATAATTCAGCAAGTTTCGATATTTCTGAAATCCCTTCAGGCATTTATTTTATAAAAACAACAATAAATCATTTAAGTTATGACTACAAAATTATTAAGCAATAGATATATAGTAACTTTTATAATTTTTCTTATATTTTGTACTTTTTTAAAATTAAGCGCACAAACGTCAAGAGTAAATACTTTAGAGCCTTGTTTAGCACCATTTTATCATGGTGTAGCGTCTGGTGATCCAATGGCTGATAAAGTTATTATTTGGACTCGTGTAACTCCTGATACTATATCATTTGATCCAATTTTAGTTTCGTGGCAAATGGCAACAGATACTGGAATGACAGCTGTTGTAAAATACGGCAGTATAATTACAAATAATCTTGTTGATTATACAGTAAAAATTGATGTAACAGGTTTGAATGCAAATACATGGTATTATTATGAATTCACGGTTAACGGTAAAAAATCACCAAGAGGTAGAACAAGAACTGCACCTACAACAAATATTGATAGTTTGCGGTTCGCAGTTGTTTCTTGTGCAAATTATGAAGCTGGATTTTTTAATGCCTATAAAGTATTGTTGAATAGAGCAGATTTTGATGCTGTTATTTGTTTAGGAGATTACATTTATGAATACCAAACTGGTGGTTATGCACCAAATCCAACTGCAAATAGACAATGGCTTCCTAATAATGAAATTTTATCATTATCTGATTATAGACAAAGATATTCTACTTATCATTTAGATGAGGATTTAAGAAAATTACACCAACAATTTCCATTTATTACAATTTGGGATGATCACGAAACAGCAAATGATGCATGGATAAACGGTGCAGAAAACCATACTCCTAGTTCTGAAGGGCCTTTTGCTGTAAGAAAAGCGAATGCTAAACAAGCCTATTTTGAATGGCTTCCAATTCGTCCGCAACCTGGTACAATAGATCCTTATCAAATTTTCAGAACCTTACGTTATGGCAATTTAGTTGATTTTATAATGTTAGATACGCGCCTTCATGCAAGGCAAGAACAAAATGGAACTACCAGCGCAATTGCAACCTCTTCAACTCGTCAATTATTGGGAGCAGACCAATTTACATGGTTGGGAAATAAATTAGATTCATCAACTACAAAGTGGAAAATACTAACCCAACAAGTAATGTTTGCACCACTAAAAGTTTTTGGAACAGCTGTAAACGGAGATCAATGGGATGGCTATCCTGCAGAACGAAACAGAGTAATGAATTATATTTTAACTAAAAACATACCTAATGTTGTTATAATTACAGGTGATATTCATTCTTCATGGGCAAATGATATACCAAGTTCAAGTTATAATTCTACAACTGGAGGAGGCTCTGTTGGGGTTGAATTTGTTGGGCCAAGTGTAACTTCACCAGGAATTAATTTACCATTGGGTGCCGCTGCAATTATGGCAGCCAATTCTAATATTAAATATGCTGATTTATCTCAACATGGATTTTTGATTGTTGATATAAATAATACAAGAACTCAATGTGATTGGTTTTATACAGGAACCGTTGATATTTCAAGTTCATCATATAACCATGGCAAATCCATGTTTGTTAATCATTTAGAACGTTTTTTAAGAAATACAACTTCTATAAGCTTACCAAGACCATCTGTTTACGGGATATTTGCACCTAATTGTCCTCGAATTTTAAATATTACATCTTCTATTTTGGAAAAAGAAAGTATTAAAATATTAAATGTTTTTCCAAATCCAGCACAAAAACAATTAGTTATTAGTTTTATGGATAATACTATTAAAACAGGTCATGTAATTTTATATAATAGTTTAGGAGAAATTGTATACGAATTCTCTTTTAAACCAAATGATATGTATAATAGTCAATTGATGTTAAATATAAATACCATTTCAAATGGTTATTATACAGGAGCAATACAATCAAATGGTAAATCAACAAGCTTTAAATTTATTAAGGAGTCTAATTAATGATTTTTTTTAGAAAGAAAAGTATCATTAAAAAAAACGATATTTTTTTATTTTTATTATTAGCGTTTATCACATGTTCATTTTTTCAAAATAAAAAATTAAACTATTCTGGTGTATCTAATACTAAATTTGTATTAAAAAATACAGAACTCATTATTAAGGAACTTCAGCTTTCAGTAATTTATTTAGATTCGATTCCTAAAACCAACACTTTAAATAAACTAAAAAGTAGTTATTTAAAAACACGACATTATTATAAACAGATTGAATGTTATTTAGAATATTTTTCCCCTTTTGATGTAAAATATTATATAAATGGTCCTTTAGTTAAAAAATCAGAACTAGAATACGGAAAAAACATATTTAATCCTCATGGCTTTCAGGTTATTGAGGAGTTTTTATTCGGTTTAAAACCATTTGATATTGAAAAACAAAAAGATGAATACCTTATGTTAATTGAGGTTTTTAATGCTTTCCAAAAAAAAATTAAAACATCAAATTTAAATGATTCTCAACTAATTGAAATGGTTCAATTTGAAATAATTAGAATTATAAGTTTAACACTCAACGGGTATGACGCTACATATACAAAAACTAATGTTGAGGAAACTATTTCTGCTTTAAAAGGATGTACTATTTTTATAAATAATATAAAACAAAATTATTCACCAAATGAGTTTCCAAATAGTACTCATCAAAAATTAAATATTTCGATAAGTAAGGCGATTTATTATTGCCAACAAAACAAAAACTATAACTCATTTAATCGACTCTATTTTATAACCAGGTTTATAAATCCAATTTACAAACTTTTAACTGAATTTCATAAGTCAGAATTATTTCCATTTACGCCTGTAAACTATGCTATTAATTTAAAAGCGGGAAGTTTATTTGAATCGAACAGTTTCAATCTCAACTATTTTTCTGTAAAAGTAAATGATACATTAGGAATTGAAAAACAAAAAGAGCTAGGTGAGTTATTGTTTTTTGATCCAATTTTATCAGGAAACAATCAAAGAGCTTGCGCATCTTGTCATAAGCCAGAAATAGGTTTTACTGATGGTTTAGAAAAGGCTATTGAATTTGAAAATAAAAACAAATTGAATAGAAACACCCCTACTCTTTTAAATACTATTTATCAAAAAAACTTTTTTCATGATGGGCGGGCAAGGCAATTAGAAGAACAAATAAATGATGTCCTTCATAATAAACAAGAAATGAATTCGACGGCGAATGAAATGATTGAAAAATTAAATAATAGTGATGAATATAAAGCTTTTTGTAAATTGGCATTTGTTGGAACTGCTGATACAAGTATCAGTTATTTTGGGATTTTAAAAGCAATTCACGAATACGAAAAAACATTAATTTCAACTAATAGTAGATTTGACAAATATTTAAGAGGAAATTATACTCAACTAAATCAGAATGAAATAAATGGGTATAATATTTTTTCAGGAAAGGCATTATGTGGAAGCTGTCATTTTTTTCCACTATTTAATGGGTTAGTCCCTCCCATTTATAATGATACGGAGTATGAAGTTATTGGTGTACCAAAGTCTAAAAATAGTTTAGTTATTGATGAAGATGAGGGTAGAAAAAATATTACAAAAACATACATACATCAATATGCTTTTAAAACACCAACTATTCGTAATATTGGATTAACGTCACCATACATGCACAATGGCATTTACAATACAATTGAAGAAGTTGTAGATTTTTATAATATTGGGGGTGGTAAAGGCTTAGGTATTAATATCTCTCACCAAACATTGCCATTTGATTCATTGCATTTGAATAAAAAAGAAATAAATGAACTAAAATTATTTATGCTTTCATTAACAGATACAATTGGCCTTAACAAAAAACCAAAACACCTTCCTTTATTTAAAGATAAAAATTATAACGAAAGAGTAATTGGTGGAACTTATTAGATAATTCGTAGACCAAAAATAGCATTATGTAGATTAAAGTAACCTTGTATTGACATATAGTTAAGATAGTATTTGTAATTTTGCCAAAATTAATTCAATATTAATTGCAAAAAAACAGACCTCTTTTATTATGAAACTTATTTCAACATTAATTTTAATTTCAATAACGCTAACAAATTGTGAGGATAACAAAAAAGAAAAAAACCAGGAAATAGCTGATTTTGTTAGAAGAAATAAACTCATTATTATAGGTTCGGATACTGAATTGGAGTTAGTGAAAGATTTATCGATTGAATATGAAAATAAAAACCCCGATATTACTTTAGATATTACGGGAGGTGGAAGTGGATTAGGAATTGAAGCGTTAATAAATAATGAAACCGACATTGCTAATTCATCAAGATTAATGACCCAAAAAGAAATTATTAGGGCAAAAAAAAATGGGGTTAACCCTATTCCAATCATGTTTTCGGTTGATGCTTTGGCAATTATTACCAATTCTCAATTAGGAGTTGATAGTTTGTCAACAGATGATTTAACTCAAATTTTTTCAGGTAAACTAACAAACTGGAAATATTTTGGAGGGCCTAATTTAGAGATTTCCATTTATGGAAGGGATAATAATTCGGGTACTGCGGCATACATTAGAGATAAATTTGAAAAAGGAGAAATTGAACAATCAGTAAATAAGATGAAAAATAATGCTGAAATTTTAGAGGCCGTGAAAAAAAACAAAGGTTCAATTGGTTATGTAGGTGCAGGTTTTTTAAGAGATAAAAACGGGAAACCTGATGGCAGGGTTTGGGCAATGCCTATATATTTAAAAGGTTCTTTAGCATATTCTCCATTTGAAATTAATGCGGTAATAAAAGGAGATTATGTATTAACGAGGCCTTTATATCAATACATTAATGGGAAACCTAGCATGAAGGTTTATGATTTTATTATGTCCGAATTAAATCTAATAGGCCAAAAAACAATAAAAAAACATGGATTTTTTCAAATAAATAACAACCAAATTGAAATAAATAAGTTAAACGGGGTATAATTATTCTATTCTTTTAATTGTGCACCCAATTGATTTTGTTTCCTGAATTTTTGGAGTTTCATTTTTAGCCAAAGCGTCGACAGCATCTTTTAAATAATTAGATTTTGCCAATGAAGCATCTTTAACATTATCATCAATTGCTCCTTTATAAATTAACCCTGTTGCATTAAAAAGAAAGCATTGTGGAGTTCTAGTTGCGCCAAAAGCGTCAGCTATTTTCGAATTTGAGTCAACAGCATAGTAACATAAAAACTTTTGAGCAGCTGCATATTTTACCATAGCTTCAAAACTATCATCTTCTCCTCTTTCAGCTTCATTACTATTTAAAATCACACAACCAATTCCTTGGTTTATACAATTATCAGTAATTGTTTTAATGCGTGATTCGCTTAATTTTACATAAGGACAAGTATTGCAAGAAAATATAACCAATAATCCTTTGCTTGTTTTTATTTCAGAAAGAGAAATTTCTTTACCACTTACATCTTTAAGTTTTTCGGAAGCTAATGGAATTGGAGAATTTAAACCAATTTCAGGGCCGTGCACAGAATTAATAAATGATAACGAAAAAGCGCAAACTACTAAAGAAATAATAAATAGAAAT
>Ga0114977_10003373_pt1 | contig 10265 bp, 9 predicted proteins | sample S_130805_MF_Meta_FD_87026 | JGI IMG/M metagenome (GOLD analysis project Ga0114977, IMG submission 87026) | Freshwater microbial communities from Lake Simoncouche, Canada to study carbon cycling - S_130805_MF_MetaG | ecosystem: Environmental > Aquatic > Freshwater > Lake | place: Lake...
CAGCACAAGAGAAATTAACTTCTGTTAGTGGTAAATTACAAGTTGATAACATGGATGCTAAAATATCCGAAGTAACATCAGCACTAACAACTACAAACACTTATTTAGATAGAAATAAATATGATGAATCAGGTAATCTTAAAACAAATATTCAAAATAGTTCTTTAGATTGTCATATATACGGTTCGTCTGATGGTACTAATTGGCATCACGTAAAAACTAATGCTTCTGGTGTCATTCATACACACCTTGAAACTGTAGGAAGCGGGGCTTTAACTGCTACTGTATCATCAGGAAATTATAATGCACTAGATGTATCAATTAAAAATTCAAGTTTAGGTGTGAATTCCATAAATTCAGGTAGTTGGGGTAATGCTGTAAATAATGGTTCATTAAACGGTAATCAATATACATCAGGAATTGATATATCTTCATCAGCGTATATATATGTAATTTATAGAGATGGTTCAACTGGTGTATTTGATAGTATTCAAGTAGAGTTTTCTTTTGATAATACTAATTGGTATTATTTAGGTGATTCAATATTTCCCTCTACTCCACAAGGTCAACAATATAGACAAGGTACACTAAATGATAAAAGAAAATATGGATGGAATTATATGAGATTTAAGAATAATGGTAATTCATCTTTATCTGGTGTATATATAACAGTTCTTGGAAGTTCAATATAATTTCTATTGATATAATATATATATGTTCGAAGGTTTAATGAAACTATTAATAAAATGTTGTAGACATAAAAAAATTCATAGTAGTTGTTGTGAGATAGATATTAAAGATAATGATTCACCACCACTAACACCAACAAAAAAATAAAATATATTATCTAATGATATAATTTAAAAAATAATTCTTTTGTATACATATCTTTAACACTATAAAAATATTTAAATTGTAGTTCTTTGTTTATACCTTTTTTTAATTTAATTTGATATTTTTCATATATATCAGTAGAAAAATAATTATAAAAATAACACAAATCTGTTAATATCGTTTTCAATATCTCAATTTCTTTATATTTTTTCCTTATATAATAATGATCTTCATTATCAATATTAATTATTTCAAATCCTTTAAAATGTTTCTTATCTATAAGATTAAATGTTGAGTGTGAAAAACAATCATGACAATCAATATAAAAATATACATAAAAATAGTCAAAATCATTTTCATTTTCACTAAATTCTTTATTTAAATCTTCCTCTATTATATCCCTACGAGTTATAAGCCCATTATTAAACATATGTTTTATTTCATATAGCAAAGGTTCGTAAGAACATTTACCGATTAAAATTGACCAATCATAATTTTCCATAATATATATATATTAATATATAAATATATATATTAATATTATATGTCAATGAATAAAAAGGCCGTGGTATCAAGTCTATTAAGATTAATAGATTCAAGATTACCAATAAAAGGTACATTAGTAAAATCTATCGAACCTTCTGATATATTTGATGAATTAGTCCCGACAACTAATTTATATCCTATAAAAGTCGATGATAAATTAATATATGTTCCTTTAGTTAGTCCAAAAACAAAACAAGAACCTCCTATTAATCCTGATATAGCATTAAAAATACTTTCTAAAGTATCAGATCCAAAACAAAGACAAATATTAAAAGATTATATTATTCAAAATCAACAAATTTCTCAAGAACAGAAAAAACGCACTGAAGAAATTCAACAAGGATTTCTTAAAAAAGATATAACTAAAAAGACAATTGAAAAAGAAAAAGAACAAGAACAAAAGAAATCAGAATTTGAAGAAAGATTACAAACTAAAAAACAGGAAGAATCTAAAATGGTTCTATATAAACCCCAAGAAGTAGAAAAGACTGAACAACCAACCAAAATAGAAGAAATTAAAGAAGAGAAAAAAATATCTAAAATGGATAACGAAGAATTTTCTGAATATTTAAAAGGTTTGACTACTGAAGAATATGGTAAATTTTATAAGACATTCATAAAAGATAAAAATAGAAGATTCATTATACAAGAAGCATCAGTAGAAAATCCAAATATTACTAATGAAGAAATTAAACAAGTTGTTAAACAAGTAGAAGAACAAATAAAGGATAATCAAGAAATTAAAGTTGATGAACTTAAACAAATAGTTCAAGAGAAAGTTAAATTAACGAGAAAAGAAATAGCTAAGAAAGCATTTGAAGGAAGAATAAAAAAGACCGGATTATCTATGGAAGAAAATGATAAATATAAAGAATTAATAGGTAATTTAAAAAAAGCGAAGAACTCAAAAAATTTAGATGAATTAGAGAAAATATATGATTCTGAAGACTATAAACTCTTTAGTAAGAAAAATGCAAAAAAAATGAGCGAAAAAGATATTAATCTTAAATCTCAAGTTGATAAATTAGTCCAAAATTATAAGGAAGAAATGGAACAATCTAGATCTATTGAAAAAGCACAAGAAGAAAAAAGAAAAAAAACAAAAGAATATAAAATGGATGTTGCTATAAGGGGTTTTGTATCTAATATCATGAAAGAAGCTCTACAAGAATTAGAAGAAGAAGAAGAAAATCTAGATGAAACTATGAAAGATATGATACAAGAAATAGCAAAAGAATCTTTAGAAGAAGCAATAAATGAAAATATAGAAGATATGTCTAATGAAGCATTAAATAAATTAATTAATAATATTGTTGATGAATTTGAATCTGAGATAGTTGATGAAGCTATTAAAAAAGGAGAAATTGGTGAAAAGCAAAAGAAAGAATTAGAAAAAACAATTAAAAAAGTTGATTTACCTCAATTAATTACGGAAACAGTTAAAAAATCAGTTAAAAAATTAAAAGAAGAAAAACAACAACTAGAAGAATTTGAAGAACCACCACAACAAAACATAAAATATTTAAAAACAAAAGAAGAAAGTAAATATAAACAAATTATACAAAAAAAAAATAATTAATCTTTAACATAATTATTTATTTGTGTTTTGATACTATGACCCATTATATGACTCATTTTTTTTATTTTATCAACTGGATATAATTCTGATAATGTCATTTTTCTTAACATACTAGTGCTTATATTCTTTCCTGTTGGAGCCCATACTGAATTCATAAATCTTGTAAATTCATTTCTTGTAAAGTTTTTAAAGTCGTGTTTAAATAAAACATAATTATTATAATTCTCTATATTCTTTTTACATGCTTGATAATACTTATCAAATAAAGAAACTAAATCTTTATCATCAATATCAAAATCAATAACACCATAACTTTTTTTTGTTTTATAATTATTTAATATAACTTTACCACTCTTCTTTTTTGGATCTATAACTATATAATTAGTTTCATTATTTGTATCTTTTAATTTATCATATTCACTTTTATAATATATTTTCATATCTGCCATCTCATTTCTTAGGGGGAATAATAAATAAAATCTACCTGTTAAATATTTCATATACATTAAAAATTCTGAATATTTATTTAATGATGTGGGTAATTTATCTTTTAATGTTTCAATATATTTTTTAAGACTTTCAATAGATTCTAGATTCTTTTTTTCTTTATCATTCCATTCCATATTATTTTTAACGTCATCTAGTTTCTTTGTTAACTTTTCTATCTCTTTTGAATATTTAACAACTACCGCTTTCTCTGTTCCATTAGCTAATAAAAAAGTAATAATAGAACTTAATTTATTTTTTAATGTATTTGTTGTTAACTTTTGAGAATTTAATAAATCCATTACTTTATCAACATCTTCAAATACTTCATGATTTTCATTAGATGCTTCTTCATCCATATCCTTAAATAGTTTTTCAATATTTAATGAATATATTCTTAATGATGATTCAGATGCACTTTTATTATATTCTTTAATTTTATTATATATCGACTCCTCAGCTTTCTTGTAAGAACTACCCATAATATAATATTACTATATATAAAAATAAAAATAAAAAAAAAAAATAATAAAAAAATATTATCAGTGAAATAAATATAAATAAATATAAATAAATATTAATAAAAAGTATATAAATATTATTAATTATACATAAAAATCGATTTTTATGTATAATTAATAATATTTTTATAATTTTATTTATTTTTATTCTGTTTTTTCTATGTTTTTTTTATTTTTTTTTACTGGTTTACTTACTGTCAGTGTTTCATCTTCTAAATCATCCTCTGATTTACTTTCTGATAAAAAGTTTTTAATATCATTTGTTAGACTCTTTTCTTTTCTCTTTAATTGATGAAGTTGATTTAATAACATAGTTGCTTTTTCTGCTTGTTCTTTTGATTCTGTAGAACCAATAAGAGTTCTTAGTTCCTTTTCGTATTCCATATATAATAGATTTAGATTTTTTTATTTTTATTTATTTTTATATTTCTATATGTAAAAATAAATTTTTAAAATAATTTAAATTTTCTATAATCTTCAAAAGCTTTCTTTAAATCTTCTTTATGTTTTTTAATTTGTTCTTCTGTATCTTTTATTTTATCTTCATCTTTATTCTTTCTTGGATGCATACCTTCTCTTCCAACTATAAAATAAGTATCTTCATATTTTAAATGATTTAATTCTTCTTCTAGTTTATCTATATAACCCCTTGCTCTCCCCATTCTTTGAACTATTTCTCTTTCTTGTTCATTTATTAACTTAGTATGTTTTTTCTTTTCTGGTTCTATAACTAAACTTTCTTTTAGATATATACCAGTTTTTTTTAATTCTGTATGTTGCATTATTTCATTTATTACATCTTCTTTTTTCTTTTTTGATATATAAACTATTTTTGTATGAAGTTTATATTTTTTTACAATATCGCCTAATTGTACTTTTGTATGTTTCTGTAAATATTTCTTATAATCCATTATATATATATATTATATTAAGGTTTTTTTTTCTATTTTTTTTACTTGATTTTGTTTAGGGACTTTTATAATTTGGAGATATATAGTACTATTTGGACCAACATTAACTTCTAAATCTTTTGTGATTGGATTTAATATTCTAACTTGTATTCTAGATAAATTAAAAGATACACCTTCATGAACTACTGAAATAGAATCAGGGGCTAAACTTTGACAAAAAGAATCACCGCTTAAAAAATAATTTCCTATTACTGCTTTAATTTGATAATCTTTATCTTCTCCTATAAAATTATTTTCATATCCTTTTACATCTATTAAATAATGTCCTGCGTTTGTTATAGATTGAGTCGCCTCATTACTAAATACTATCTCGTCCGTTGTATTTGATTGAATAAATGTATATCCTGTTTTTGAATATAAACTAGCATAAGTAGCCAATTTAAAATTTCCAACATCTTCAACATCATTTGATATATCTGATAATGCATTCTGAGGATAAAAATTTCTTGTTGTCACATTTCTAAAATTATTATAATCTATTGTATTTGGGGTTAAACTTGGATTATTATAAATATTCTTTATATCTGGAGATATTAAGTCATTATAATTTAAGCCTAATAAATCAAAAAAGTCATCTGATACAAAATTATTATTATTTTTTTGTGTAATATTTGTAAATGTATCGACTAATAATATTCCAGAATAAGAACTTAAATAACTAACCCTATTATTTTGATATGCTTCTTGTGATGAATTTGTAATATATAAACCTACTACTTCATTGCCTGTATTTACTATTGGAGAATGCATATATTGAAAACTATATTTATTTGAACTTTGGTCATTAAATACTAAGGCCATTTCTGAGGCTCCAACGAATCCAGCATCATATAAATTATAAGTATTTGAACCAATTACGATGGTTCCAACAACATTATTTTTAGAATTATAATTAACTAATTGAGAATAATAATTTGTAATAGGATAATTATAATTTAATGGTATTGTATCATTATTTACTAATGGCATATATCCACATATTTTTAAAGTTTTAGTTCCATCTAATGTCAATAAAAATACAGGTTGAGCGAATAGAGTCTCAGCTGATTCTAATACAGCTAAAAATAATGGTTTTTGAAATGTTGTAACTACTGAATTTTGATTAGGAGGAGGATTATAATTTTGTAATTTTTGAAAACTTCCATCAGGGTTAAAGGATGGATATAATTGACCATTTGTGAAATAATTATCTAATAATAATTGATTTTGTGGCCTGTTTATTTGTTGCATTTGTCTGGTTATATATTCAGCTAAATATGTTTTCTCATATATTCCTTTTGGTATTTTTATAATAAATGAATCTATTAAAGGTTGTGGAGTTTCCCAAAATGGAGTTTCTGGTTTTGTTGGATCATTAAATATATTTAAAAAATATGGTAAGCCGTCTGGATTTGAGGGAGTAAAATCAATTTTAAAATTTAATGGTGATTGTTCATATGTATATGTACTTAAATTAATTCCATGATTTATTAAATAATATGTAAATTGTAAAGTCCATTCAATATCTTGAGGTATTTCTATTGATGCTTGGTCTATTTGTCTAGTATCAATAAATGCTTGCTTAATTATTAATTCGTCCCCTTGTTCTATTGTTACAGGTCTACTTAAATTATTAGTCCAGATACTATTTGAGGGTGAATCATTAGATGAATATCTACTTAATTCAATAACTATATTTTCCATATATATTAAGGTTATACTTTAATATATAAAACTTTAAACATAAACTTTCTCACCTCCTCTTAATATGCATTCAACTTCGGACACCGCTGATATTGATAATTGGTCGTTTAAAGCGTGAGTATTTGATAATGCTCCACCCCCTGTTGGAATTGGATTAGAACGATTATAAACAAATTCAAAATCTTTTTCGACTCTGTTATTTACTTCAATACAACCATAAGAAGCATAACCAGTAAGAATATTAGCGTTTTGTAATTCTTTTAATACTGATGATTTAGAGTTAATATGAGCACCAGTTGAAAAACAACCCTCACCCCATGTGTCTACGGCTAAGGCGTGTTTTAGGGCATCATTAACAACACCGCGAGAGGTAAGAAGAGAACGACCATTTTTAGCGAGATTGAAAGTTTCATTAAACATAGGAGTTGACATATAATAACCATGAAGTTTAAATAAATCTTTCATTTCATCACCAGGAGCTAAATTTTGGATTTGTTTTGGACAAGTCGATAAAAGCATTCTACCCAATGTTTTATTATTAAAACCAGATGAACGAAGATCTACTTTTTGAAGGCCTGAAGTAGCTGTATTCGGATTTTGTGGAATAATCCAATTATCGCGTTCCCATTGGACATAAGGAACATTATCAGGCTGTGCTATATCTAAATTTAAGGTTTCATAAGATAGAAGGGGGGGAGCAATATTTACAGAAGTTACAGTACCAGCATTAGGGATTAACCATTTTTTATCGCTTTGTTCCCAATCTATAATAATTTCTAATTTAGAATTAATAACACCAATTGAATTAAGTAGGCCTGAATAAACGTTTAAATTAAGAGTAGCTGGAGTTGAATCAACTACAGGACGATTAAAGGTCAATAGACCCGATGATTCATCTAATTCTAAATTGTTACCTGTTTTATATAATACTGAATTTATACCAAAATTTTTCTCATTATCTGCGGACATAGCGACAAGATATGGAAGAAGTTCTTGAACTTCCCATACATCGACTATACGACCATCAAGACCGATTTGAACTTTTTTTACACAGCCATAAGCACCAACAAGAACAGGAAAATAACAGGGTGTATTTGGTGTTGATGTAACTGGATTTATATATAAATCTAAAATTTTGATTGATTGAGCTACAACTTTTGTATCTTGTGGTATTTGCCATCTTGTTTGTTTTTGTGTATGAGAAATTGGGGGGTCATAATGTATTTGACTTAACATATAATATATATTTATATTATATATTATTTTATTTATTTATTTTATTTTATAATATTAATCTTCCTATAGTATACATAAAAGTATTATATGCACTTGTGGGAGATGTATTTAAAGAGACGTTAAAATTTATAGTTGTTCCACTATCTCTACCTCCAAAAAATGGACATCCAATGCCAAAACCGGTTTTTACAGTTTGGTCTAATTTAGCATATGATAAACCGTGTTTTTTAAGTCCTGTATCATCATAAGCATTTATATAAGGTTGGAATGATAGAAGATAATTATATAATATTTCTACAGTTTGAAGAGTTAGAGGATATTCAAGGAAATCATCGGTATTATTAACTTTGACTTCTAATTGAGATATTTGTTCTGTAATTGCTTCAGTAGCTAAATAATCATATCGTGAAGAATCAGAGGGAACGTTTGATACATTTAAAAAAGAACATACTACAGCGTCAAAAGCATTAGGAGAATTAAATTCAAGACCGGCTTTAGAATTCAAAATAGGTGGGCAATATTGAAGGCTTGCAGTTTCCATAATTATAGCCCCTGTGTTTGCTCCATCTTCCGGATCTGCCATAAAACGAAGTTCAAGATTATTACATACATATTTAATTAATTGACCAGCAGATAAACCATAACCTACAATACCAGATTTAAGGGATTCTTGCCATGTGATAGATACTTCTATTTCTCCAGTTCTATTAAATGGAATATGTTCTTGACAATTATTAAGAGGACATTCAAGACGAAGAGAGAATGGAAGTTCTGTAGAACCAGCATCAATAGGATATAAAAGACCTAGTGATTGATTTGGTTTAAAATCTGTTCCTTGAGGTTGTGCATCATTTGAAAATTGTCTTAATTCACATAATGAATTCCCAAGAGTTCCGTTATCAATTTGATATTCTTTAGATTCTTTTTTCATTGCTACAAAACGGCCATATTCATCTAAAAAGAATACAACAGATTGACCAAATTTAATCTGAATAGATTTAATAAGACCATGGAGACCCGCATTAGGATTCATTACAACTTTATCACTTGCTACTACAGGAGCATTAACTCCGTTTTTTTGCGTTAATAATTGAAGGGTTCCATTTAATCTAAGGGTACCTGGTCTCATTTTTCTATTTGGTGCGTTTACTTTAAATACAACTCTATCAGACTCTCCCCAACCTGATTTATAACTAGCCCCATATTTACCGTTTAATTGTGGTTCTTGCGATGTTGGTAAAGAAAGATTGTACAATATTTCACTCATTATAATATATATTTATATATTATAATAATTTTAATTATTTATATTTTATATTTCTTGGTATTTTTCACAGAATAAAAATAATGTTGTTCCTGGTGTGTCTTGCTCATCATCAGCTATTATTTCTAATTTAAGATTTACTTTCTCATTTCCTTCTTCAACTATTGGTTGACCTTTCTCCATTGATGGATGTAATTTAGCAGGATACATAATAGGGTCTATTTCTGTTGGATTTGGTGCTTCTTCATCATCTCTATCTTGATTTAAATTTTTAACTGGATAATAAGGGGAATTCTTAAGAGTTCTAACCATATTATCAGTATGAAGAGATTTATCAAGCTCTAAATATAAAGTTGTGAGGGGTTTATTATCTACTGAATATTGATAAGTTCCCATATTTTGGGCTTGTGAATACATATTATCATTTGTAGGAAGGAATCCATAAGCATTATAACAATTGTTATTTACTAAAAATGTATACATAAATTTATTTAAACCACTAGGGACAGAAATATTCATAGATTCAAAATTAGATACAAGCATTTTTTGTCTTGGTGCGAATGGAACAGAACGTCTATAAAGAACGAGATGAGCATTGACGAGATTCCAATCATAATCATCTAAATTATCGCCTGATAATAGATCTAATGTAATACCATATAAAACAGTATTATTAGTAAAAGTTAAAACTGTTCCATTTTTATCAGTTAATGGAGAGAATGTAATAACTCCCGCAACACTTGTAAGAACTTTTGTATATGCGGTACTTTTAAGAGATATAAAATCAACTGTTGCCATTCCGCCTGGTTGATAGAAAAAATAATTAACTTCTACCGTTTTACCAACTGCGGGGGCTTGTGCTTGAGTTGTTGCTGTTACTGTAGATACTTGGAAATTATCGGCATTAGTAGTAACATTATTACAAGCTGTTGTACCTGCTGTTACAAGACCTGCAAGGGTTGGATAAAGAGCAAGGACTGTACAATTTCCTACTGCTACTTGTCCATCTATTGTAATACTTCCGGGTACTATTGGGTTTCCTGAATCTGGTGTAACTGCTGTTATTTTATATGTATTTGTATCAATTGTTACATATTGATTTACTAAATAACCCGCTATTGTTCCTACGGCTGAGGCTGTTAAAA
>Ga0114977_10003375_pt1 | contig 10264 bp, 8 predicted proteins | sample S_130805_MF_Meta_FD_87026 | JGI IMG/M metagenome (GOLD analysis project Ga0114977, IMG submission 87026) | Freshwater microbial communities from Lake Simoncouche, Canada to study carbon cycling - S_130805_MF_MetaG | ecosystem: Environmental > Aquatic > Freshwater > Lake | place: Lake...
AACGAGCGGTCGAGTCCGCGCAGCAGCGGCAGCATGACGTCGATGGTCGGCGTGGCGATGCCGAGTTCGCGCGCGAAGGACTGGGTTTGTCCCATCAGCGCCTCGCATTCCATGGCGCGACCGGCCAGTGCGTCCTGCATCATCGAGGTGCGCTGGCCGGGGCGGCCGCGACGTGCCGCGGCGTCGCAATCGGTTTCCGCGCGCAGGTCCCAGCCCTGTGCGGCGGCGACGGCGAGGGTTTCTTTCATCACATTGACCGAGACGGTGACAAGCCCTTCATCGGCACCGACCTGCGCCAGATCGTTGAGGGTGATGGCGGTGACGGTGTTGCCCGAGGCGTTCAGACTGAGTTTCTGCCAGATGTCCTTGCGCAAATCGTTCGATATTTGCGCGTCCATGTTGCCCCGCTTCAGCATCTCAACGACGGCCTGCAGGCGCGGCGTAGTCGTATTGTCGGGTTCGCCGATCACCAGTTTGTGCGCGCCGTTGTGCACGATGACACCCGGCTCGACCATGTCGTTGGGCGAGAGCACCACGCAACCGAGCGCACGTTCAGCTTTGACCTCACGCCACAACGCGCCGTCCGGATCGAGCAGCGGCAGTGTGCTCGCGCCGGCTTTGAAACCATGCTGGAACCACCAGGGAATGCCGTTCAACAGAAATACGGCCACGCCGTTGGCGGCGAGCAGTTTGCCGATCGCCGGTGCGGCGGCCGACAGTGCATGCGCCTTCACCGTCACCAACACCACATCCTGCGGCGGCAGTGTCGACGGATCATCGGTGGCGATTTTCGGTTGGACGTGGATTTCTTCTTTGCCGTTCGAGCGCAGTGTAAGACCGCGTTCACGGATGGCTTTCAACATGGCGCCGCGCGCGACGATGGAAATCTCATCGGCTCCGGCATTGATCAAACGCGTGGCAATATGACCACCGACGGCACCTGCGCCGAATATGCAGACTTTCATGTGTGTTCCCCGATGAAGCGCGGCGCGACTGCCGCAGTGTTGATACGCAGGGCGCCATCATAGCGGTTTTCGCCGATTGCGGCAGAGGCCGGCCGCGTCTTCTTGCCCTGCGCCGCAGGCGGTGACTATACTCGGGCGCTTTTTTTCAACCCGGCGGCAGTGGTCCCCCGCCTTCATTAGCGAGCAAGCCCATGCGTTCAGTTGCAATGCTGTTGTCTTTGACTGCGGCCCTCGCCACAGCCAATACGTTCGCCCAGGAGTGGCCGGCAAAACCGGTGCGTATCGTGGTCGGCTTCGGTGCCGGCGGACCCGACACCACTGCGCGCATCGTGGCGCAACAACTCACCGTGCAGACCGGCCAGTCTTTTATTGTCGACAACCGGCCGGGGGCCAACGGCATGATTGGTGCTGATCTCGTTGCCAAGGCTGTGCCCGACGGCTATACGCTGTTGGTGACCTCGGCGTCGTATGCGGTGAATCCGGCGATCTACAAGAAAATGCCCTACGACCCGCTGCGGGATCTCGAACCGGTGTCGCATCTGTGTTCGTCGGACGGGCACATACTGGTGGTGAATCCTTCAGTACCGGCGCAAAACGTGAAGGAATTGATCGCGCTGGCGAAAAAGCCGGAGAGCAAAATTTCGTATGGTTCGCCCGGCATCGGTAACACCATTCATTTAACCTCGGCATTGTTTAATGCCAAAGCCGGGACCAACATGGTGCATATCCCGTACAAGGGTTCGGGGGCGGCGATGACGGCGGTGGCCGGCGGCGAAGTGCAGGTGATGTTCGTTACACCGACGCTCGGTCTGCCGCTGATCAAAAGTGGCAAGCTGCGCGCGCTTGGCTACGACGCGCCGACGCGCGCACCGTTTTTGCCCGAGGTGCCGACACTCGCCGAGGCCGGCGGACCACTGACGCAAATTGATGCGAGCTGGCACGGCCTGTTTGCGCCGGCGAAAACACCGCGTGCGGTGCTGGCGAAACTCGAAGCCGAGGTGCGTCGTGCATTCACGTTGCCTGAAGTGCGCGAGCGTTTCAGCAAACTCGGTCTCAATCCAATTGGTGGCGCGGCGGCTGATTTCAAACCCTTTGTCGCGACTGCGATCAAGCGCATGGGTGAAGCCGCGCGCGTCGCCGGGGTCGAGCCCGAATAACAAAGGGCCGGTCTGCAGGGCCGGTTATTTTGAATGCCGTATTGATTCGATCATTTCATTAACAAGCGAGGAATGTATGTCAGGATTTATCCGCCGCGTGGTCGCCGGCCACGACAAGAATGGCAAGGCCGTGGTGTTGTCCGATGGTCTGGCACCGCATGTCAAAACCAATCCGCTGCGCCCCGGTCATCGGTCGAGTGATATCTGGAAGACCGGCGCGCTGCCGGTGATTATCAAGGCGGGCGAAGATGATCCCACCGCGCAGGGGCCGCGCACCATCCATCCGCCCAAGGGCGGTACGGTGTTGCGTATTGCCGAACTGCAGCCCGAGTCCGAAGAGATTCGTAATCTGTCGCCGGAAAAAGCGCGCGAAGTGTTTGCTGCCGCGGGTAATGCCAATGCCGCGCAATTCGGCAAGGGCGGACGCCACCCGATGATGCACCGCACCGAGTCGCTCGATTACGCTGTCGTGCTCGAAGGGGAAATCACGCTGGTGCTCGATGATGAAGACGTCTTGCTGACGGCCGGCGACGTGGTGATCCAGCGTGGCAACAGTCACGCCTGGAGCAACCGATCCGGCAAGGTCTGTCGCATGCTCTACGTGTTGATCGACGGGCAGTTCGATGAGCAGCTCGAAGGCTGGTTCGGCAAGGACGACGGGCATTAATCGTGCGGTAGCGGTGGCTCAGGCCGCCGCTACCGTGGTTAATTGAACGCGCTATTGGGTGTGTGTGCCGCTGCGTCGAGCGCGAGGACGATAGCGCGCACAATATCGTCGACACGCATGCGCGCTTGCGGTCTGGCCACTGGATCGAAGGCGTAGGGCACGTGCAGAAAACCACCGCGCCAGCGGTTTCCCTGTGCCGAGGCCAGATGCATCAGCGCGTAGAACACGTGGTTGCAAACAAAGCTGCCGGCGCTGTTTGAAATTTCCGATGCCAGTCCGGCTTCGCGCAGCGCAGCGAGCATGGGGTTCAGCGGCAGGGTTGAAAAATAGGCCGCCGGTCCGCCGTCGATGGAGCGACTTCCTGCCGGACGGACACCATCGTTATCAGCGACGCGCGCGTCACAGCAGTTGATGGCGACGCGTTCGAGGCAGAGGTTATGGCGGTCACCGGCCTCGCCCACGCACAAGACGACATCCGGCGCAAAGTCTGCAATGCCGTCGGCGAGTATCAGCGGTGCACGGGCGAATGAAGTCGGCAGCACCAGGGTCTCGAATGTCATGCCTTTGATGGCTGGCGGCAGACGTTTGATCGCCGCCTGTGAGGCGTTGACGCGTTCGCCGCCAAAAGCGTCGAATGCCGTGACGAGGGCGCGCATGTCCGCAGCGGGTTCGCTATTGAAGGAAGCTGCGTGCCTAGTCGGCCCGCAATCCTGCGCTCTTGACGAGGGCGGCGATACGCGCGACGTCTTCGCGCAGCAGAATGGAGAACTCTTCCGGCGTATTGCCAACGGGCGTGCCGCCCTGCGAAATAATGGTCTGACGGACTTCCGGTGTTTGCAGAATCGCGGTGATTTCTTTTTGTAGCCGCGCGGTGATCGGGCGCGGAGTTTTGGCCGGGGCAAGAAAACCGTACCAGATGCTCGCTTCATAGCCCGGCAGTCCGGCCTCGGCGATCGTCGGCCAGTCGGGTGCAGCTTCCGAGCGCTTCAGGCTGGTAATGCCGAGTGCGCGCAGACGGTTGCCGCGGATATGCGGCTGGGCAATAAAAATATTGGGAAACAAAACCTGCACTTCGTTGCTGAGTGTGGAGGTCAGGGCCTGCGAGATGCCTTTGTAGACGATGTGTGTGATCTGGATTTTCGCCATGTGCTTGAATAGTTCAGTGGCGAGATAGGGGGGACTGCCGTTACCGGTCGAGCCGTAGTTAAGTTTGCTTGGATTGTTTTTTGCATAGCTGATGAATTCCTGCAGATTGGTGGCTGCAATCGACGGATGGATGACCATCACCAGCGGTGAAAGCACGGCCTGAGTCACTGGCGAGAAATCATTGAGCGTGTCGTAGGGAAGTTTGCTCATGAATGCGGAGTTTGCGGAGAAGTTGCTGGTGGCGACAAACAGGGTGTGACCGTCGGGCGTCGCGCGTGCCGCCATTTCTGCAGCCAGTACTCCGCCGGCTGCCGGCCGGTTATCCACCACTACCGACTGCCCGAGGCGTTCGGCCAGGCGGGGTGCAAGCATGCGTGCGACCAGATCAGCGCCGCCGCCGGGGGTGAAGGGAACCAGCAGGCGGATCGGTTTGGATGGGAACGCATCGGCCGCACCTGCGGAGGGCGCTGTGGCCAGTAGTGTAATGAGCAGGATCACCAGCATGGGCATGACTATCTCCTTGTCGACGACGGTGTGGTAGTTCGCGGGTCCGGCGTCTTGTAAATGTGTCTCATTGTAGTGTCCCTTTGCCAGGTCTGGTTTATTCAAAGAGCCGGCACTGATCCGTTTTGCCAGCGGCTGTATTGTTCAGCGTGGCGCACCAATGGCTGGCGTTCATTCTTTTTTTACATCGTGCGAGGCGGGGAAAAGTGTGCGCGTCCCCCCTTTTGCTAGTGATCTGCCATGAAGCCGGTGAAGATGCTCGCCAGCGCGGCTTCGCGTTCCTGCCATTCATCGCGCGGGCTTAGATCAAGATCGTAATCCGCCAGCCCGAGACTGTGTAATTCAGCAGCCGCTAGCAAGGTGGCCAGATTTTCGCCAACGCGGCGCGGGTGACTGTTGTCGTTGCCCGGTATCACACAGGCCGCTGCAGTGATCGAACGCAGTTCTTTTTCGGTGGCGCCGATGATCGGCAGATCGATACCGTCGATGAAATAGCGGTTCCAGCGTTCCATCACGCTGATGAAACGTGGCACCTCCATCGCCATCAGCTGTGCACGGTTTTCAGCGCGCTCGGCGATGCGTGCCTTGAAGTGTTCGGTGTCACAAACGGCTGTCATGCCGCCCTGTTGCGCCGCTTCGATGTATTGCGTGTAGTAATTGCGCGCGAGGCGCCGAGCTGCGGTGCCGCCGCCGGTGACGCGCCAGATCAACAGACCCTGTAGCGCTTGCGGGAAGCGCAGCGCGTAGAGGATCGCCATGCGACAACCCGACGAGCTGCCACCGACGAAGGCGCGCGTGGCGCCGAGTTGGGTCAGCAGAGCGTGAAGATCGTCGGCCCAGATTTCGTATTCGGAACCTTCGCCGTCGATCGATACATCGGAGGCGCCGCAATTGCGCCGGTCGTGTACCAGCACGCGGTATCCTGCTGCGGCGATGCGCTGTGCGATTGAAGCAACGCCTTCGATGCCGCGCCGCCCGCCCGGGGCAATCGCCACCCACGGGCCGCTGTTGCCGATGATGTCGTAGTGCAGCGTGACGCCGCGTATCGATGCGTGTGCCATTCAAGCTCCGGGGTGGGGTTAGGGTGCAACTGCTGCTATTCTAATGAATCGTGGGCAAACGGGGTTTCCGCGCGCTGTGCCGCGGGTGCTTGTGTCATGATTGTTGTCGATGAGGTGGTTTATGAAAAAAGTTTCGTTGATTCATCGTAACAACCAGCGGCATTGGGTCGGCGACGGCTTTCCGGTGCGCACGATGTTTTCCTATGCCGATCTGGCGAGCGAACTGTCGCCGTTTCTGTTGCTCGATTACGCGGGGCCCTATCAGTTTCCGCCGTCGGCGAAACGTCGCGGCGTTGGCGAACATCCGCATCGCGGCTTCGAGACCGTCACCATCGTCTACGACGGCGAGGTCGAGCACCGCGATTCAACCGGTGCCGGCGGCGTGATCGGGTCGGGTGATGTGCAATGGATGACGGCGGCGGCGGGCATCGTGCATGAAGAGTTTCACAGCCGTGAATTTTCAGCGCGTGGCGGTGCCTTTGAGTGCATCCAGCTTTGGGTCAATCTGGCGGCGAAAGACAAGGGCGTGGCGCCCGGCTATCAGGGCATCACCGCGACGCAGATTCCGCAGGTGGAAATTGCCGAGGCGGCCGGCAGTGTGCGTGTGATCGCCGGCAGTTATCGCGGTGCCGAGGGCCCGGCGCGCACCCACAGCCCGATGCAGGTATGGGACGTGCGCCTGAAAAAGGGCGCGCGCGTGTCCTTCAATCTGAACGACGGCGATAGCGCTGCGTTGTTCGTTATGAACGGCGAGTTGAAATTTGCCGGTGGCGAAACGGCGGGTGAGGCGACGTTGGCGGTGTTCGAACGTGCCGGCAGCGAACTCGTGTTCGACGTCGTCGAAGAAACCAAGCTCTTGTTGTTGAGCGGCCAACCCTTCGACGAACCGATCGTCGGTTACGGGCCCTTCGTGATGAATAGCGAGGTGGAGATCCGTAGCGCAATCGAGGATTATCGCGGTGGCAAGATGGGACACATCGCGGTGTCTGCCCTCGCTGATTAGAGCGTCGCCGGCCCGCATTGGCGGGCCCATGCCGCCCGCTTTAGCAGGCGGGGCCTTGTCTTATTCGGGCTCGACGCCGGCCGCTTTCAAAACTTTTGCCCACTTTGGAATTTCCGCTTTGATCAGCGCCGAGAATTGCGCCGGTGTGGTCGGTGCGGGTTCGATGCCAGCCTGGAAAAAACGTTTGCCGGCGTCGCCATCGGCGAGCACCTGCTGCAATTCCTGATTGATGCGATTGACCAGCGCCGGCGGTGTTTTACCGGCGACCAGCAAGCCGTACCAGCCCGAGACGTCGTAGCCCTTTAAGCCCGCCTCATCAAAGGTCGGCACTTCCGGCATCGATGGCGAACGTTTCGGTGTGGTCATCGCGATGGCGTGCAGGCGACCGGCGCGCACATGCGGCGCTCCGGTGGAGATTGAACTGAAATGCAATGGCACGCGGCCCGAGAGCAGGTCGGGCAGCACTGCGCCGCCGCCTTTATAGGGAATGTGCGTGAAATTCACACCGGTCATGGTCTTCAGTAATTCCATCGCCAGATGCGGTGGACTACCGACGCCGGTGGAGGCGTAGCTGATTTCACCCGGCCGCGCCTTGCCCCAGGCGATGAATTCGGCGACCGTTTTGGCCGGAATCGACGCGTGTATCACCAAGAGATAAGGGCCGGTGCCGACCAGACCGACCGGCGCGAAATCGCGTACGCTGTCGTAGGGCAGGGTTTTGCGCAGGCTCGGATTGACGGCGAAACCGGCGGCGACCACGATCAGCGTGTGGCCGTCGGGCGTGGAGTTGGCGACGATCTCGCAACCCACCACACTGTTCGCCCCCGAGCGTGTGTCGAGCACGACCGGGCGTCCGAGGCGCGTGTATAAACCGTCGGAGACGATGCGGGCGATGGTGTCGGCGGTACCGCCTGGCGCGTAGGGCACGACCAAGCGCACCGGCCGGTTCGGATAATTTTTCACGTCCTGCGCTTGCGCGGTGCAGGCGATGCCTAATGCGATAAAAAGTGCGGCCCAATGGCGCTGCGTTAAGAGCATTGCAATCTCGCTGTGTCTATCCCGCCACGCTCGACCACATGACGGTATTTTTGGCAGATATAGGTTTTTGCGGGCGAGCAGCGCGGTTAGCGCGCTTAGCGTGCGCAGTGTCCCGCAGCGTCGACTAAGCCTGTGGTTTCAGGCCGACCTTCTCCTGCAGCAGCTTGAAGTTGTCGGCACTCATCGCCAGTTCGCCTCTGTTGATCATGCGATCGATTTCAACAATGGCATCGTTAAACGGCGTGGGGATACCAAGTTCGCGGCCGCGCTTGGAAACGGCACCGGGGATGAATTCCATTTCGCTGGTGCGACCCTTCATGTGATCGTGGATCGGCGCAGTGCGGCCACGGGTGATGTGGCTGAGCAGGGTGTTCATCGCTTTGATCAGGATTTCTTCGCCGGGGCCGACCATTTCGTCGGCACGCAGACCGAAGATTGGTTCCATGCGGTAACCGAGTGCGGTACCGACAGCGAGCGATTCCTTGCCCATGGCGATCGACATTTCGAGCATGCCGGGCAGTGCGGCGGCGTCCTTGTTCCCCATACCGAGCAGGCCGAACGGACCCATCGTCATGGTATTGGCGACGAGCTTGGTCCACTTGGTGCTGTAGATGTTGCCGGTGGCCTCGACGCGGCCGACGTGGCCGAGGATGGATTCGATTTCTTTCAGGCGCGGTGTATAGAAGCCGTCGAGTTCGCCGACGCCAAACCAGGTGGTTTGGTGCGTCGTGTTGCGCTTGACCTCGCCGGGCGTGAAGATTTCCGCTGACAGTTCGAGCGCACAACCGATGACGCGGTTGCGGCCGATGATGGAGGCGATGGAGTCGTCGTTGAAGCCGTTTTGCACCGGCACCAGCACGCCGTCGGCTTTCAGATACGGTTTGATGAATTCGGTCAGCCAGCGGTGGTCGTTCGATTTGATCGCCAGTAGCACGATGTCGAATTCAAGGCGGGCGGACGACAGCTCGCACAGATGCAGGGCGCGGATCGGCGTGACGACTTCGCCGTCCGGCATACGGATGATGATGCCGTCAGCTTTGAGCTTTTCAACCTGCGCCGGCCATTGATCGATGACCGTGACGTCGAGTCCTGCCTTGGTCAGATCGGCGCTCACGCTGCTGCCGATGGCGCCGGCGCCGACTACTGCGATTTTTTTGTTCATACGGGTTCCGTTGGTTCGGTTGAAGGTATTAACAGCAAAAGCCGCAATCCTGCGGCGCTATTTTTGCCAGGCGTCGCGCAGCGTGACCGCGCGATTGAAGACAGGCGCACCCGCTCTCGAGTCGCGCAGATCAGCCACAAAGTAGCCGTGGCGTTCAAATTGGTAACGCTCTTCGGCGGTCGCGTCCCTGAGCGAGGGCTCGAGCTGTGCGGTGATGGTTTTGACTGAATCCGGATTGAGGTCGAGCAGGAAATCGCGCTCGCCCGCTCCCGGATGTTCGGCGCCGAAGAGGCGATCAAAGAGACGCACCTCGGCGGCATAGGAATGCTGCGCGCTGACCCAGTGGATGTTGCCCTTGACCTTGACCTTGTCAGAGCCCGGCGTGCCGGACTTGGTATCGGCGTCATAAGTGCAGTGCACGGTGTCGGTTGCCGCGTCGTAACCGGTGCATTCGACGACAAAGCCATAACGCAGGCGCACCTTGTTGCCGGGGAACAAGCGGAAGTAACCCTTGGGTGGTGTTTGGCTAAAGTCTTCGCGTTCGATCCACAATTCTTTGGAAAACGGCACGGCGCGTTTGCCGAGTTCCGGCTGCTGCGGATGGTTGGGAGCCTGACATTCTTCGGTCTGGCCGTCGGGATAATTGTCGATCACGAGTTTCAGCGGATCGAGCACCGCGATGCGGCGCGGCGCGATCTCGTTGAGATGTTCGCGCATGCAGTCTTCGAGCGTGGCGTAATCGATCCACGAATCGCCCTTGGCGACGCCAATACGTTCGGCGAACGCGCGGAAGCCTTCGGGGGTGTAACCGCGGCGGCGTGCGCCGACCAGCGTGGGCATGCGCGGATCATCCCAGCCGCTGACGTGTTTTTCTTCGACGAGCTGGATCAGCTTGCGCTTGGAGAGCACGACATAGCTAAGGTTCAAACGCGCGAATTCGATCTGTTTAGGCAACGGGCGCGCGAGCATGTTGCCTTCGGCGAGTTTGTCGAGCAACCAGTCGTAGAACGGCCGCTGGTCTTCGAATTCCAGTGTGCAGACGGAGTGCGTGATGCGTTCGAGTCCGTCCTCGATCGGGTGCGCATAGGTGTACATCGGATAGATGCACCAGGTGTTGCCGGTGCGATGGTGCTCGGCGCGTTTGATGCGGTAGATCGCCGGGTCGCGCAGATTGATGTTGGGCGAGGCCATATCGATCTTCGCGCGCAGTATCAGTGCACCGTCGGCATGTTTGCCGTCGCGCATTTCGCGGAATAGCGCGAGGGATTCTTCGCGTGGGCGGTCGCGCCACGGGCTGTTTTTGCCCGGTTCTTTGAGTGTGCCGCGGTTGATGCGCATTTCCTCGGCGGTCTGCTGATCGACGTAGGCGTGGCCGGCGCTGATCAGGTGTTCGGCTGCTTCGTACATGAAGCCGAAGTAATCGCTGGCGTAATAGAGGTTGTCGTCATCGTGGTTGTGCCAGCCGAAGCCCAGCCATTTGACGGCGGCAAGGATGGAGTCGACGTATTCCTGCTCTTCCTTTTCCGGATTGGTGTCGTCGAAGCGCATGTGGCAGGCGCCG
>Ga0114977_10003376_pt1 | contig 10264 bp, 6 predicted proteins | sample S_130805_MF_Meta_FD_87026 | JGI IMG/M metagenome (GOLD analysis project Ga0114977, IMG submission 87026) | Freshwater microbial communities from Lake Simoncouche, Canada to study carbon cycling - S_130805_MF_MetaG | ecosystem: Environmental > Aquatic > Freshwater > Lake | place: Lake...
AACGGCGGGGGCATCTGCAGGCGCGGGGTCTGCGGTTGGGGCCGTTACGGCAGACGGTTCTGCGGGTTCGGTCGTCGCTGCCGCGTCGGGCGCTGCGACGGGGTCTTGCGGTGCGACCGGCTCTGCTGCCGGGGCAACAGGTTCCACCGTATCGGCGGGGGGTGCTTCCGGCGCGGCGGCAGGGGCCTCTGCCGGCGCGGCTTCTTCTGCAGGGGTCACTTGCGGTGCCGTCTCGGGGGCAAGCGGCTGGGGTGCCGTTTCGGGTTGCGGCACGTCCGGCACCGGTGCAGGCGCGTCCGCAGGCGGGGCCTCGGGCACCGCTTCGGGCACTGGTTCTGCCGGGGCGGCTTCGGGTACCGCTTCCGGTGCGGCCACAGGGGCGTCCACCGGGGCCGTCTCGGTCACCGCTTCGGGCGCGGCTTCTGCCGGGGCCGTCTCGGGAACCGCTTCGGGCGCAACGGCAGGGGCGTCAACGGCCGGCGTCCCGGGCACGGCTTCGGTCGGCGGCGGGACCACGATGCAATCCGGCAATGTCGGATCTTCGGTACAGGTCTGCTGAACCCGCAGCAGCCCGTCCGGCCCCAGCGGTGCGGTCAGCTTTGCCCGTGACGGGGCAACCATGCCCTGCGCCGCAAGCTGGCCCGGCTGCACCAGCAGCAGCGATATGGACAGTGCAGAGGTCGCCTTGGCAAGAAATCGGGTCATCGGGGTCTGCTCACTTTCCGGATCGGTGTCCTTTACAGGAAAGGGTTTTGAAGGGACGCAGTCAAGCCATGCCCGTTCCCGTTCCGGTGAACAAGGGTCCGCGCTTTCGCATCGTTTGGTTGCCCGCAACGCCCCGTCGGGGTAGCGTTCCGGCGTGCAGTTCCGCACCGTCCCGCGCCATGCCAAAGAGAGTGCCCATGACACGATCACAGCAGACCCGCACGAAACCCCTTAACCTTGCCCTTCAGGGCGGCGGCTCGCACGGGGCGCTGACCTGGGGCGTTCTGGACCGCCTGCTGGAGGATGACCGTCTGGCGATCCGCGCCATCAGCGGCACCAGCGCGGGGGCGATGAATGCCGTGGCCCTGGCCGACGGCATGGCACGCGGCGGCCGCGACGGTGCCCGCGAAAGCCTGCAGTCCCTGTGGAAGGCCGTCAGCGATTCGGCGCGCTTTTCGCCGGTACAGCGCAGCCCGCTTGACCGGATGACAGGCAACTTCAGTCTGGATCAGTCGCCCGGATATCTGTTCCTGGAAAGCATGAGCCGGATGTTTTCGCCCTATGACCTGAATCCCCTGGGCATCAACCCGCTGCGGGGCCTGCTGAACGACCAGATCGACTTTGACCGGGTCAACGCCCTGACCGGGTTGTCCGTGCATGTCACAGCGACCAATGTCCGTACCGGACGCCCGCGCGTCTTCGGGCCGGGGGAACTCAGCACCGATGCCGTGCTGGCCTCGGCCTGTCTGCCGCAGATGTTCCCGGCGGTGGAAATTGACGGCGAGGCCTATTGGGACGGCGGCTTCAGCGGCAATCCCGCCCTTTACCCGCTGCTGGCCAGCACCGTGTCACCCGATATCCTTGTGGTGCAGATCAACCCGATCCTGCGCGCCACCCTGCCCCGTAGCGCGCGCGACATCATGAACCGCGTCAACGAAATCAGCTTCAACTCCAGCCTTCTGAAGGAATTGCGAGCCATCGGCCTGATGCAGCGTGTGGCCGAGGCGAAGGGCATAGACCTTGGCGTCTATACCCATACCTACCTGCACCTGATCCATACCGACCTGGAGGTGAAAGACCTTGTCGCCTCCAGCAAGCTGAACGCGGAATGGACCTATTTGCGGATGCTGTTCGATCTGGGCCGGGGCTGGGCCGATGTCTGGCTGGATCAGAACTTTGACAGCATCGGGGTCCGCTCTTCCCTGAACCTTGATGCGCTGGACGGGGACGCGCACCTTCCGCTGCCCGCCTTCACGGCGGCGGATGCGGCGGAATAGGCGCAATGATCCGTCTGCGGCTTATCCCGGCGCTTCTCATCATCGGGCTTGTCGCCTCTTGCGCCGGGCGGGGGACCCTGACGCTTGCCCCTGACGCGGCAAAGGTTGGATCGCTGGAGCCGATCCTTGTCGCCTCCAGCCGGCAGCGCGATGCGGATGGACCCGGTTTCGGCCGCGCCCCCGCGCCGGGCCTGGGCTTTTCGCAGATCACCGTTTCGGTTCCGCCGGACCGCGCGCCGGGCACCGTCACCTTCCCCTCGAACGGCACGCCCGATCCGCGCCGCGATTTCCTGACCGTGGACAGCACGCGCATCGCCGACCGCGCAGGCTTCATCCGCGCTGTCAATGCCGCCGTCGCCACCCGGCCCCGGAACCAGCGCGAGGTCTTCGTCTTCGTCCACGGCTTCAACACCAATTTTGCCGAAGGTCTGTACCGTCAGGCGCAGATGAGCCACGATTTCAAAACGCCGGGCATTTCGGTGAACTATGCCTGGGCGTCGGCGGCGAATGTTACCGCCTATGCGACCGACCGGGAAACCACGCTGCAGGCGCGGGATGATCTGGAACAGCTTCTGGATTTGCTGGCGCAGACCAATGTCACGCGAATTGTGGTCGGCGGGCATTCCATGGGGGCGTTTCTGGTGATGGAGGCGTTGCGGCAAAAGGCAATCCGCAACCGGCCCGGCGGGTTTGACAAGATCAGCTCCGTCATCCTGATGGCCCCCGACATTGATGTGGGCGTCTTCCGCAGGCAGGCGCGTGCGCTGGCGGACAAGGATGTGTCGATCTACATCTTTACCTCGGCCCGTGACCGGGCGCTGCGTGCATCAGCCGTATTGCGCGGGTCAGGGGAACGGCTGGGGTCGCTGTCTGATCCGTCGCAGCTTGGCGGGCTGCCGGTGACCATCATTGATCTGACCGATATTGACGGCAATGGCGATTCGCTGAACCATTTCAAGGTGGCAACTTCACCCGTCATGATTTCGATCCTGAGCGGGATGAGCGCCGTTGGAACCGAAATCCTGACCGATGAAACGCACCAGTCCAGCCTTCTGGGGGCCGGGGTTACGGTTGTGCAGGAAGCAGCGGCAGTCGTGCTTTCGCCCCTGACGGCCAAGTAGAATAACACGGCATCACGTCGCAACCGCCGCATCCGGCGGCCACAGCCGGGCCGCGATCAGAGTTGCAAGCGCCGTCAGGCCGGCAAGGATCAGAAAGGTCAGCCGCAGGCCCAGGCTGGCCCCCAGCCAGCCGGCCAGCGGATAGGCAACCAGCAGACACAGGTTGGCAATGGTCATCTGTGCGACGAACAGGGTCTGCAGGTCTGCCGGGGCGGCCAGGCGGCGGATCAGATAGGTGACGGGCGTCAGCACCCAGGCCGCACCGAACCCCAGCAGCGCCCAAAGGGCCAGCAGCCCGAACAATCTGGTTTGCGCCGCACCCAGGGCCAGGCCAAGGCACAGCAGGGCGGCACCGAAGAAAATCAGACGCCGTTCGGACACCCGTGCCAGAAGTGCCGGCATCAGCACTGCCCCGATGATCGACCCCAGGCCAAAGGCAAAAAAGGCCAGCGCCAGCGCGTCGCGGTCCAGGTGCAGAAACCCCTGTACCAAAACCACCGTGTTGACCATGACCATGGCCGATGCCAGCGCCACCGCCATGTCCAGGGCGATGACGGCGCGGAACACCGGCACGGCCACGAACAGGCGCGGGCCGCGGAACAGCTTTTCCCAAACGCCGCCCTGGCGCGTCGTCAGGTGGCGCGGTATGCGCGCGGCCTTTACCAGCAGGGCAGACAGAACAAAGGCCCCCGCCGCCAGAACGAACAGCCCCTTGGTCGCCAGCAGCACCATCAGCCCTGCTGCCAGCAGCGGGCTGACCGAGGTTTCCAGCTCTGCCGCAATCCGGGACCGGGCGAGAGAGCGTGTATAATCTTCCTCGCTGCCCAGCAGGTAGGGAACAATGGCCAGATAAACAAAGCCGAAGGTGGCCGATGCCAGCGCAAAGACAAAGACCAAAGCATAGATATGCCAGACCTGCGTTACGAAGGGCAGCAGCAGCAGGCTGGCCGCCCGCACAACATCCAGCCCGATCAGCAGGGCCTTGCGCGGAATCCGGTCGGTCAGCACGGTGACCACCGGGGCGGCCAGCACATAGGCCAGCATTTTCAGCGACAGGGCGGTGCCGATGATGGCGCCAGAGTCCTCTCCCGCCAGATCAAAGGCGAAAAGCGCAAGCGCCACCGTGGCGATGCCGGTGGCGAACAGCGCGACGACATAGCCGGCATAAAGCCTGTAGTAGCTGCCCTTGTCGCTGGTCCCTGACCAGGCCAGCGGCGCTGTGTCAGACATGTTCAGGCGCAGCCTTTGCCGCACGCCCCCCATGCACAGCCACATAGAGTGTTGGCAGCAGCACCAGCGTCAGCACCGTGGCCACCATCAGCCCGCCCATGATGGCGAAAGCCATCGGTCCCCAGAACAGCGTGGGCGCAATCGGCAGCATGCCCAGCACAGTTGAAAGCGCGGTCAGCAGCAGCGGGCGCAAGCGGCTGGTTGCGGCCGCCACCGCCGCCTCTTCCACCGATTTTCCGGCGGCGCGCTCGTCGGTGATCTGGGTGATCAGGATCACCGCGTTCTTGGCGATCATCCCGATCAGCGCGAGAATCCCCAGGATCGCCACGAAGCCAAGCGGCCGGCCAAAGGCCAGAAGGGCTGCCGCCACCCCGATAAGGCCAAGCGGCAGCAGGATGACCACCATGCCCATGTCCTTGAAGCTTTTGAGCTGGATCATCAAGAGCGTGATCATCAGGAACACCATCAGCGGCACCACGGCAAAGACGGATGCACTGCTTTCCGCGCTGGCTTCCACCGTTCCGCCCACCTGGATTTCATATCCCACGGGCAGGGTCGCCGTCATGGCCGCGATCTGCGGCTCAAGCGCGGCGACGGCCGCCTCGGGCGTATCTCCGCCAACCACATCGGCAAGCACGGTCAGGGTGGGCAACCGGTCGCGCCGCCACAGGAAGGGCTGTTCCTGATCAAAGCTGAAATTGGCAAACTGGCTGAGCGCCACGGTGCGCCCGCCGGGCACCGGCACCTGCAAGGTGGCCAGCGTATCCAGCGACACGCGGCTGCCGTCAGCGGCCCGTGCCACAACGTTCACCAGATAGATGTCGTCGCGCAGCTGCGTGACGGTGGTGCCGGACACGGCGGCCTGCAACACGGCGGATACCTGCGCCGATGTCATCCCCAGACGGCGCGCCTTGGCCTGATCCACCTCGATCCGCAACTGGCGCGCCGGTTCGATCCAGTCGAAATGCACCTGGCGCGCGTTCGGATAGCTGGCGATGACATTGGCAAGGTCCAGCGCACGGGCACGCAGCACCTCGGGGTCAGGGCCGGTCAGGCGGTATTGCAGGGGCCAGCCGACAGGCGGCCCCAGTTCCAGCAGGCTGACCCGGCTGATCGCCTCGGGGAATTCCTCGATCAGGAAGGTGGTCAGGTCCGCCTGCAATCGCGACCGCGCCTGCAAGTCCCGCGCCATCACGACGATCTGCGACCGGTGGTCGCTTGGCGGGTTGATGTCGAGCGGCAAGTAGAACCGGATCACGTTGCGCCCGACGTAGGAGGCCACGAACTCGGCATCGCCGCTGGCCTTGATGAAGTCTTCGATGCGCTTGACCGCCACTTCCGAAGCGTAGATCGAGCTTGATCGCGAAAGCTGGAAATCGACGATCAACTCGTTGCGGTCCGAAGACGGAAAGAACTGCCGCTCCACCTGCGCAAGTCCCACATAGGCCAGGGCAAACGCGCCGGCCGTAATGGCGAAGGTGATCCAGCGCAGGCGGATCGACAGGCGCAGCAGGCGCTGAAAGCCGCGCAAAAGCCGGCCCGGCGGCTTTTCGATCTCGCCCGCAGCCGGTGGCTTCAGGATGTAGGCCCCAAGCAGCGGCGTGAACAGCACCGCGACGAACCACGAGGCGATCAGCGCGATCCCCACCACATAGAACAGAGAGATGGTATATTCCCCGGCCGAGCTTTGGGCAAAGCCGATGGGCACAAAGCCCGCGATGGTGATCAGCGTGCCGGTCAGCATCGGCGCGGCCAGCGTCCGGTAGGCAAAGCCCGCCGCAGTCTCGATCCTGTCGCCTGCCGCAAGGCGGCGCAGCGTGGCATCGACCGTGGTCATCGCATCGTCCACCAGCAGCGCCAGTGCGATGATCAGCGCGCCAAGCGAGATGCGGTGCAGATCGATCTGTGCGATCTGCATGACCAGCATCACCACCGCCAGTGTCACCGGAATCGAAATGGCCACCACCGCCCCTGGCCGCACCCCCAGCATCAGGAAGCTGACGACCAGGATGATGCCCACCGCCTGCCAGAGCGAGGCGGTGAAGTCGCCAATGGCGACGTCCACCACCGCAGGCTGGTCCGAAATCAGGACCGGCTCGATCCCCACCGGCAGATTGGACGTGGACTGCGCCATGACCCGCGTCACATCCTTGCCCAGTTGCAGGATGTCACCCCCTTCGGCCATCGAAATTGCCAGCGCGATGGCCCGCTGACCGTTCACCCGCAACAGCGGCTGCGGCGGGTCTACCAATGCGCGGCGCACGGTGGCAATATCGCCAAGGCGGATCGTGCGGCCATTTGCGACCAGCGACACCTCCAGCACGTCCGCCTCGGAGGTGAAAGCCCCCGACACGCGCAGCGCCAGGTTTTCGGTGCCCGAGTTGATGACACCGGACGGGCGCACCACGTTCTGCGCCGCAATGGCGTTGAAGATCTGGCCGTAATCGAGGCCCATCGCCGCCATGCGTTCGGGTTGGAATTCTATCAGGATCTGTTCGTCCTGCACCCCGATCCATTCGATCTTGCTGATCCCGTCAACCTGCCGCAGCAGGTCGGACCGCACGACATCCACCTGATCGCGCAGCTCGCGGTCACTGAACCCGTCGGCGGTGAAGGCATAGATGATGCCAAAGACATCGCCGAAACTGTCGTTCATGAACGGCCCCAGCACGCCTTGCGGCAGGGTGTGGCGGATGTCGCCCACGCTGTTGCGCACCTCTTGCCAGATCTCGGGAACCTGATCCGCAGGAACGGCATCGGCCAGATCGACATAGATCGTCACAATCCCGGGCCGGGTGATCGACCGGACGGAATCAAGGCCGGTCGTCTCTTCCAGCCGCCGCTCCAGCCGGTCGGTCAGCTGGCTTTGCGTCTCGTCCATGGTGGCACCCGGCCACACGGCGGTGACGAGCATGGTCTTGAGGGTAAAGGACGGGTCCTCGTCGCGGCCCAGATTGATGAAGGCGAAGATCCCGGCGATGACGCCGACGATCATCATGTAGATCGTCAGTTGCCGATACCGCAGCGCCCATTCCGAAAGGTTCGGTCCGATCACGATGCGGCTCCGGCCAGGCGCACGGTCTGGCCGGGGCGCAGCGCCTGCACCCCGGCCGTGACCACCACGTCCCCCGGTGCCAGCCCGTCCAGCACGACCACGGCGGCCGGCGTGAACCGATCCACCGTGACCGGGCGCAGGGCGACCGACATGCTGGCACCATCCACCACCCAGACCGCCGGCTTACCGTCCAGCGAGGTCAGGGCCGAAGCCGGAACCTCGATGCTGCCCACGGGGTCGAGCGTGGTCGTGGCTGTCACGGCCGAGCCCAGCCGCAGCTCGGCAGGCGGATCGATCAGGCCGATCCGCACCCGGAAGGTGCCGGTGACGGCATCGGCGCGGGGGGCGACCTCGCGGATGCGGCCCCTGGCCGTGACGGCGGGGTTCTGCGACAGGGCAACCGCTATCTCGGCCAGAAGATCGGGCTGATCGCCGATGATGCCCGCCGGCACGTCGATCACGGCATCCAGGCCTTCGTCGCGGGCAATCTGCACCACCATGCGGCCGGGGTTCACCACCTCGCCCGGTTCGGCGCCGATGGCCACGACCGTGCCCGGCGCATCGGCATAAAGCGCCGTGTCGTTCAGCCGCCGCTTGGCAATGCCGTATTGCGCGCGGGCGGCATCGGTGGCCGATTGCGCCGTGTTGCGCGTCGCCTCGGCACGCTCCAGCCCCGCTCTGGCCAAGAACCCGCGGTCGTAAAGCTGGCGCTGGCGGGCGTAGTTCGATTCGGCCTCGACAAGCTGCGCCTCGGCGGCGGCCAGATTGGCTTCGGCGGCGCGCAACCCGTTCTCTTCGTCGGCGGGATCAAGCCGGGCAAGAAGCTGCCCGGCCGTCACCGCATCGCCGACGCTTGCCAGACGCTCGACCAGACGCCCGCCGATCCGGAACCCAAGATCGGCCTGGGCCTGGCTTTCAACCGTGCCCGCGACCGTCACCCTTTCGCCTGTAAGCTGTTCGGCCACCGTGACGGTGCGCACGGGCCGGGCCTCGACCGCCGTCTCCGGGGCCTCCTCTTTGCAGGCCGACAGCGATACCGTCAGGCCAAGCACGATCACAAGGCGAAGGACAGAAGATCGGAACATCATGCGGTCACCTCTGAGGCCGGTGCGCCCCACCGTGCCGGTGGCGCGCGCAACTGGATGGATCGGGCACCAGGAAACAGTCCGGCGCGGCTGGTGCTGATCTGCAGCGTCAGACCGGCCCCAGCGGCAGGCCGAAACTGTACCACAGGATCAGCATCAGTGTCCAAAGCACCAGCAGCACCACCGTATAGGGCAGCATCAGCGCCACGATTGTCCCGATTCCGGCATCCTTCTGATACTTCTGCGCAAAGCCGACCATCACCGCCAGATACACGTTCAGCGGGGTGATCACGTTCATCGGGCTGTCGCCCACGCGGTAAGCGGCCAGCACCAGGTTCGGATCGCCGCCAAGGCGCATGAACAGCGGTACGAACACAGGTGCCAGAATGGCCCATTTCGCCAGCGCGCCGGTCAGGATGATGTCGATGACCGCAACCACGACGACGAACAGGATGATATAGGACGTGGCCCCAAGGGTGGTGGTCTGCAGGAAATCGGCCAGGTTGACGGCCAGCACGGTCGCCAGATTGGTGTAGTTGAAGAAGGCGATGAAGTTGGCGATCACGAAAAGGAGGAAGATCATGCCTGCCAGATTGCTCCATGTCTTCACGATCAGGCCGATGGCGGCGGTCACATTGGCGATTGTCCCTGCGCCCTTGCCATAGGCATAGCCCAGCACCAGGAAAAGAAGGCTGATCAGCACGATCAGACCGCTCATGAACGGCGATCCCGCCATGATGCCGCCGGTTTCCTGGTTGCGCAGGATGCCCCAGGGCAGTGGCGGTGCGGTCAGCAGACCGATGACGATGACAAAGCCCAGCAGGGCGCGACCTGCATATTTCAGACCCTGCTCTTCACTGCCCGACAGCCCTGTCGACGCCTCGACCGGCACGCCGCCGGTGTAGGGGCCAAGGCGCGGTTCGACAAAGCGTTCGGTCAGCACGGTGCAGATGATGCCCATAATGATGGACGAGGCGATCATGAAGAACAGGTTGCCCACCACGCTGATCTGCGCCTCGGGATTGACAGTGCGGATCGCGTCATTCGTGACTTCCACCAGCAGCGCGTCGGTCGGCGTGACAAAAACGTTCACAAGAAACACGGCCGCCACGCCCGAAAAGCCCGCCGCCAGACCGGCCAGCGGGTGCCGGCCCATGCTGTGGAACGCCGCGGCTGCCAAAGGCACCAGCACAAGATATCCGGCGTCGGCGGCGATCGAGGACAGCACGCCGACCATGACGATCATGAAGGTGAAGATCGACCGCGGGGCAATTGCAACAAGCTTGCGCACCAGAGTGGCGATCAGCCCGGACTCTTCTGCAAGGCCGACGCCGATCATGGCCACAAGGATCACACCAACACCGGTGAACCCAAGGAAGTTGGCAACAGGCGAGGTCAGCATGAAGCGGATGCCGTCGCCTGACAGAAGGCTGCGCACAGAGGTTGTCTGCCGGACAATGTCGCCGACGGATTCGTCGAAGCCGTCATAGGTTACGGTCGTTCCCAGGGCCGAGAAGATGACCGACAGGACGATCACGGCGGCAATCAGAAGAAAGAATATGATTGCAGGGTGCGGAACCATGTTCCCGACCCGTTCGATCGTCGCCAGAAATCCCGTCGCTTCGGGTGCCCCGGTCTGAGGTTTCTTTGCCATCTTCTACACGCCCCTCATGCCGTTTCTTCTGCCGCCTTAAAAGCTGCCGCCATAAAGGCAGTCCAGATGCTTCAAATCAATGGAATTCAGGGGCTGCAGAAAGAACCGCACTGACACGTTAAAAGCCTTGGCGGGCA
>Ga0114977_10003377_pt1 | contig 10264 bp, 10 predicted proteins | sample S_130805_MF_Meta_FD_87026 | JGI IMG/M metagenome (GOLD analysis project Ga0114977, IMG submission 87026) | Freshwater microbial communities from Lake Simoncouche, Canada to study carbon cycling - S_130805_MF_MetaG | ecosystem: Environmental > Aquatic > Freshwater > Lake | place: Lake...
CATCATCAAATATTCGAATATTTGCTATTTTATTAGATAGCCATTGAATATCTTCCTCATTATCTGCATTTTCGATACCCACCAAAACTAAGAGGCCCTTTTGTATGGACCCTGTTATCAGCCCATTTACAGTGACGCTTGCCTCTTTTGTTCGTTGAATTACCACTCTCATATTAGTATGAATTTCGACATGAAGATAAACAAAACTATTTTCACTAATTTAGCTGTAATTTCAAGCCCTTGAGTAGTATTAAAAAATTAGTAAGTCAAACCGCCTGGTATGGACTTAGCTCGATTGCAGCTAGGTTTATCAGTTATTTGTTAGTACCCTATCTTACCTATAAGTTTACCGAATCGGCTTATGGTGAAATGTCGATGGTATACTCCTTTATTCCCTTTTTAAATGTGATTGTATCACATGGCATGGAAACGGCTTATTTTAGATTTGGCACTAAGGAAAACGAGCTAAAAATTTATCATACCAGTAGCTTTTCAATGTTGATGGTCACCGCCTTGGTGATAATGGCGCTCATTCATTGGAGTGCTCCTGTTGCACAAATTTTACAAATTACTGCGCATCCCGAATACATTACACTTATAGCTTGGGTGGTTGCATTAGATGCAATCACGACCATTCCCTTTTCAAGATTAAGATTACAAGAAAGACCCAAAAAATTCGCCTTTATAAAAATAGGAGGCATTGTTGTAAATATTCTAGCTACCTATTTTTTTATCAGCTTTCTACCACAATACATTCAAGCACATCCTAATCATTTTTTAAATAGTATCTACAAACCTGACTGGCCTGTTGGATACATATTAATGGCAGGTATCATTCAAAATGTATTTGTTTTATTATTACTTAAAAAAGAAATGGGCGCATTGCGCTTTTCATTTGATTTTGATTTATGGAAACAAATGATGTTATACGCCTTGCCACTTATATTAGTTGGATTGGGTGGTATGATCAATGAAACATTAGATAGAATCATGTTGGGCTGGTGGGCACCTGGCGGATCTCCAGAAGCAAATAAAGCCATTGTTGGAATTTATAGTGCTTGCTATAAATTAGCTATTTTAATCACCATTTCGGTCCAAGCTTTTCGCATGGGCGCAGAACCATTTTTCTTTAAACAAGCCAAAGCAGATAATGCACCAAAAACATACGCAAGGGTGATGAAATTTTTTGTGATTACTTTATGTATTATGTTTTTAATGGTGGTACTTTACCTAGATATCTGGAAGGAGTTTATACGCAATCCCGCCATGCATGTGGGTTTGAAGGTGGTGCCCATTTTATTAATGGCGAATATATTTTTAGGAATTTATTATAATTTAAGTATTTGGTATAAATTAAGTAATAAAACAATGGCAGGCGCTTGGATTACTTTATTGGGTGCCTTGCTGACCATTGTAATCAATTATTTAGCGATTCCTTATTTTGGTTATATGGCAAGTGCCTGGGCTACTTTTTTCTGTTATGGTGCTATGATGGTGGTGAGTTATAAGTGGGGACAAAAAGTATATCCAGTTCCTTATGCGACCAAAAAATTAATTGCTTACTTTATTATTGCATTAATAGTTTATGGTATTAATACTTTAATTCATTTAGTATCGCAAAACCAACCCTTCAATTATTTATTCGCTACCATTTTATTATTTGCATTTATTGCATTTGTAGCAAGAATTGAAAAAAAGGAAATTAAATTATTATTGAACAAGTCATAAAAAGAAACTCATTTCATGGCCGAAGATTTACATATCATTCAAGGAGATAAAAAAAAACAATACGAAACTTTAATTCCACAAATACAAGGTTTACTTTCAGGTGAAACAAACTTAGTAGCCAACTTGGCTAATATTGCTGCGGCTCTAAAAGAACAATTTAATTGGTTTTGGGTAGGCTTTTATTGTGTCATTGAGGATGAATTAGTTTTAGGGCCTTTTCAAGGACCTGTTGCATGTACCCGCATTAAAAAAGGTAGAGGAGTTTGTGGAACTTGTTGGGAAAGGGAAGCTACAGTGATGGTAGATGATGTTGAAAAATTTCCAGGACATATTGCTTGTAGTAGTTTATCCAAATCGGAAATAGTCGTTCCCTTTTTTAAAGATGGAAAAGTAGTAGGCGTATTAGATGTAGATAGTAGTGAATTATCCCAATTTGACGCCATTGACCAAATCTACCTTGAAAAAATAGTGGCATTGATTTGCTAAGTCATTTCAAAAAATAGACAAATTTTAAAAAAATCAATTAAGTTTGCAACCCCTAAGCGGATGTGGCGAAATTGGCAGACGCACTAGACTTAGGATCTAGCGCCGTGAGGCGTGTGGGTTCGACCCCCTCCATCCGCACCAGACCTTATAAAAAAGCCCTTTCAGATTCATTTTGAAGGGCTTTTTTTATTTAATACGCTGTTTTTTAGGTGCAAAAACATACCTTTGCCCCCCTTAAACCCTAGAATTTACTAGAAAAAAAGAAAAGTATATGGCAAGTATAAAAAGAGAGAACATTAGTCTTTTAAATGACAAATTAACTGTTCATCTAACTCCAGCGGATTATTTAGGCGGATTTGAAACCATCTTAAAAAAGCATGCTAAAACAGCAAATATCCCAGGATTTAGGAAAGGCATGGTTCCTGCTGGTTTGATTAAGAAAATGTATGGTCAATCTGTTTTCACAGACGAGGTACTTAAAAAAGTAGAAGCCGAATTAAATAAATATTTAGCTGCGGAAAAAATTGAAATCTTCGCACAACCCCTTCCATTGGATTCTCAGTTGGCGAATATGGATTTTAATCAACCAACGGATTATGATTTTTCTTTTGAAATTGGATTAAAACCAAGTTTCGAAATTAAAACAAAGGACATTAAAGTGAAACGCTATCAAGTGAAGGTAACTCCTGAAATGATTCAAAATGAAGTGGAGCGTATTCAAACAAGACAAGGCAAGATGACAGAACCTGAAACTGCGGAATCAGAAGACAATGTTTTGAATGTTTCATTTATCGAATCGGATAAAGAGGGGAATGAAATTGAAGGTGGCATTAAAAAAGACAATTCTTTATTAATTAAATATTTTGCCGCTGCAACTCGTAAAAAATTAATAGGCAGTAAACAAGATGATTCGCAAATCATTCAGTTAAAGAAAGCCTTTGAGGACAAAGAGCTTGAAGTGATTATTGGAGACCTTGGTATCACCAAAGAGCAATCCGATAAATACTTTAAGTTAGTCATCACCAAAGTTGGATTGGTTGAAAAAGCCAACTTAGATGAAGCACTATTTTTAGCAAGCTACCCTAATCAAGAAATAAAAACGGAAGATGCATTCAGAGCAGCTATTCAAAAAGATATTGAAGGGTATTATGAGCAACAAGCAAGAAATCAAATTCACGATCAAATATACCATAGCTTAATTGAGCATACTAAAATGGAGTTTCCAACTGCATTTTTAAAGAGATGGTTGCAACAAGGTGGTGAAAAACAAAGAACATTAGAGGAAGCTGAAAAAGAATATCCTGTCTTTCAAGATCAATTAAAATGGACTTTGATCAGTGGACAATTAATGACTGCACAAAAAATTGAAGTGGTTGCCGAAGATTTAAAAGACTTCGCAAAACAACAATTAATGAGCTATATGGGTAATCAAATGGGCGCGATGGGCGACAATGATAAGTGGTTAGAAGATTACGCGGTTAGAATGATGCAAGACAAGAAATTTGTTGAAGATAGTTACCACCGAATTAGTACAGATAAATTATTCAAAGCCATCGAAACCGAGGTGCAAACCAAGGACGAACCTATTGAAGCTGAGAAGTTCGCCGATATGCTGAACAAGCACCAACACTAGGTTGGATGGTTTGAAACTACCCCAGCTCCAATGAAATGGGCGGTAGTTTCAAATAAGACATTGATCTCCAAGGCCTTCTATTTTTGATAGAGGGCCTTTTTTGTGTCAGATCCACAAACTTTGGCACCCTTTTTGTAGTTCCTTTGGGTACAAGGATTTACCTTTACCCACTGAAATCAGAAATTATGAACCTAGGAAAAGAATTTGAGCAATTTGCGATCAAAGGAAGAGGGATCAGCAGCAATAGTTTACACCAATACAAAAATAGTGTCACCAATTTGACGCCTTATATTATTGAGGAGCGACCTATGAATGTAGCGAGTATGGATGTGTTTAGTCGTTTAATGATGGATCGCATTATTTTTTTAGGCGAAGGCATTAATGACTATGTTGCCAATATCGTTACAGCGCAATTACTATTTTTAGAAAGTACCGATCGTACAAAGGATATTCAAATGTATATCAACAGTCCAGGCGGTAGCGTATATGCTGGATTAGGCATTTATGATACCATGCAATTTATAAGCCCTGATGTAGCTACCATCTGTACAGGAATGGCAGCAAGCATGGGCGCCATTTTATTGTGTGCAGGAGTTGAAGGAAAAAGAACTGCTTTAAAACACAGTCGTATTATGTTACACCAACCTAGTGGTGCGATTGGTGGACAAGCTTCGGATATCGAAATAACAGCACGTGAAATAAAAAAAATAAGACACGAATTATATGAAGTGATCGCACACCATACACACAAGGAAGTGGATATAGTGGCAAAGGATTGTGATCGAGATTTTTGGATGACAGCAGCCGAAGGAAAAGCATACGGATTGGTAGATGAGGTATTATTAACCAACCCAAGAAAAGTTAAAAAATAAAAGAAGCAATAAAAATAATTGTATGATAATTACGAATCAATTTTTAATGGAGGACGAAGAAGACCCTAAAGAAAATAAAAAGGAAGAAAGCGGCCCTGGATTTTTGAATAAAAAAATGGAGCAAATCTTTTTTGAAAAAAGAGCTATTTATTTATGGGGCGTAGTGGACGATAAATCAGCAAAAGATATTGTAACCAAATTATTATTATTGGATGCCGACAAGCCAGGCGCCGAGATAAAATTTTATATCAATAGCCCGGGCGGTGTGGTGACGAGCGGAATGGTTATGTTTGATACCATGAACTTAATTAAAAGTCCTGTTCATACTATTTGTATGGGCTTGGCTGCAAGTATGGGATCTATCTTATTAAGTATGGGTGAAAAAGGAAAACGAACCATATTTCCACATGGCGAAGTCATGATACATCAACCTAGTATTGGTGGTTATTTTCAAGCGACGAGTGCCGATATTGAAATTCAAGCAGAGCAAATCCGAAAAACAAAGGAATTAGGCGCTCAAATATTAGCCAATAACTGTGGTAAAAAAGTAGAACAAATTATGGCCGATTTTGATAGGGATTACTGGATGAATGCAAAAGAAGCGGTGGCTTATGGAATAGTAGATAAAATAGCAAAATCGCTTTAATTAATTTAAAAAATCATGGCTAAAATAGAAGCAATACAATGTTCATTTTGTGGTCGCAAGCGCGAAGAAGTTAAAATTCTAATCGCTGGCCAAGAAGGACATATCTGCGAGCACTGTATTGAGCATGCGCATGAAATTATTCAAAAAGAATTTCACCAAAAAAAGGCGGACGGGAAGGCAGGTAATTTGAAAGTGCAAAAACCAATGGCCATTAAAGCATTTTTGGATCAATATATTATTGGGCAAGATGATGCTAAAAAAATATTATGTGTCGCTGTTTACAATCACTTTAAGCGTATCAATTTACCAGTGACGACCAAGAACGAAGTTGAGATTGAAAAAAGCAATGTCATCATGATTGGAGAAACGGGTACAGGTAAAACCTTGCTTGCTAAAACCATTGCAAAATTACTCAATGTCCCTTTTGCAATTGTAGATGCTACTGTATTTACAGAAGCGGGTTATGTTGGTGAAGATGTAGAAAGCATGCTTACTAGATTATTACAAAATTGCGACTACGATGTGGAAGCAGCGCAAAGAGGTATTGTATATATAGATGAGATAGATAAAATTGCACGCAAAGGTGATAATCCATCCATTACCCGTGATGTAAGTGGCGAGGGCGTACAACAAGGCTTATTAAAAATGCTAGAAGGTACCGAAGTGCTTGTTCCACCTCAAGGGGGACGCAAGCACCCAGATCAAAAAATGATTAAAGTAGATACAAAAAATATTTTATTCATTTGTGGTGGCGCATTTGACGGCATAGATAAAATCATTGCTAGACGCATTAATACCAATGCCATTGGGTTTAGTGTCAATAAAAATGAGCAAGAATTACAACGAAAAAATTTATTGAGATTTGTGAATGCACAGGACATTAAAGGCTTTGGTTTAATTCCTGAACTTTTAGGCCGACTTCCGATCATCACCTATCTTGAGCCATTAGATGCCATTACTTTGAGAAGTATTTTAACCGAACCAAAAAATGCACTCATAAAACAATACACTCAATTATTCGCAATTGAAAAAATTAAGTTAACCATTGACAATGAAGTATATGATTATATAGTTGAAAAGGCAATGGAATATAAATTAGGCGCGAGAGGATTGAGAAGTATTTGTGAAAGTTTATTTACACAAGCGATGTTTGAAATGCCAGGCACTAATGCGACCGAATTTAATGTAACACTTGATTACGCTAAAAACATGTTTAATAAAAGTAAGTTAAGCACTTTAAAAGTGGCTTAGCTCATTTATACTATTATAACCACTTTAAAATCATCATTATGCAAGAACTTATTGATCGTTTAGTAAAAGAAACTGGCGTTACTCCAGAACAAGCAAAGCAATCTATTGAAACCATTGCAGCTTTTGTAAAAGAAAAATTCCCAATGTTGGGTGGTGCAGTAAATCAAATTTTCAAAGCAGGGAAGTAATTGTTTGCAACTAGGTTATAAAAGTAAAATCCTCCCGAAGGAGGATTTTCAAGCAAGCAATCGAAAACTAGGAACTTAATCCTAACTCAAACTAATACTTTTTTTTAGACTGAAATCTTTTTTTAGTTAGATTTTATACAGACCCGCTGTTCGAGTTTGACATTATATTGTTTATCAATCACTTATGACAATTTGGGTTTTTAACCAAAGGGCTTGATTTTGTGGCAAATCAAACAAAATAACCAAATGTCGCCAGGTGATTTGCCCCGCTTGTTGTTTCCTTATTTTTAAAATTTGAAATATTTGTTGGTCATCAAATAAGCCAAGTGATTTCCATTGTTCAAAATTCATAGTACTGCTATTTAAAGTCGCTTTAAAGTTTTTTTGGACTATTAAATGAGGTCGCAAAAGTTGATAACTAGTGTCTCCTAAGCCATATACTTTATTTAATTGTTTGACCGAACTAAATCCACCTAAATGATTTTTATATTGAATGATTTGTTGAATAATATGAAATGGCAACTTGGTTTTAGTTGACCATTCATTCGCATCTGCAGTGTTGATGTCCATTTTCCAAAAAACATCACTTTTATTTTTATACCTCTCGAATTTTCTAGTATTTGGAATTGAAGACAATTCAATCATTGGTAATAGTTTTTCTGCAAGTTTTTTATCTAAACCATACAATTTAAAAATATCTTCTTTTTGATAAAATCTTCCCCCTTTTTGTCGATAATGAATTAGTGTTTTTACTTGCTTTGGCGGAATACCCAATGATAAAGCGGCTAAACTATCAATGGTATTGGGATCAAATTTAAATAAGTGAATGGGTGTTAAATTGACTTTTTCATTTTTTGATACACTTTGTTTTTGGGGACTTATCAACAAACTCAGTAGGATACTAGTGGTTAATATGCAACCTAAAACAATGATCCCCTTTTTTTCTTTTTCAGAAAAGATAAAGTAGGCCTTCCACAAATGAGACATAAAGATAATTTCATGCTAATTAGTGAAAATAGCTAAATGACTGAATGAATAAATACTTATCAAAGTAGGTACAAATACCTCTATTCGTATTGGAGGGATTACTGCGAAAACCTAAGCCCATCATAGGCTAAGTGCATCCCTTTTGGCAAACTCGCTTCTACCTCATGGTGTAACCCAATTTGATGGCTGAAATGAATAAAATAAACGGTGGGTATATTTAAGGAGCCAGCTAGTTCAATGGCTTGGTCTAAATTAAAATGCGTTGGATGATGCTGTTTTCGTAATGCATTTAAAATTAAAATTTGGGACCCTTTAATTTTTTCTATTTCATTGGGAGCAATATAATTCGCATCCGTGATGTAACTTACCTCCCCTATTCTAAATCCAAGTACTGGCATATCTCGATGCATTACTTGTATAGGCGTGAAAGGAATATCCCCTACCAGAAAAGGATCGGTATCAATAGTATGCAAAATCATTTCGGGTAAGCCTGCTTCTTTTTTTTCATCAAAAGCATAATAAAAATCTCGCTTGATGGCCACTTGCGTTAATGCATTAGCATAGATGGGCATTGATTTATTGGAAAAAAAATTAAAAGGTCTGATGTCATCTAAGCCTGCATAGTGATCTCGGTGAGGATGTGTAAAAACTACTGCATCTAATTGTAAAGTTTGGGTGCGCAACATTTGATACCTGAAATCGGGCGTCGTATCTATAACAACACAGGTAGTCGCACTTTGAATTTTGATACTTGTGCGAAGTCGTTTATCAATTGGGTCATTGGATTGACATACATTACAATCGCAACCAATTAAGGGAACGCCTGTACTTGTTCCAGAACCTAGAATGGTAAAATCTAACAAAATAAAAAAATTTGCTTATGACAATATTTAATACCCCTATCAATAAATTATTCAGCGACGGTTAAACTCATTTTCTTTACTGTTTCATACAGTTTTTGTGAATCATGCGTTAATTTATCAAATTGAATATCTAATTGGGGTATTAATTCCAATAATGTATTAATACGCGCCTCCAAGTTTAAAAACTTATTTAAAACCACAATTCTTTTTGATTCTAACAAACACCAGCCACTTTGAAAATTACCTCTCTCATATCTTACAACATATTCAGATTCGCCTAAAATATCTTCTAATTTATCTAATGTAGTTTGTGTCAATTTCATATTAAGCATTGATTTATAGGGTAATAAGTGGTCGTACAAATATAGTTTTTTTGTTTCACTGACTATTTAAATTAGCGTGCCGAGTTATTCACATTTCGTACCTTTGCCATCACGAATACACTATGGCAACCAATACTCGAAAAATTATTAACGACCCCGTTCACGGATTTATTACCATCAACGATCCCCTGATTGCTGCATTGGTGAACCACCCCTTTTATCAACGCTTAAGACGCATTCAACAAATGGCCTTAGCTCAAATGGTATACCCAGGTGCGGTTCATACCCGATTACACCATTCATTAGGCGCCTACCATTTAATGTGCAACGCCATCATAGAATTAAAGGACAAGGGCATTGAAATCACAGATGCTGAAGCGCAAGCGGCAAAAGCTGCCATTTTATTACACGATATTGGACATGGCCCATTTTCACATGCCTTAGAAAATGTAATATTAAAAGGAGTGACACACGAGGATCTATCCTTATTAATTATGAAAGCTTTAAATGAAGATGAAAATGAACAGCTCAAAGGAAAGCTAACCCTTGCTATTAAAATATTTACCAATCAATATCCAAAAACTTTTTTACACCAATTAATAAGTGGTCAATTAGATGTTGATCGTTTAGATTATTTATCTCGTGATAGTTTTTTTACCGGAGTAAGTGAAGGGGTGATTGGTTATCAAAGAATATTAAAAATGCTCACAGTACACAACAATGAATTGGTTGTGGAGGAAAAAGGAATTACAAGTGTTGAAAAGTTTTTAGTTTCTCGCCGTTTAATGTATTGGCAAGTATACATGCATAAATCTGTTGTCGCTGCCGAAAATATGTTGGTTAAAATTATTGAACGCGCGCAATGGCTTTTGCAACAAAAAGACGAAGCCATTAAAACCGGAACCGTGTTGGATTATTTCTTAAATGAATTTTCTGGGAAATTAGCCGACATCGACCTCAACGCTTATTGCCAATTAGATGATATAGATATATTAAGCGCTATTAAAAAATGGCAACATCATTCGGATCCTGTCTTATCCCTTTTATGCAACCGACTTTTGAATCGAAAAGGATTTAAATGTAAAATGCAAGCGGAACCCATAAGCAACGAAGATTGGGACACCGCTCATCAGAAGGTTAAATCTCAATTTCCAATGAACGAAAAGGACCTTTCATTTTTATGCTTCAAAGGCGAAGCCACCAACACTTTATACAAAAATGACGGAGAAACTATTAAAATTTTGCTAAAAACCGGTCAAATAAGCACTATTTCGGAGATTCAAAATG
>Ga0114977_10003380_pt1 | contig 10262 bp, 5 predicted proteins | sample S_130805_MF_Meta_FD_87026 | JGI IMG/M metagenome (GOLD analysis project Ga0114977, IMG submission 87026) | Freshwater microbial communities from Lake Simoncouche, Canada to study carbon cycling - S_130805_MF_MetaG | ecosystem: Environmental > Aquatic > Freshwater > Lake | place: Lake...
GAATATGCTAATAAAGCTGCTGCAAAAACAACAAAAATACTTAACACTTTCCATTCAGCCTTCAAAAAAGCCATAGCACCATCAGCAATATAACCTGCTAACTCTTGCATTGTTTTGTCGCCAGCATCTTGCTTGCTAACCCAAGCAGATTTTACTGCCATTACAATTAATCCTACAATTCCTAATGCAGGTACTAAATAAATTACTGATTCGTTCATATTATATTTTATAAATAAGGGTTGCAAAAATAAGGAATTATCTGTAAAATAAAAATAATTAAAGCATTGATTTACATTCGATTAGAAAAATATAGATTTAAATTAGGTCTATAACTCCTCTGTTATTTTAGATTAGCCTATTTTTTAGGGTATATTTATATGATAATGAAAACTCTTTTAATCATACTATTTTTCATTTTATCTATTATAGGTAAAAGTAATATCAACTTTAAAAATCCAAATGACAGTATCAATGCAGATAGTTTAATCGTGTTTAGTAAACAGTATTTAGGGACTCATTATCAACATGGGAGTTGTAGTCCAAGCTCAGGGTTTGATTGTTCGGGATTTGTATATTTTGTATTTAATCATTTTAATATTAAAGTACCACGCTCATCAATAGATTATTTAAATTATGGAAAAATAATTGGCATTGATTCATGCAAAACTGGCGACATTATAGTTTTTACAGGCACAAATGCTAAAAACAGAAAGCCTGGCCATGTAGGTATTATTGTTTCGAAACTTGGAGAAGAAGTACAGTTTATCCATAGCTCTTCTAATACAAAAAATGGCGGCGTAAAATTATCAACGTTTAAAGAATCACCTTATTATAAGGTACGGTTTATTAAAATTGTTCGGGTAAATACTTTTCTTTAAATATAATTTGAATTGATTTTATATTTTTCTAAATAAAAAGAAAATCTTACTTATATTTACATCAATCTTTTAGGGGTGCCTTATTCAATTTTGTTTATGGCTGAGATTATACCCATTATTTACTTGACAAAGCGTCAATAAATATGCACCTGATCAGGATAATGCCTGCGTAGGGAAACAGTTAATAAAGAGTTTTGCATCCCCTTGCAAAATGATTTTTAACATTAAAAAAAATAAGAATGAACACATTCAAAAAAACGTTTGCGCTCACCCTCATTTTGGGAAGCAGCCAAATTGCCAAATCTCAATTTAATTTGAGCGGAGTATTAACTTCTAAAGAACAAAAACCAATTCCGTTTGGTGTAATTAATTTAAAAAACACTTACTTAACAACCCAAGCCAATGCAAATGGAGAGTATGCATTTACTAATTTAAAATCGGGTAGTTATGTTGTGGTTACAAATTGTTTTGGATTTAAACCAAAAACAGATTCAGTTTTAATTACAGAAAATCTAAAATTAAACATTCAATTGAATGATGATAATTTAAACCTTGATGAAGTGGTTGTGAATAGCACACGAATGAACGCCAATTCTGTTTTTGCACATAATAATTTAACAAGTGAAGATATTAAAAAACAAAATATTGGTCAGGATTTACCTTATGCCTTAAATTCAATTCCATCCGTTGTAATTAATTCGGATGCAGGAAATGGTGTAGGTTATACAGGTATGAGAATTAGAGGAACCGATGGAACTCGCATAAACGTTACCATTAATGGAGTTCCTGTAAATGATGCCGAAAGTCAAATGACTTACTTCGTCAATATGCCAGATTTACTATCATCAACCAATAACATACAAGTACAACGTGGTGTTGGGACATCGGTAAACGGTGCGGGAGCATTTGGCGCAAGTATTAATATGCAAACAAATACGCTTAATGAAAAACCCTATGCACAAATTAATAATTCGTTTGGTTCGTTTAATACCATAAAAAACACCCTAATGGCAGGTACTGGCTTAATCGATAATCATTTTACATTTGATGCAAGAGCCTCTCGTATTAATAGTGATGGTTATATTGACAGAGCTTTTTCAAAAATGAATTCTTATTATTTTTCTGCAGGATATTATGGTAAAAAAACAGTGTTAAAAGCTATTGCATTTAGTGGTAACGAAAAAACATACCAAGCTTGGTATTATGTAGATCAAGATAGTTTGAAAAAAGGTAATAGAACGGATAATCCTGCTGGAATGTATTTAGATGCCAATGGAAAAGTAAAATACTATAACAATGAAACTGACAATTACAAACAGAATAATTACCAATTACATTTAATTCATTCTTTCGGAAATAAACTAACGGCAAATATCACAGGACATTATACTAAAGGAAAAGGTTATTATGAGCAGTTTAAACAAGGAGAATTACTCAATAAATATAAAATGCCTGATGTAATAACCGCACGTGATACAATTACAACTTCAGATATTATTAGAAGACGTTGGTTAGATAATGATTTTATTGGTGCTATTGCAAACTTAGATTACAAGCCAAGTTCAAAGCTTAATTTTATTTTAGGTGGAGGCTATAACACTTACTACGGCAAACATTTTGGAGAAGTTATTTGGGCTCAATATAGCAATCCAAATGATTTTACACCTCGTTATTATGACGATAAAGCAACTAAAAAAGATGGTAATATTTACTTAAAAACCTATTACAAACCAACAAAAAAACTTAACGTATTTTTAGATTTACAAATGCGAAATGTGAGTTATGATTTTATGGGATTTGATACATCACTTGTAAACGCACAGCCACTAAATGCTAGCTATATATTTTTTAATCCAAAAGCTGGAATAAATTATTTACTAGCAAAAAACACAACAGTCTATGCAAGTTTTGGAGTTGCTAATAAAGAACCAAACAGAGATGATTTTGTACAATCAAGTACGAAAAGCCGTCCGAAAAGTGAACAATTAATGGATTTAGAATTTGGGGCAACACAACGTTTCAAAAATTGTTACATCGCAATTAATCTATTTGATATGGAATACAAAAATCAATTAGTGTTAAACGGAAAAATAAATGATGTTGGTGCTTATAATCGGGTGAATGTTGATGTGAGTTACCGACGTGGTATTGAAATTGAACTAAATGCAAACCTAACAAAATATTTTACGTTTAACGGAAATATCACATTATCTCAAAATAAAATTAAAAACTTTAATGAGTTTATTGATAGTAGCGATGTAAATTACACCATCTATACTCAGTATAAAAAAGTGTATAAAGAAACTGATATTGCATTTTCGCCAAATGTAATTGCAGCCGCTAATTTTGTATTTAAGCCAATTAAAAACTTAGAGATTTCGATTTTAAATAAATACGTTGGCAAGCAATTTTTAGATAACACTTCAAATAGTGCTAGAGCGATAAACCCTTATTTCGTATCAGACTTTCGAGTTAACTATACCATCTGCACAAAGTTAATTAAAGAAATAAATTTAATGGCAATGATTTATAATATTTCAAACACACAATACGAAACTAACGGCTATACGTTTAGTTATTATGAAGGGGATAAATTATTTACGAAAAACTTTTTGGCTCCATCAGCACCAACGCACGTAATGGTAGGATTGAATTTAAAATTTTAATCAATTTGTTGCAAAAAAAATGAGCATTCTTTTTTGAATGCTCATTTTTTATCCTAAAATAAAAGTAAATTATTTAATAACTACAATTTTTTTAACTGTAACATTTTTTCCTGAAGAAATTTTAATGAAATAATTTCCATTTGGTAAATCTGCTAAGTTTAATTTAATTTTAGATTCATTATTTGCGTTATTTGTTAAAACAACATTTCCTAAAACATCCATTAATTCAATTTTAGAAATCTCTGTAGCATTTTTATTTTCGATAAATAAAACGCCATCATTACTTGGAACTGGATAAATATTGAAGTTAGAATTTAAATCAAAGTTTACTGAACCAACACTAGTTGCTAGAGAAACAGAACCACTAAAAATAACGCTATCAATACTAAATGTACCTGTAGTTGCCTCTGCATTCCAACCATAAAATTTAAAAGAAATTGGAGTTGAAAAGCTAGTATAAGCAGGGCCACTTAAATTTATTTCGCTACCAATAAGTGCAGATGAGTTGAGATCTGAACTCCAGAAAAACTCATTTGAACCCTGGATTGATAAATTTGTACTTGTTCCAACAGATGCAGGTAAATTAGTAGTGTATGAGCTAGCACTTGATCTAACTGCATAACTTCTTATGCCTGTTCCTGATCGCTGAGATGTAAAAGAAATATTTGATAAGCTCAAATAATAACCTACCGATGGCGTAATAGATACTTTATAATATTTTGCTGAATCAATAGCTCCTGTCATTGTAGAATATGTATTTATTGCCGTTGTTGAACCTAAACCCCAATTTGTGAAAGAAAAACGAAATGGAGCATTAGGATTTGTTACTGTTCCTGTACCAGCAGCAGAGAATGAACCAAATGTAGCTCCTGTTACTGTTGGTGATGGAGTTGGGTCAGTAAGTCCAGTAGAAGGTGTAACTGCCGCAAAATTATATTTTGCAGTAAATGATTGTGCTCCTAAAAACAAACTTGAAGTTACTAAAATTGTTGTAAGTAATTTTTTTATCATAATTTTAAGTTTTAAATTTATACCAAAAATAGTAAAAATTAGTAGATACTACAAATTATGAAATCTTTAAAAGTTATCGCATTAATATATATATTAAGTTTAAAAGGCTTTTCTCAAACCGAAGACGGTTTGGTAAAATGGTTAACAATCAAAGAAGCACAAGAACTTAATAAAAAACAACCAAAGCCATTATTAATTGATGTTTATACAGATTGGTGTGGATGGTGCAAGCATATGATAAAAACAACATATTCTAATCCAAGTATTGCTAATTATATTAATTCATTTTATTACCCAGTAAAATTTAATGCTGAAACAAAAGATACAATTGAGTATAATGGAAAAATATATAAACCAACTTCTAAAGAACCGAAAACGCCTCACGAATTAGCAATTAAATTTTTAGGTACAAGTTTAAGTTACCCATCAACCATTTTTGTTACAAATAATTATGAATTCAGTTTATTATCACAAGGGTTTCTTGAAGAAAAAAAGATAGAACCGCTATTGATTTTTGTAGTTGAAAACATTTACAAAACCACCCAGTACGAAAAATTTGCAGAACAATTTAACCATGCATTTTACGACACAACATTTGTAAAAAAAAGAATTAAAACCTATTCTTTAAAGGAAATAGAACAACTTCAAAAAAAGAAACCTAAAAAAGTTCTCGTAAATATTTATGCAGGTTTTTGCAATTCATGCAAAGTGCAAAATAAAACCACCCTAACAGACACGGCTATTGCCAATTATTTAAATAAATATTTTTACGTTATGAATTTTGATGCAGAAAGTAATGATACATTAATTTATAAAAACGAAAAATGCTTCAAAACTTCAACAAACGGTTACCCTTTAAACACGTTTGCATTCAAAGTGAGTAATAATCGCTTACAATTTCCTACAATTGCAGTTTTAGATGAGAAGCTTAATCATTTAGATGCTTTAAATTTGTTTTTAAGTCCCGACAATCTTGGTCCAATTTTAAAGTTTTACGCTGAAGACAAATTTAAAACCATGAATTGGCAAGAATATTTAAAATCAACGGTAAAAGAAAAAAAATAAACTTACCGTTCATCCAAAATACTTATTATTGATTGGCATAATTTTCTATATTTAATGCAATTAATAATTTAAGAAAGAAATTAGGCTACCATGAAAAACCATTTATTTATTATAATTCTTTTTTTTTACACACTTAGTTTTGCACAGATGCCTGGAATGGGCGGTATGAAAGGAATGAAAGACCCTAAATTAGGACGGGTTTATGGTAAAGTATTAGATAATGCAACTGGCCTTCCTGTTGAATATGCTTCAATTCAGGTTTTATGGTATAGTAAAGATAGTTTATTAGGAGGTTCATTAGTAAAACCTAATGGCGACTTTGCCGTTGATGGACTTCCATCATTTGGGCAAATTCGAGTTAAAATATCATTTATTGGTTACAAAAATTACATTCAAAAAGTATACTTATCTCCACCTGATAAAATAGACCAAGACCTTGGAAATATTAAATTAATGGTGGATGAGGCGATGACTAAAGAAATTGAAATTACGGCAGAGAAAAGTACTGTTACTTTAGGTATTGATAGAAGAGTTTATAATGTAGATAAGGATTTATCTGTAAAAGGAGGAACTGCAGTTGATGTAATGAAAAACGTACCAGGTGTTACAGTTGATGCTGATGGAAATGCACAATTGCGTAACCAAGCACCAACTATATTTGTAGATGGAAGACCTACATCATTAACCTTACAGCAAATACCTGCCGACCAAATTGAGCGTGTTGAAATAATTACAAATCCATCAGTAAAATTTGATGCAAGTGCCACAGGAGGAATTTTAAACATCATCATGAAACGAAATACAAAACCAGGATATAACGGAATGGTAATGGCTTATGTTGGAACTGGAGACAGATATGGTGGAGTTGCAAATTTAAATTTAAAAGGGGGGCCTTGGAACATATCTACAATGTATAGTTACAACCAGGGAATAAATAATAATAATGGTTATACAAGCCGAAAACAACTGGATACAGTTACTGGGGAGGCATTAGGATATTTTAACCAAAACAATATTGCCAGACAGCTTAATCGCTTCAATTTTGGAAAAATTGGTATTGACTATAATATCAATAATAGAAACACTATTTCTATTTCTGAAATGATTATGTCTGGAGAATTTAAGACATCTGATAAACAAAATTATTCATTGTCGGATGCAAACAATATTGAGTTAGCAAATGGAGAAAGATTAAATGAACAGGCGGCGAAATTCAGTAATTACTCAACTCAATTATTATACAAAAAAACATTTCCAAAAGTTGGTAAAGAACTCACGTTTGATTTAAATAATAATTATACAATATCCAACAATCAGTATTTATTTACAACTTATTCACCTTATATTTCAGGCGTTCAAACTGGATCAAATGCTTACCAAAAAAACAAAGGAGGAACATTAGCTAGTCAATTTACATTTCAGGCAGATTATGTAAACCCAATTACTGAAACGAAAAAAATCGAATTTGGAATAAAATCTTATTACAAAAATTCGGATAGTGAAGCAAATACTTCTAACGCCAGTGTAACGCAAGATGTGTATACTAAAGATACTATCATGAGTAATCATTATAAAATTGATGATATGATAAATGCTGCCTATGTAAATTACTCTGCAAAAACAATTTGGGATATTGGATTTCAAACAGGTTTGCGTTTTGAGCAATCCTATTATTCAGGTAAAATTGTAGATAAAAATTTAGCCTTTTCTTATAATTATCCTTCAAGCAGTGATGACATTTTAAAATCATTATTCCCTGCAATTTATTTTTCTAAAAAATTAAAGAAAAACCAAGAAGTTCAATTAAATTTTAGTAGAAAGATTCAGCGTCCAAATTTTTTCCAATTGATGCCATTTGTAATGTTTGCAGATAACCAAAACAGAAGAATTGGAAATCCCCAACTAAAACCAGAATTTAAAAATAATGCTGAAGTAAATTACAATAAAATATTTAGTAAAGGAAGTTATTTGGGTTCGGGTTATTTTAGATACGAAGAGCAACCGATAACCGAAATTGCATACTACAGCCCTATCCCAGGAGAATCAAATGTATTAATTAATACAACCGTAAATGGAAAAAACAGTATAAGATATGGAATTGAAAACACCTTAAAACTAACTTTCTTTAAAAATTTAGATTTAACTTTAAATGCAAATGCTTTTTATATTTACATTAAAGGAACAGTTGTTACTGGCCAACCAGACGTAACAGCTGAAGGTTATGCGTATAATGGAAAAGCAACTGTATCCTATAAATTTCCAAAAAACATAACACTTCAAGTAAATGGAAATTATGAATCTCCTAAAATTTTATTATTAGGATATTCAAAGCCAGTATATTCAATTGATATTTCTTTAAATTATATGATAAAAACAAAATGGATACTTAATGCAACTTTGAGTGATGCGTTTAATACTCGTATTATGGGAACACATTATGAAACACCTTATTACATACAAGATTTGAGTAGAAGAAGGGAAACGCGTTATGTTCGATTTACTGTAACTTATTTATTTGGTAAAATGGATGCTTCTATTTTTAAACGAGCCAAACAAATGAAAGGAATGGGACAAGAGGGCGGTGGAAATCAAGATGGACTTGATTTTAATAAATAACATTTTATAATTACATTTATATTCATTAATAAATAATACAATAAATTTCAAACCATATGTTTTCAACTAAATCTATAACAACTCTCGCATTAGGATTTGCAGTACTTTGCGCGCAATCTCAATCTAAAGCAACAGCTACAACAAAACCTATTGCTTCAAATACTCAAACAAAAGCAGGCACAGTAACAAAATCACTAAATTTTGAATATGCTTTAAACGATCCATTTAAAGCGAGAATTTATACTTTAAAAAATGGATTAAAAGTATATATGACTGTTTACAAAAACGCACCACGTATCCAAACTTATATTGCTGTTAAAGCAGGAAGTAAAAATGACCCTTCAAATGCAACAGGTTTAGCTCACTATTTGGAGCACATGGTATTTAAAGGAACTGATAAATTTGGAACTAAAGATTTTGTTAAAGAAAATATCGAAATTACAAAAATTGAAAATTTATATGAGTTATATAGACAAACAAAAGATGATGTAAAACGAAAAGTAATTTATCATCAAATTGATAGTATATCAGGTGTTGCTGCAAAATATGCAATTGCAAATGAATACGACAAAATGTTGGCTGGTATTGGAGGACAAGGAACTAACGCATATACATCATTTGACCAAACAGTATATGTTAATGATATTCCTACAAATCAATTAGAGAACTGGTTAACCATAGAATCTGAAAGATACCGTAAACCAGTATTACGTTTATTTCATACAGAATTAGAAGCAGTTTATGAAGAAAAAAACAGAGGCTTAGATAGCGATAACAGTAAACTTTGGGAAGCTGTATTTGCAGGTTTATTTACCAATCATACTTACGGAACACAAACAACAATTGGAACAATTGATCATCTTAAAAACCCTTCAATGAAGGAAATTATGAAATACTTTAATGCTAATTATGTACCTAATAACATGGCTATTTGTTTAAGTGGTGATTTTGATCCAGACATAACAATTAAGTTAATTGAAAAGAGTTTTGGGTCAATGCCTTCTAAGCCTGTGGCAACTTATAAATTTGAAAAAGAAAAGCCTATTACAAAAAAAGTAGCAATGGAAGTTGTTGGTCCTGATGCCTCAAATATTGCAATGGCATGGAGATTTAATGGAGCTAATAGTAAAGATGCTGATATGATAACTCTAATTAATTTATTATTATCTAACGGAAGAGCGGGCTTATTAGATTTGAATTTAAACCAACAACAAAAAGTTTTAAATTCGGGAGGTTATGCCTATGTTTTAAAAGATTATAGCACACACATTTTATTTGGAGAACCAAAAGAAGGGCAAACACTAGAAGAAGTTGAAAAATTATTAAAAAACCAATTGCAATATTTAAAACAAGGTATATTTCCTGATTGGTTAATGAGTGCTGTAATTACAGATATGAAATTACAAAAAACTAAAGATTTAGAAAATAATCAAAATAGAGCAAGTACATTTGTAGATGCATTTGTGAATGATACTAAATGGCAATATGCTGTAAACACGATTGATCGTTTATCTAAAATAACACGACAAGATGTAATTAATTTCGCAAACTCTAATTACAACGACTCAAACTATGTGGTTGTATATAAAAGAATTGGCGAAGACAAAAACATACAAAAGGTTGAAAAACCAACTATTACACCTGTTGATGTTAATAGAGATGACCAATCAACTTTTGTAAAAAATGTTTTATCAAATACTCCTAAACTAATTGAACCAAAATTTATTGATTACGATAAAGATGTTTCAAAAACAACTATCAAAAATAATATTCCATTACTATATAGTCAAAATACAGAAAATCAATTATTTGATTTGTATTATGCTTTTGATATGGGAACAAATAATAATAAAATTTTGCCAATTGCAATTGAGTATATCCCCTATTTAGGAACATCAAAAATGTCGCCTGCTGAAGTTCAACAAGAATTTTATAAATTAGGTTGCTCATTTAATGTGTTTAATTCTGAAAATCAAACATGGGTAAGTTTAACAGGACTAAGCGAAAATTTTGTTAAAGCAACTCA
>Ga0114977_10003382_pt1 | contig 10261 bp, 8 predicted proteins | sample S_130805_MF_Meta_FD_87026 | JGI IMG/M metagenome (GOLD analysis project Ga0114977, IMG submission 87026) | Freshwater microbial communities from Lake Simoncouche, Canada to study carbon cycling - S_130805_MF_MetaG | ecosystem: Environmental > Aquatic > Freshwater > Lake | place: Lake...
AATGTGCCCGGATGGTCTTGTCCCCATTGACGACCGAGCTGTGCCAAGGCCTCCCAGCCAATCACCATGGGGTCGTTCAATTGGTGCAACCCGGTCATGTCAAACACCACGATCTGGCGCAAGCGGGGCAATTGATCGCGCACGGCCAAGGCTTTGTCGAGTTGCTCGTCGTTCTCCACAAACAACACCACACTCTCAGAGTCCTGGCACAGGTACTGGACTTGGGTCGCTGCATCCGTTGGGTAAATGCCATTGGACACAGCACCACAGCACAAAATGGCCAAGTCGCTCAGCACCCATTCGCGTGATGTGTTGGCCAAAATGGCACAGCGATCGTGTGCTTGGACGCCCAGGCTGAGCAAGCCATTGCCCACGTTGCGCACCCAATCGGCGCTCTCACGCCACGTCCAACTGCGCCAAACCCCCAATTCTTTCTGTCGCAGCCACACGTCATCGGCGCGTTGTTCAGCGGCATGCCAAAACATGGCGGGCATGGTCTCGCCTGCCAAGACCGTATCGGGCCGGCCTTGCAGTTGCTGCAGGTTCCATAAGTTGCTCATGTTCAGCGCCAGGTCTTTTTCTTTTTCCAGCGCCGCTCGCTGCGCACGCCGTCATCTTTCATGCCCAAATAAAACTCGCGGATATCGTCTTTTTCGCGCAAGCGTTCACAGGTGTCTTGCATCACGATGCGACCGTTCTCCAGCACATATCCTCGATCAGCGGCATTCAAGGCCATATTGGCGTTTTGCTCGACCAGCAAAAAAGTGGTACCGCGTTCGCGGTTGATGCGAACCACGATTTCAAAAATTTCTTTGGTCAATTTGGGGCTCAAGCCCAGACTGGGCTCATCCAGCAAGATGAGTTGCGGTTGGGCCATCAGCGCGCGCGACAAGGCCAACATTTGCTGTTGCCCGCCGGACAACAATCCCGCGTCTTGCTCGGCGCGCTCTTGCAGGATGGGGAAATAAGCATAAACCTCTGCCATGTCACGGGCCACGGCATCGGCATCGTGGCGGGTATACGCGCCCATGAGCAGGTTGTCGTGCACGCTGAGCAAAGGGAAAACCTCGCGACCTTCCGGCACGTGGGAGATGCCGCTTTGCACAATGGCGGCAGGGTCTTTGGCTGTGATGTCCTTCTCTTGGTAAATGACGCTGCCCTTGCGAGGGTCAATGATGCCGGAGATGGTTTTCAAAATGGTGGTTTTACCGGCGCCATTGGAGCCCAACACCGTGACGATTTCGCCTGCATGCACGTCCAAGCTCACGCCGCGAATGGCTTTGATGGGGCCGTAGTTGCTCTCGACGTTGAGCAACTGCAACAAGGGTGTTGTAGGGTGGCTCATGGAGGGGTCCTGCGCAAATGGCTCACGTCGTCGGCACTGCCCAAATAGGCTTCGATCACATCTGGGTGGTTTTGGACATCTGATGGGCTGCCCAGTGCCAATACCTGTCCTTGGTTCATGGCCAACACCCGGTCTGAGACCAGGTTGACCAAACGCATGTCGTGCTCAACCATCAAAATGGTGATGCCCAGTTCGTGTTGGATGTCGCGGATCCAAAAAACCATGTCATCGGTTTCTTCGGTGTTGAGCCCAGAAGAGGGCTCGTCCAAGAGCAGCAATTGCGGTTCAGTGCACAAAGCGCGCGCCAATTCGACCACTTTGCGCACGCCATAGGGCAGCCCAGCCACCGTGGAATCGCGGTGGTGCTGCAAATCCAGCAATTCAATGACTTGCTCGGCGTGTGCCCTGAAAGCGCGCTCGCTGCGCTTGACCGCTGGGGTGAATAAAAGGTTTTGCCAAAAGCCGGTTTGATGATGCACATGCCGACCGATCAATAGGTTTTGTAACACGCTGGCGTGTTCAAACAGTTCTATGTTTTGGAAGGTGCGCGCAATGCCCAATTGGGCAACGCTGTGTGCGGGCCTGTCGGTGAGGTTGACCATGCCCTGGGGCGTGTGCCAGGTGATGTGGCCACTGGTAGGCTGATAGATGCGGCTGATCAAGTTGAACACGGTGGTTTTGCCCGCGCCATTGGGGCCGATCAAGGTGAACACCTCGCCTCGGCGCACATCAAAGCTGACCTGATTGACCGCCTTCACGCCACCAAAGTGGACGCTCAATTCATGGGCTTGCAGCAAGGTATCAGACATGGTCAGCGCAGGCGATCGGATTTTTGAAATGTTTTTTGCCGTTTAAACAGCCCGCGCCGGTAAAACGGAAAAACCTGAAAATAAGTGCGCACCTTGAGCCAGCGACCATGAATGCCCATGGGTTCAAACAATACAAAGGCAATCAAGACGACCCCATAGACCAAGGATTGCAAGCCCGGTGCCAAACCAATGGCGTCGGGCAAGGCGTCTTTGCTCAAAGAAATCAACTGCGGCAAAACAATCAGAAACAGCGCCCCTAAAAAAGCGCCGTGGACCGAACCCAGGCCGCCCACCACGATCATGAGCAGCAGGTCGATGGACTGCAAAACGCTGAACTGATCGGGCGATATGAACTGCATTTTGTGCCCATACAACGCCCCGCCCAATCCCGCCAAGGCGGCTGATATGGCAAAGGACAATGTTTTGTAATAGGCCAAATGAATGCCCATGCTTTGGGCTGATATTTCTGAATCGCGAATCGCCACAAAAGCGCGGCCTGTGGGCGAACGCAACAAATTGAGCACACCCAAAGTACTGGCCACAGCCAGCAGCAGGCACAAATAGTAAAAACCTTGGTCGCTGCTCACCTCTTGGCCCCACAGGTTGGGGGCTTTGATGTGGATGCCTGCATTGCCCCCGGTCATGCTCTCCCATCGGGCCAGTACCTCTTCCACGATGAAACCAAAAGACAAGGTGGCAATGCCCAGGTAAATGCCTTTGACGCGCAAAGCCGGCAACCCCACCACCACGCCCACCGCGGCCGACAGTCCCATCGCGCACACCAATGCCGGCACAAAGGACAAGCCTGCTTGTGTGCATACTGCTTGCGTATATGCGCCCACGCCTAAAAACGCAGCGTGACCGATGGAGAATTGACCGGTGAACCCGGCCAATAACATCAGGCCCAAACCCACGATGCCGTAAATCAATACAAAGGTCAGTTGGGCCAACCAGTATTCAGCGAGCAGCCATGGGCAGGCCAGCATCATCAGCATCAAGCATCCATACCAAAACACATGACCGCCGTGCTTTGCCAAGTTGATGTCTTGGTCGTAATGGGTTTTGAAGACAAAGCGCATGTCAGACCTTTTTGCGCAACTTGTCGCCAAACAAGCCGTTGGGACGCACCATCAACATCAACAGCACGACCACATAGGCTGCGATGTCTTTGAAGCCATCGGGCAAATAAAAGCCCGACAAAGACTCTACGCACCCAATCACCAAGCCACCGACGATGGCCCCTGGCAAGCTGCCAAAGCCGCCAACCACTGCTGCCGGAAAGGCTTTGAGCCCAATGAAGCCCATGTTGGCATGCACAAAAGTGATGGGTGCGAGCAGCAAACCGGCCACCGCAGCCACCATCGCGGCCAAGGCCCAGACCATGCTGTTGAGGCGCTTGACCGGAATGCCCATGTAATAAGCAGCCAACTGGTTTTGCGACATCGCTTGCATGGCAATGCCTAATTTGGTGTATTTGAACAATAAGTAAAGTGCCAAGCACAGCAGGGCGGTGACCACCACGACCACCGCTTGTTCGGCATTGATGATCAGAGTGCCCCATTGGTAGGTTTGGTCCTTGTAGGGCACGGCCAGGGTATGGGTATCGGTGCCCATGCCAGGCACCATGGTGACCAAGCCGCGCAACACATAGCCAATGCCAATGGTGAGCATCACCACAGAAAAAGCCGGTTGACCCAAGATGGGGTTGATCACCGCGCGCTCGATCAGATAGCCGGTGGCTGCCATGGCCGCCAAACTGGCCAGCACCGCGACCCAAAAGGGGTAGCCCCAAAAACCCATGACCAGCAAGCCTGCAAAGGCACCCAGCATCATCAACTCGCCTTGGGCAAAGCTCACGGTCTCGGTGGCTTTGTAGATCAGCACAAAGCCCAATGCAATCAAGCCATAAATGCAGCCTTGGGCAATGCCACTGATGACCAATTGCAAAAATTGCACAAAAAAGTTCCTGGGGAATTTAAAAAATCAAAACACCACACACTATGCCCAAACAAGGGCCGGTGATGGCAGGGGGGAAACCCCAGCAAAACGTCTATCCCAGACAGGTTCTGGAGCTGCCGAGACCCATCAATTCAAGGGTGTTGGTTGGAGGCCGAAATCGGACAAGGCTTGCCATCGTTGTCGATGGCCACATAGGTCAGGTTGGCTTGGGTGACCTTCACATATCGCCCTTGTTGGCGCATGCGTTCTGCGTAAACCTCGACCTTGACGGTGATGGAAGTGCGGCCAATGCGCGCCACACTGGCAAAAAAGCTGAGGATGTCACCCACCCGCACGGGTTGTTTGAACACAAACTCGTTGACGGCCACGGTGGCAATGCGGCCTTGCACCAGGCGCGATGGCAGCACTGCACCAGCCAAATCCACCTGGGCCATCACCCAGCCACCGAAAATATCGCCATTGGCATTGCAGTCTGCGGGCATGGGGATGACCTTGAGCACCAACTCCTGATCGGTGGGCAAGGCGACGGGATCGGTGGGCATGGGTTCGGACATGGGCACAATCGGTAAAAACAACATTGTCATGCATGCGCCATCACGCCACCCCTGAACTTCCCCACGACCCCCATGCCCCTCGCGGCGACTGGACGACCATGCGTCGCTTGGTGCCCTATTTGTGGCATTACAAATGGCGTGTCGTGGCAGCCTTGGCCTTCATGGTGGCGGCGAAGTTGGCCAATGTGGGTGTGCCTGTACTGCTCAAGCACCTGATTGACGCCATGACACCCAACCCAGCCCAGCCCCAGGCTTTGCTGGTGGTGCCTGTCGCCCTGTTGGTGGTCTATGGCGTGTTGCGGCTATCGGCATCGGCCTTCACTGAGCTGCGCGAATTGGTGTTTGCCAAAGCCACGCAAGGTGCGGCGCGCCAAATTGCCTTGCAAACCTTTGAGCACCTGCACAGCTTGAGTTTGCGCTTTCACCTAGAGCGCCAAACCGGTGGAATGACACGCGACATCGAGCGGGGTGTGCGTGGGATTGAGTCGCTGATTTCTTATTCTTTGTACAGCATCGTGCCCACCTTGATCGAGGTGGTGTTGGTATTGTCCATCTTGGGTTGGACGTTTGATGTTTGGTTTGCCCTCATCACGATAGCGGCATTGGTGGTTTACATTTTCTTCACGGTTTATGTGACCGAGTGGCGCACCCAGTTTCGCCGCCAGGCCAATGAATTTGACTCTGCGGCCCACACCAAGGCGGTGGACTCGTTGCTCAATTACGAGACGGTCAAGTATTTCAATAACGAAAGCTTTGAGGCCCAGCGCTACGACCGCAGCCTGGATCAATTGCGCCGCGCTCGCTTGAAGGCGCAAACCAGTTTGAGCTTGCTCAACACCGGGCAGCAATTGATCATTGCCGTGGCCTTGATCGCCATGTTGTGGCGTGCCACCCAAGGGGTGGTGGAAGGGCGCATGACCTTGGGCGACTTGGTGATGGTCAACGCCTTCATGATTCAGCTCTACATCCCGTTGAATTTTTTAGGCGTGATCTACCGCGAAATCAAGCAAAGTTTGACCGACTTGGACCGCATGTTTCGACTGCTCGAAAAAGAACGTGAGGTCGACGACGTGTTGGGCGCGCCAGACTTTGCTTGGTCGGGCTCGCCCACCGTGCGTTTTGAAAATGTGCACTTCGCTTATGAAGCCGATCGCCCGATCTTGCAAGGTCTGAGTTTTGAAATCCCAGCAGGCAAAACCGTGGCTGTCGTCGGTGCATCAGGGGCGGGCAAGTCCACCTTGGCGCGATTGATGTACCGCTTCTACGATGTGCCGGCCGACCCCAGTTTGAACGGGCGCATCACCATCGATGGACAAGACATCCGCAGCGTCACCCAATCGAGTGTGCGCCGAGCCATCGGCATCGTGCCGCAAGACACGGTGTTGTTCAACGACACCGTGGCCTACAACATCGCTTACGGCAGACCGGGGGCGACACAAACAGAAGTGGAGGAGGCGGCACGCCAAGCCCGCATCCATGACTTCATTGTTTCGACGCCCAAGGGCTACCAAACCATGGTGGGAGAGCGCGGTTTAAAACTCTCAGGTGGAGAAAAGCAACGCGTGGCCATCGCCCGCACCTTGCTCAAAGACCCCCCCATTTTGATATTTGACGAGGCCACCTCGGCTTTGGACAGCGCCAATGAGCGCGCCATCCAAGCCGAACTGCAAAGTGTGGCGCACAACAAAACCACCTTGGTGATCGCCCACCGCTTGTCGACCGTGGTGGACGCCCATGAAATTTTGGTACTCGACGCCGGTCACGTGGTTGAGCGTGGCAGACATGAGCAGTTGCTGGCCATGCAAGGCCACTATGCCCGCATGTGGGCCTTGCAGCAAAGCACCACAGCCTGATCACCTGGTCAGGGCAAGTCTGTGTCCTCCGGCGGGGCCGAAGCATCGCGCGGTCCGATTTTGCCCAGGCGGGCTTTGAGGGACTGGGGTTGGCCACTGATCAAGGCCGCGTAACTGGTGGTGTTGGCCAGCACTTTTTTGACGTAATCGCGCGTTTCGTTGAAGGGGATGTTCTCGGCCCACATGGCAGCTTCTAGCACCGGCCCACGCCCTTGATCGGGTGCGCGCCAACGCCGTGGGCGACTCGGCCCCGCGTTGTAGGCGGCAGCGGCCATGGCCATGGAGTTGTCCATGCTCTCGAGCACCAGTTTCAAATAAGCGGTGCCAATCGCAATGTTGGTGTCGCGCTGGCTGAGTTGGTCCACGGTGAAAGTTTTGAGGCCTATTTTCTTGGCGGTCCAGCGGGCCGTGGCAGGCATCACCTGCATCAAGCCAGAAGCGCCAACGTGCGAACGCGCATCCATGATGAAGCGGCTTTCTTGGCGGATCAACCCGTACACGAAAGCCGGGTCCAAGCCGATGTCGTTGGCGCGCTGGACCACGGCCGCTTGGAACGGCATGGGGTAGCGCAGCACGGGGTCGAATTGCGCCATCGAGGTGCGATCGCTGGTGTTGATGCAGCGGTCCCAAATGTCGAGCTCACAGGCCCAATGGGCGGCGGCCAGTAACTCGCGGTCGTTCATGCGCCCAGCGTGTCCTTGGGCATTGACCAAATTGGTGGCGTAATTCCACTCTCGCACCCCTTCGGCACGCAAACCGATGGCGATGGCTTTGATGGCCCGTTGCAGTGAAGGGTTGGCCCGGGCTTGGCCCACTTCCTCGGTGGTGGGCGGCGCGGGACGTGCTGGCATTTGGATGCTGCGACCCAATTCCTCCAGGGCCAATTGCTCGTAAAACCCTTTCACGCTGGCAATGCTTTCCCACAAAGTTTGCGCCTGATCTTTTTGGCCACGTGCCTGCAAGGCCCGGCCCAGCCAATAGACCCAGGTCGGCTCTTGGCGTTGGGCCAAGTCCATTGCCAAGATGGCCGACTCCACAGACTTCCATGCGGGCTTGGGGCTGGCCCGCAGAGCTGCACGCACCTTCCAGGCCAGCATGTCGTCGGTCAGGTCGTGGTCGCTGCGGGCCTGCTCGTAGGCTTTCAGGGCATCGCTGTCCAAGCGCATGGCCAATTGGCGTCCAATGGCGCCCCACACCCAATGGCGCTCTTCAGTGGTCAGGTGGATCGACCAGGTGCGCTGCATTTGCTTGTAGGCCTCATCCGGGTCGGTGCCCGCCAGCCGCACCAAGGCCAACACCACCAGTTCTTGCACCGCGTTGCGTGGGTGGGACGTGTTTTGATTTAAAAACCGGCTGGGTTGGGCGTGCAAATCTTTCAAGGGATTGAGCAGTTTGGGCGCTACCAATTGCACTGCATTGCGCGCCGTCACGGGGCGGTTGTTCTCGATGGCCAACCGCGCTTTGCGCCAAACCTCTAAGGGTTTGATCTTTCTGTCTTCAAGCAACTTCTCGGCCGCCAGCGTGCAGCCATCGTCGGCTTGCATCATCGATCGCCACAAATTCAGAACCTCTTTGACGCTGTCTGGGCCAAATGCAGCGGGGTTTTTTTGATGACTCAAAACCAACTCATAACAACGCAATTCGCGGTCATCGCGCATGCGGTAATGGGATTGCTCGGTTTCAAAGGTTGCCCAATCGCGTCGATTGCCCAGCAACATCAGCCAATCATTGCGCAAGCGGTCTTCTTGGTAGGTGCCGGCATAGCGGCTCAGAAATTGCCGCACTTCACTGGTCGAAGCTTCGTCCAAACGTGCACGCAACTCCCAATAGGCGGCCCAGGGTTCCAGCACATGGCCGCGAACTTGTGGCAGCAAAGCGCTCAAACGCCTGCGGTCATTGCGCTTGAAGGCGTCTGCCATGTCCAACAAAGCAGACTGCGCCAACCCCTCATGGGTGCCCGTACCTTGGGCGTGGGCGGGAGGCACCAGCGCTGCCAACAAGGGCAAGCCAGCAAACAATGACACAATGAAGCGCTTGAACATACATGGATTATCGGTGGCTTGACCGATGGACCGTTGACAGGGTGTTTGTTGACGGCCATCGAGGTGCCCCGAACGATGCAATGGATAAAAAATCACTGCGCCAAAGCCTGCTTGAGCAGCGCTTGAACTTGCCCGATCGGCAATTGCGCTGCGACATGCTGCAGCAGGTCATGCGCATCTGGTTGGTGGGCAGGCCCGATGTGGTCATTGGTGCCTACTGGCCCATCAAGGGCGAGTTTGACCCCTTGCCCGCTTTGCACCGTTGGAAAGAAGACGGCGAGTTGCTCGACCAACCGCAACCACGGCGCATTGGACTGCCGGTGATCGACAAGCTCACCAAAACCCTGACCTTTCATGCTTGGTACCCTGGTTGCCCCATGCAAGAGGATGCCTACAACATCCCCAAACCCAAGGACACGGAAGTGGTGGTGCCTACATTGTTGTTTGTGCCTTGTGTGGGCTATGGTCCGGGTGGTTATCGCTTGGGCTACGGCGGCGGCTTTTATGACCGCACCTTGGCCCAGCTCATACCCAAGCCCCACACGGTGGGCCTGGGTTTCACACAAGGCTTTGTGGCCGACCTTGAGCCTGAAGCCCACGACATCCCGCTGGAGGCGATCCTCAACGACAACGGCGTGGTGTGGCCGGTGGGTTGAATCTGCATGGCCCGCCCCAAGTCCGCATCCCACGACCTCAAGCGCGAGGAAATTTTGGACATTGCCGCACTGTGCTTTGCCCAGTCGTCTTACCCGGCGGCCAGCATGAACGACATCGCCATGGCGGGGGGCACCTCCAAGGCACGGCTTTATCACTATTACGACAGCAAACAAGCCATTTTGTTTGACCTGCTGGACCGTTACACGCTGCGCTTGCTGGGCTTGATTGGCGAGACGGAGGCCGTGGCCCAGCGGCGCAATCTCGATGAACGTGCTGCTTTACATGAGCTGGTGCGGCGCTTTTTGCAGGAGTACGAAACCTCTGCCACCCGCCATGTGGCTTTGGTCAATCAAACCCAATTTTTAAGCGATGACCAACGCGCACTCATCGTGGGCCGCCAGCGTGATGTGGTGGCCGCATTCACCCGCTTCATCAAGCGCGCTTACCCGCAGCGCATCAACGCCCGCAACCAAACCGCCTTGACCATGATGCTGTTTGGCATGATCAATTGGACGTTCACTTGGTTGCGCCCTGGTGGACCCATGAGCTACGCCGACTTTGCCAGTGAGGTGATTGCCACCTTGGAGCATGGCTTTGAAGCCCCAGCGCCTGTCGCTTGAAGGCACAGCGCTGGATACAATTTTTTAATTCGTTGACCCCATACCAACCCCACAGGAGACACCATGTCCAAAGCCTTTGCCAGCCAAGCCGATTTGGCCGATAAAAAAATCACCTTTGAGCAGCTCAGCGCCCATTGCTGGGCTTATACCGCTGAGGGCGACCCCAACTCAGGCGTGGTGATCGGCGAGCGCAGCATTTTGGTCAGCGATGCCACTGCCACACCGGCCATGGCGCAAGACTTGATCGCCAAAATACGCACCATCAGCGACAAACCCATTCAGTATGTTTTGCTCACGCATTACCACGCGGTGCGTGTGCTGGGTGCCAGCGCCTTCAAGGCCGAAGGGGCCAGCGACATCATTGCCAGCCAGGGCACCTATGAGTTGATCGTCGAGCGAGGTGCCGCTGACATGAAAAGCGA
>Ga0114977_10003386_pt1 | contig 10258 bp, 10 predicted proteins | sample S_130805_MF_Meta_FD_87026 | JGI IMG/M metagenome (GOLD analysis project Ga0114977, IMG submission 87026) | Freshwater microbial communities from Lake Simoncouche, Canada to study carbon cycling - S_130805_MF_MetaG | ecosystem: Environmental > Aquatic > Freshwater > Lake | place: Lake...
TTGCCCACACCACCAAACAAAGCGTCATGCTCTTTTTGAATAGCCGCGTCGTCCATTTCGCGGGCCACGCCTACAAGCTGTCGCCACGGCTCTTCCAAAAATCCACCTGCTGCTGGTGCCTCAGTCGCTGCAACGCGCAATTGCGCCAGCAACTCAGCACGGCTTGGTGCGTAAAACAGTTCGGCGATCACGCCATAGAGCTCGGCGCGCGCGGTTTCTTCATCCAAGGCAGAGCTAGAAGGTGGATTTGTCATGAGATTTTTTGTTCGTCGCCGGCAGAGTAAATATCGATCACACGGCAATCGCCGCACATTTTGAGTCGCTCCAAAGCGGCGCCTTGGAACATCGCGTGTCCAGCCAATTTGCCCAACATAGCTTCCACCCCTTTGAGGGTACCGAAAGGTTTTTTACAACGGATGCATCCATAAGGCTGGGTCTCATTGAGCACACGCACCTCTTTGCGCTGCGGGGTGAGTAAAAGGCGTGAGGTTAAATCGATCGCTTTTTCAGGGCAAGTCGTCACGCATAAGCCGCATTGCACACAGTTTTTTTCTACAAAACGCAACTGAGGCGCTTGGGTGTTGTCTTGCAAGGCTTGCGCGGGGCACGCACTCACACAACTCATACACAAAGTGCAAGTCTCTTTGTTGATGTTGACCGTGCCGAACAAGGCACCCTCTTGGGGTAGTGGCAATGCTTCTGGTGGGTTAGGTGTTTTGAGAGCAGGCGCGTGTTCAAGAAAATGGTCTATCACTAGCCCCAAAGTGCCACGCTTTTCGGCGGTTACTGCAAATGGTGCGACTGGCACTTTGGCTTTTAAACGCTGTGCGCCGACTGTCAATCTTTGCAAATCAGCGTCGAGTTCCAGCGCATTACCAACTTGCACCAACTGCAAGGGAACTTGCCCTTGACCTGTGTATCCCAATCCTTCCAAAAGCGCTTGGCCTTGCGCCATTTGCGCTTGCACACCTTCAAAATATTGCGGCGCTTCTTCATCTGTCATCAAGACCAACACTTGCGCGGCACCATACGACAAAGCGCTTAACCAAACGTCTAACCCAGTGCTGGCGGTATGCCACAAGGCCAATGGAATGACGTGTGCTGGCAAGCCTTGGGCGAGGCGCAGTTGCGCTGCGCGACCGACCTCTTCTATCAACGCTTGGCCTTTGCCTTGGGTGTGAAGCAACAGAACAGCGTCTTTGCCGCCTGCCTTGGAATAAGTGTTGAGCAGTGTTTTAAGTTTGAGTCCGGTATGACTGGCCGCAGGATAGGCATAAGTCAAAGCGCCAGTCGGGCACACGGTGGTGCAAGCACCACAGCCAACACAGAGGTTGGGATTGACCACAATTTGTTGGCGCGACTTGTCGGAACGAATAGCTTCCGCCGAGCAAATGTCGATGCAAGCATTGCAGCCTACTTGCTCATTACGGCTATGCGCGCAGAGTTTTTGTTTGTAAGCAAAGAAGCGGGGCTTTTCAAACTCGCCCACCAACTCACGCACCTTGAGCAACGTAGACGTTGTGGCATCACGGAAATAACCTTGCGGCAAAGCGTGTTGGCTAAACGCGCTGTGCGCACGCAGGTCGAGCACCATGTCGAATTCAGCAAGCTCTTCGGCAGCTTGGCGGTCAAAGTTGATTGCCCCTACTGCTCCGCATGCCGTCACACAGTCGCGGTGTGAGGTGCACTTGTTGAGGTCAATTTGGTAGTCCAACCCAATGGCTTGCTCGGGGCAGGCGGCCACACATGCGTTACATCGTGTGCAAACGTCCAAATCAATCGGGTTGCTGCGCTTCCAAGTCAATTTGAAAGCACCTAACCATCCGTCTAACTTAACAATCTCACCGCCTAACACGGGGTGGTTTCGGTTTTGGGTGCTGATAGCTTGTCGCGACTGTGCACCCATTTTGGATACGCCATCCTGATTAGTTTGCGATGTATCGCCTTGCGTAAAAACTGTTACCTGCAAGTTATCCGCCAACATAGCGGCCACGGGCTCTGCAACATCTAGCGTTCCGATGATCAACAGACGGCCGTTGCTCTTATAGGTAACCGTAGGAACGGGGTCTGGGTCTGGCAGATGCGCGGCAGCCAGAAGCGCAGCGATTTTGGGCGACGCGTTTTTAGCGTCTCGACTCCAACCACCGGTCTCGCGAATATTCACGAACTTGATGACCGAAGTTTTAGCGTGGGTCTGAACCGCCAAATCGCCAAAGAGCCTTTGCTCTTGGGTGCAAGCCACCACCACATCGTCATTGCCTTGAATCGCTTGCAGGTAAGCGCCGACATCGCGCCGACACAACGCAGTATGAAGCGTCAGCGGTTCAGACAGGCTTTGACCCAGCGCCTTCGGGTCGAGGGGCTGGGTCTGGTTGCAGTCGCAAATCAGTGTGGTCATGCGTGAGGGGCTCGGGTTTTGAAATTGTTGCAGAAGGGACGGACTGTGCCACGACTTGGGTGTCGTTGGCGCTAGGGATGTCATTTAGATTCGCATGCGCGTCTTTTTTCTCGTCATCTTCATCTTCAAAAAGATTCAAAAACTTAGCGCTGACCATCTGTCGCAACATCGCTTGGGGGATTGGGTCAGATTGTCCGTAGTCGTCGATGTAAACATCCATTCGGTCCATCACATTGAAATGCGGATCGGCAAACAGCTTTTTCATCGCCGCGTTTTTCACCTCTGGCGCGACCTCGCCGGCCATGAATTGGGTGTAGTCGGAATCCTTGGTGAGACTTTGTACATCTGCCATCGAAGGGGCTGGCTTTTGTTGCGCAGCGCTATCCAAGTGGGTTTTCTGATCGCCCTCTTGATCTAGCGAACCAACCAGCTTCGTCGGTGGCGCCAAGCTTTTTTCACTAATTTCATCCAAAGCGACGTTCTGGCGAACCTCCGCTTTGCGTCGAGACCAACGACTTAAAAAGCCTGCTGGGGTTTCATCATTGGCCATGTTGCCCACCTCGCACTTTGTTCGTGCTCACCGAAGCCGGATTGCCAAAACGGTCTTGCAAACCCTTGAAGCTCTCTGGCCGTTTGCGTCGTTTGGTCTCTTCCACCCAATGGGTTTGGGCGAAGTCGGCCATCCATGCGACCACCTCGACGGGAGCTTTGACTTGGTCTACGTTTTCTTGCGCGTCCAACCAACGGCCTGCGTCGTGGTAACTCAAACTCACCATGGCTGGGACGGCGATGACTTCGTCTGCAATCGCAGGTTCCTCTTCCATACGCCACAAGACAAACCAGCAGGGGTCCGGCGAAGTGAGGTTGAGGTAGTAGCCTTCAGGGTCGTCTTTGAACAACTCCACCGTAAACCCAGGATGCAACCAAATTTGCTCGTCTTCTGTTTGCCGTAAACATTGGGGCGCAGTGCCAAAGTGCTCTGCGTGCGGCGCCAAGTCATGCCCCACCACGTCATGCAAGACCCAACGCCAAGGCTGCCAATGGCTCATAGCACCGGGCACACGCTCGCGGCGCATGACGACGGCTACTTGCAGACTAGGGCGTGAGGACATGCGGCGATCTTATAGAGGTGCACTAGCTTTTAATTTCAAAGGGATTCAGAAGATCCACGCCAAAAGATTTGAAATCTGCAACATTGCGAGTCACAACCTTGAAGTTATGTACCAAAGCGGTAGCAGCAATCATGGCATCTTCATACAAAGTGTCTGAAGTACGGTGCATGAGGCGCGACCATTTGCGAAAAGCCGCCCCGTCCATAGGAAGCACACTGAATGAATCGGCCAGTTGATCCAGCCAACTTTCAATCTCTTTTGCTTTTAAAGGATCTTGCTCTCTAGTTAACTCGATGCCCGCTTGGATTTCAGCCAATGTCACCGCAGAAATAAAGAGGTCGCTATCGTTGATCGATTGAATCCAACCCACTACCCCGGTATGGGGCTTGGTTCTACGCAACTCAGAGACAATGTTGGTGTCTAACAAATACATCTTCAGGAAATTCCATCGATAGAACGTCTTTTCGCCTTGCCTCGCAATGGCACAGAAAAGGTATCGGATCGCCCCTGCTCGGATAAAAGCAATTCTTTCAAAGTCATCCTGGATGTTGCCTGCATACGCTGCCAAACCGGCAACGGGACCAGCACAGCAGCATCTACGCCACGCTTACTGACCATTTGAGGACCATCGCTTATGCAAGCATCTAGAAATTCGCTAAATCGGGCTTTAGCATCTTGTATAGGCCAAGTTTGCATAAAACACCTCCTTTTGACTAGTTACCTGACTAGTTTAATCGAGGCTTATCCACTTTGCAAGCGACTTTTAATACCGTCTTATTGCGCATATAGCCAACCTTGGTTTCCAAAGATTTAGGTAACAACAGTCCTCAATACGTCTCCAAATGCAAACGCCCTTCACGCTTCAAAACGGGGGCAATTTGCTCCCAGCCAATTCCGGCGTCATTGGCGATATCGCGCAAGGCCATGACAACGCCCTCTTCCATGCTCTTCAAACCACAGACATAGAAGTGGGTGTTTCCGTCTTTGAGCAAAGAAGCCAAATCGGCGCTGCGTTCACGCATGGCGTCTTGTACATAGTGTTTGGGCTGTCCCGGAGTGCGAGAAAACGCGAAGTGGATATCAATAAAGTCTTTAGGTAACTTTTGTAAAGGACCAAAGTACGGCAATTCTTGCTGGGTGCGCGCGCCAAAAAATAGCAACAACTTGCCACCTTCAAACTTGCCGCTTTGGCGAAGTCTGCGACGCCACTCCGTCATCGCGCGCATTGGCGCGCTACCCGTGCCCGTGCAAATCATCACGATGTGCGATTTGGGATGGTTAGGCATCAAGAAACTAGATCCAAACGGCCCGATGACTTGGACGTCATCGCCAATCTTCAAATCACATAAGAAGTTAGACGCCACGCCTTTGACTGCTTTGCCTTGGTGGTCTTCCACCACACGCTTCACAGTCAAAGACACGTTGTTGTAACCCGCGCGTTCCCCATTACGCGGGCTTGCAATCGAATACTGGCGCGCATGGTGCGCCTTGCCTTGTGCATCCAAGCCAGAAGGAATCACACCAATCGATTGGCCCTCTAAAACAGGAAACGGCATGCCACCAAAGTCCAGCACGATGTGGTGCGTTTCGTTGTTTGTGCCTGCATCATTGACTTGCACATTGCCGACTACCTTGGCGGTAATTGGAGTCTTAGGACCGTGCAAATTCACATACGGATGAGCGGCAGACCAAGGTGGCAGAGTAGACCCGTAACTAGAAGATGTAAACGCTTGGGCTTCTTGGGAATCTGAAGCAACAAATGTTGCTGCCGCCTCTTGTTGCGCTGTAGCAGTTTGCGGCGCTGAGGCAACCACAGGCTCATGCAAAACTTCAGGCAACTCGTCCCATCCCAACTGCTCCTCCAAGCTGTAAGCAGATGCTTTTGGCATCGAACGCCAGTTATCAATCGACCCCGTCGGGCAAGGCGGCACGCAGGCCATACACAAATTACATATGTCAGCGTTCACCACATAGTTACGCGAGTCATGCGTAATCGCACCCACTGGACATGTGGCCTCACAGGTATTGCATCGAATGCAAATCTCGGGGTCGATCAGATGCTGTTGTATGAGTTCTGTGGTGGCGGTCATGGCAATTAATTAAACCGAACGTAATCAAAATCCATAGCCTGACGGTTAATCCCCATATTAGGCGGCGCAATCCAATTAGCAAACTTGCCAGGCTCGACAACCCGCCCCATCAAACTAGCCACATAGGCGCGATCTTCAGAGGTAGGCAACCACTCACCCACCTTGACACTCCACTCCGACTCAGACACCACTCGACCATCCGGCGACACTTTGCTTCCAGAGAGCGAACCAATATTGCGGTGGAAAGCTTTGTGTGGAACGGTCAATTTGAAAGGAATACCTGCCTTGGTGATCACACGGTTCCAGCGCTCGACACCACCCACCGAATCATTGATGTAGTCGTCGCGCAGCACTTCGTTCAAAGCGTTGAGCATGGGTACTTCTTTTTCTTGCAACTGGCCATTGACCACTTCCAAAACTTTGTAATGCTCACCACGCAAAGTATGGTCGTCGTTGCGCTTGCCTTCTTCGTAGCGGCCTTTCAAGCCAGAGCTGTAAAACGTGGCAGCGTTAGAAGATTCATCCGCGCCGAACAAATCGATGGTGACGCTGAAGTGGAAGTTGATGTAGCGCTGAATCGTCGGCAGATCAATCACACCTGCTGCGCGTAATTTGTTGACGTCATCGGTTTTGATTTGGTTCATCATCTCGACGGTGCGTTGGATCACGCGCGAAATACCTGACTCACCTACAAACATGTGGTGCGCTTCTTCGGTCAACATGAACTTGGTCGTGCGGGCCAAGGGGTCAAACGCACTTTCAGCCAATGCGCACAACTGGTATTTACCATCGCGGTCGGTGAAATAGGTGAACATGAAGAAGCTCAGCCAGTCAGGCGTTTGCTCGTTGAAGGCTTGCAAGATGCGGGGGTTGTCGTCGTTGCCACTGCGACGCTCAAGCAAAGCTTCAGCTTCTTCGCGGCCATCGCGTCCGAAATGTTTGTGCAGCAAATACACCATCGCCCAAAGGTGACGCCCTTCTTCCACATTAATTTGAAAGAGATTGCGCAAGTCGTACATGCTCGGCGCAGTCAGCCCCAAGTGGCGCTGCTGCTCAACAGATGCTGGCTCTGTATCGCCCTGCGTCACGATGATGCGACGCAAGTTGGCGCGGTGTTCGCCGGGCACGTCTTGCCAAACGCTCTCGCCCTTGTGATCGCCAAAGTGGATCTTGCGCTCTTGATCGCCTGGGTTCATAAAAATTCCCCAGCGGTAGTCACGCATCTTCACGTGACCGAATTGCGCCCACCCTTGCGGGTCGACGCTCACGGCTGTGCGCAGATAAACGTCCATATCGGTCGAGCCTTCAGGGCCCATATCGTCCCACCAGTTGATGAAGTTGGGTTGCCATTGCTCCAATGCGCGCTGCAAGGTGCGGTCACCAGAGAGGTCGACGTTATTCGGGATTTTTTCGCTGTAGTTGATGCCTGTCATGGGATGCTCCAGTGTGGGTAATTTTTTAAACGCGGTTTAAATCGAATGCGGCTTTTTCGCCTTTGCCGTAGACCTTCAAAGCGCCCTTTTCGCCAACAGCGTTGGGGCGGTTGAAGATCCAGTTTTGCCATGCAGACAAGCGGCCAAAGATGCGTGTCTCCATCGATTCTTTTTGGCAGAAGCGTAAGTTCGCTTCTAAGCCAGTCAGACTGTCGGGCGACATAGATGCACGCTCTTCGATGGCAATGCGAATCTCATCGGCCCAGTCGATGTCGTCGGGTGCGGCGGTCACGAGACCTAAGGCTAAGGCTTGGTCGGCATCTAGCATCTGGCCCACTACAGCACGCACGTTTTCTAGCGGTTGCACTTCTTCATAAAAGCGACGTTGTAAACGCGACTGGTGGTTCACCATGGGGAAGTGCCCGAAGTTCAAAGCGCTCAAAGCCAATTTGGGGGGTTTTTCTGGTGTGTCGGGCAAGGCCAACATATAAGTACGGTCTGCGGCGAAAGCCAACTCAGCCAAAGTGCCAACAAAGCAGGAGCCCTCATCGACCAACGCAAATAGAGAGCGCGAAGAGACATCGATACGCGCCAAGGTGCGACGCAACATGCCCAGTGTCTCGTTGACCAACCAATGGCTGGCGTTGTCCAGCAACACAGAGTCTGACTGCAAGGCCAATTGCGCGTCGCCTGCGGTGCGCAAGAGCCATGTGCCGACGTCGAGTTCATTAGTTCGCATGCTCAAAATCGCATCGTCTAACTCGCGCGCCATTTGCAAGGGGTACCAATTCGCGCCCGCAGCTTCGATGCCTGCGATTGTCTTAGGCACTGCGGATTTAGGCGCATGCACGGTAAACGTCGCTGTGCGCTTGGCGCGGTCAATCGCAACTTGGACATTTTCGTAAGTTAGACCGTCCGAGCTTGTTGTTTTGTTCAAGGGCGTTAACTTCACGCCTTTGCCTGCAGCTGCAGCGCCAGCGCGTTTGCTTTGCGCGGCATAGCGGGTGGCGCGCGTTTGTACCGCCTCTGCAAATTTAGCGGGCTTGGCGATTTCGTCGACCAAACGCCAATCGACCGCGCGTTGGCCGCGCACGCCTTCGACGCTGGTACAAAAGATATCTGCGTGGTCGTGGCGCACTTTGCGTTTATCGGTGATGCGCGTCAAACCACCTGTGCCGGGTAATACGCCGAGCAGGGGCACCTCGGGCAATGAAACGCTGCTCGAGCGGTCATCGACCAAAACGATGTCATCGCAGGCCAAAGCTAATTCATAACCGCCTCCGGCGCATGCGCCATTGACAGCGGCAATGAACTTCAGGCCGTCATGGCGGCTGGAGTCTTCGATGCCATTGCGGGTTTCATTGGTGAACTTACAAAAGTTGACTTTCCAAGCGTGGGTAGAGAGCCCCAACATAAAGATATTTGCGCCTGAGCAAAAGATGCGGTCTTTCAAACTGGTGACGACAACGCTTTTGACCTCTGGGTGCTCGAAGCGGATGCGCTGCAAGGCGTCGTGCAATTCAATGTCTACGCCCAAGTCATATGAGTTGAGTTTGAGCTTGTAGCCCGGTCGGATGCCGGCGTCTTCGTTGATATTGAGTTGCAGGGTGGCGGTTTCGCCATCGTATTTCACCGACCAGTGTTGGTATTGGCTAGGGTCGGTTTCGTAATTGACCGCCGTTGTATTGGGCATGTTTGTCTCCTCGTTTTTATGCATCATAATGCATTTATACAAATTGTTGGTTGCATTTTAATGCATTTATCACTAATTTAATAGGCTTATGCCATTTTCAGCAGCGGGTCGACTCTTTTCTGAGTGGTTAGCTAAGAAGCTAACTGGGCAGTTTCAATGCGCCCCTAATTTGCCGCCGAAGCTCCCTAAAACTATCTTCCAAAGGCTGGGCGCTGGTGTCAAACACCATATCAGCCTTGGCATAAAAGGCCGAACGACCATCCAAGATGCGTTTTAAGTCTTCCAAAGCTTCGTCGCTCCCTGCCATCGGTCGCATATCACCTTGGGCTGCGACGCGGCTCAAGTGGTCCTCGGGCAAGGCTTTGAGCCAGACTGTGAAGCACGTGCTCAGGGCTTCATTGAAAGTGCTCGCCTCTGACACCAAACCGCCTGGCGTAGCGATCACCACCTCTTTATATGTATGGACGGTTTCTTCTAGGGCGCGCTTTTCATAACGGCGGTAGGCGTTTGCGCCATAGAGACTGTGGATCTCCGAAATATTGCAGCCTGCGTATTTTTCAATTTCACGGCTCAACTCGACAAAAGGCCAGCCCAAGTCGTCCGCCAGACGCTTTCCAAGGGTCGACTTGCCGGCGCCGCGCAAGCCCACCAAAGCAATGCGGCGAAATCTTGCCGCTTCGTCGCCATGGTCCGCAAAGATCTCTGCAATGCTGGTTCGCACCCGTTGCAACTGTGCTTCGTTGCGTCCGCCAAGTAACTCTCTTATTAGTAGCCATTCCGGAGAAGAGGTGGTCACATCCCCCAGCAACTCGACTACCGAGCAATTCAGCGCTTGGGCGACTTGGAGCAGTATCAATATGGAGGCGTTGCCGCTGCCCGCCTCCAAGTTAGCCAGATGCCGCTCCGATACCTGCGCGGCTTGGGCCACGGCGCGTCGGGTCATGCCTCGGCGTGCGCGCAACATGCGAACCCGCTCTCCCAAACTGGCTAGAAAAGGGTGTCGGGGATGGCTTTCATGATCGACCATATCTGCACTTTAATGCAATTTACTCAAAAAATGCAAAATAGTGCATTACTTTTCAAAGTTATAGCTGTCAGTAATCATGACATATTGGGTTTGGCATTTTTATTGCTTTGAAGGGATTAGGTTAACTCCAAGTGAGAGAAAAATGGCAGATCCAGTTTCATCCGTTAGCGGCTCCAGCACAAATCTTGTGTTGAGCACTACCTTGCCTGTCGATACGGTAGACATAGCTACTTTGAGCTCGGATGAGATCAAGGCACTCAGCACATCGGAGTTTTCCACACTAACTACCGCACAGCTCGCATTGATTCAGCCTGAGTCGATTCCGGGCCTCACCAGCGCACAAATTGCTTCAATGCCTACAGGGTCTGTCGCAGCGTTGACAAATGACCAAGTGTCACAGTTGACCACGTCTCAGCTAACAGGTCTTAAAACTTCTTTGTTACAGGAGTTCAAACCGGCACAACTGCAAGCTATGAAAACCTCGCAAATCAGTGGCTTACAGCAA
>Ga0114977_10003388_pt1 | contig 10257 bp, 7 predicted proteins | sample S_130805_MF_Meta_FD_87026 | JGI IMG/M metagenome (GOLD analysis project Ga0114977, IMG submission 87026) | Freshwater microbial communities from Lake Simoncouche, Canada to study carbon cycling - S_130805_MF_MetaG | ecosystem: Environmental > Aquatic > Freshwater > Lake | place: Lake...
AACCGCATCCAGCGGAAGCTCCAGCAACTGCTCCACCGTCGCGACCACCGGCACCCCGAATTGCCGCTGCAGGCCGTCGCGGGCGGGAGCGCCGCGATCCATGATGGCAACAAGCGCGGCATTGGCGGCTGGAAGGATGCCCTCGGGAATCGTGCGCCTTCGCGCGATTCCGCTGCCACCGATTACACCCCATCGGACCTTTTTCACGTTATTCCTCCTTCTCCCGGTATCCGGGACAGGTCGCCATTGATGGTGATGCCACCGTCGGCGACTAGAATAACTCCATTAAGATACGAAGCCTCGTCCGAGGCGAGAAAGAGAGCAACTCGGGCGATCTCCTCCGGCCTGCCGTACCGCCGCAGCGGAGTGCGCAGCTTCAAGAAGCGCTCCTCGTCGAAGCGCCCGGAGTCCGACGGATTGCTTCCCTTCAACATCGGGGTCTGGATCGCCGCGGGAGCGATACAATTGACGCGCACGCCGCGCGGGCCGTATTCCACGGCCATCGAACGCGTCAGCGCCACGGTCGCACCCTTGCTGGCAGTGTAGGCATCGCAATTTGGAATGCCAATCTGCGATGCGCTGGAGCCCGTATTGATTATCGCTCCTCCCTGGCGCAGGAGCAACGGCAGGGCGCGCTGGGTGCAATGAAACAAGCCGTCGAGGTTGATCGAAAGCACGCGTCGCCAGGTCTCCCATGCCACGTCCGCCAGCGGGCCATCTTTGTCGCTGAGGTAAACCGAGGCGTTGTTGTAGAGCACGTCCAGCCGGCCGAACTGCCGGTCGATCTCCGTAAAAGCAGAAGCTACACTCGCGGGATCGGCTACATCGGTACGGATGAAATGAGCCCGACCTCCAGCATCAGAAATCACCCGAACCACCTCGCGTCCATCGTCGGCCGACAGTTCCAGCACGACGACCGTCGCGCCCTCCCGGGCGAACAACTCCGCGGCCGCGCGGCCAATGCCACGACCGGCACCGGTAATTGCTGTCACCTTGCCTTTGAGTCTCATGGGATCCGCCCTCCTGTTTTGAGCAATTCACGAATCGTTTGGGCCACGTTTGATCGCGTGAGACCCACCTGCTCCCGGGTGTAGGTCCAGTCGCCGAGATTTTCACAAAACTGATCCGGAATGCCCACGCGCCGGAACGGGACGGACACACCATTTTCCGCCAGCACTTCCGCACAGGCACTGCCGAGCCCGCCGATGACACTCTGTTCTTCGACGGTTATGATCGCGCGATGCGACCGGGCCGCTTCCAACACCGCCGAGGCATCAAGCGGTTTGAGCGAACACATGTTGATGACGGAAGCTTTGATGCCTTCAGTTGCCAGAAGTTCGGCCGCTTGCCACGAGTAACGCAACGCGGCGCCGACCGAAATAATGGCCGCATCGCTGCCCCGGCGCAGCCATTCCGCCTTTCCAATCTGGAAGTCGCCATGAAACGGAATATCGAGCGGTTCCAATCCTTCGGCGCCCGGGGCATAGATTTCCGGTGGTCCCAGCAACACAACCGGACCCACGTGAGCCATCGCCACCGGGAAAGCCAGACGGAATTGCGCGTCGTCCATCGCCGCGAGGACGGTCAGGTTTGGCACCACCCGATACAATGCGATGGATTCCAAATCGTGATGCGTGGTGCCATGGGAACAGTTGGCCAGTCCGAGCGCGACGGAGACAATCTTCCCGTTGCTGTTGTGTCGGCAGAAATAGGTCCGCAACTGCTCGAAGTTCCGCAGCGGCGTGAACGGCGACCATGCCTGCACCACCGGGATCATCCCCATCTGGGCCAGACCGGTGGCCATGCCCAATTGGTTTTGCTCCGCGATACCGACGTCGAAGGCCCGCTCCGGGAAGCGCCGCAGAAATTCCTGGTCCATCGTGTCAACGCCCACATAGCAAATGCGCGGGTCGCGGGCGGCGTGTTCGCAAAGCAGCTCGCTGAACGAACTCGCCGCACTGCCCAGCGAAATCTCCTCGATCTGCCGGAACAGACTCATCGATTTTGTCGGTGTGGGAGGATTCATACGGGCTGACCCTCCAGTTCCTGTAGCGCCTTCTCCAGCAAGCTCATTTCAAAATCGCGACCAAAGCGCCCGCAATGAATGTGCCCCGATTCAAGGAATGAGACCCCCTTGCCCTTGACCGTGTCAGCGATAACCACCGAGGGCTTTCCTTTCACCAGCGGCAAGGCCTCCAAGGCCGTCAGCAGCGCTTCAGGGTCATGTCCGTCCACGCGGCGGGTTTCAAAACCAAAAGCGGCAAACCGCTGCTCCAGCGGCTCAAGGCGCATCACCGTCTCGGTGCCGCGGTCGTTGGATTGATAGCCGTTGCGATCCACGATCACCGTAAGGTTGTCGAGACGGTAATGATTCGCCGACATCGCCGCCTCCCAGAAGAGGCCTTCCTGTAGCTCACCATCGCCCGTAACAATCACCACACGCCCCGGCCGTTTTTGCACCCGCTGCGCCAACGCTGCACCCACCGCCAGCGACAAGCCGGTGCCTAATGCTCCGGTCGAAAACTCAATCCCAGGTGTGGTCGTCGCCGTGAGACCGTGCAAATGCGAGCCAAAGTCCTCAACATGCTGCAAATCATCCCATGGAAAGAACCCCAGGTCGGCCAGCGCCACGTAAACCGGCTCGCACGCATGACCGCGCGAATTGATGAAAATATCCCGGTCTGCCCATGCTGGGTTCTTCGGATCAAGCCTTAGCACGTGGTAAAACAGGCATGCGATGATGTCCGCGCTGGAGAGCGCTGCGCCCGCATGCAGCGTACGACTGTTGAGTTTTAGTCCTTCGTAGCGCAGGAACTTTGCCTTGGTGCGCAGTCGCGAAACCAAATCGGCATCGTCGGCGCACTTTGCTTGGGAACTACCTGGTGAGAGTATTGGTTCGGGAACCGCCAGTTGGGTTCCGATGGGATTACATATCGGCATAAAGAATTCGGTGAATGCTAATTAGCAGGTGTTTGGTGTACTCTATATTGGAACAATGAAGAACGTACCCATCGCCGAGTACCACAATTCGGGTGATCCGATTCTTGAAATTCGTCGAAAATAGGATTGGACAAGCTGCAGCGCTAATTCGTCAGCCACTTCAGACCGAGGTCGCACTGGTGCTTCATAAGGTCCACGGGCACGGGTTTGCGATTTTGGAAGTCCCAGAAGTAGAGACCCAGCGCGATGCGGGCATCCTTCAGCGCGAGTTTTTCCAGCGCGGCGAGGTTGACTTCCAATTCAGGGATCTCCTCGGAGTTCCAGGTCCAGAGCGTGAGCACGTCGAATTGGTCGAAGAATGTCGCCAGAGGCGGTTCGCAGTCTTGGAAGACTGGCGCCGCGAGCTTCCGCGCGAGATTGATTTCGTGTGTGTAGAGCGTCGCCCAGATTTCCAAGGGACGGCCCGCGGCCTTCATCTGTTCACGTGCGTTCTTTAGCTCATCGACGCGCATCGCGGGCTGGCCGACCATGTGGCCGTCGGGCTGCACTTTGGCCTTCACGATGAAGTCATCGAGATAGACTCCGGTGATGTTCGGGAACTTCTTCGCGAGCTCAAGCACGGGTGGGAGTTCCTTCATACCGCCGTGGCCGCCCGCACCGACGACGGACCATACCACGCGGTCCAGCGGCGCAAAGGACATGGCGTATTGTTCGAAGCTCGTGCGCCAACGTCCCGGCTCGGCGCTCGGTAGCGGCGGAATATCGCGAGCGCGAATGAAAAGCAGATTCGGCACGCCCAGCCAGAAAGCGCCCTCAGCCGGTGTCATCCTCGAGCCTCCCGGCGCGAAGTTCTCGATGTGATGCTTGGACTGATACTCTACGTTGTTCGCCCCGGCGTGAACGGCGAAGAGCCAAAGCCGGTCGCGCACGGTCATGGCGGCTGAGGGTTGCGGCTGAGTGTAAGCCGCGAGCGGAGCGAGCAGCAGGGCGGTGAGGGTGTAGAGAAGCTTCATGAAGCAGGCAGCGAATAATTTTGCGGATGCATATCGCATGTGTGAACTCATTGTGGTGAGATGGGCACTGCGTCGAGTGTCAGCACTTCGAACGGTTTTAACTCGAACGAATGACGCACTCCCGCCGTCAGAATGATTGGACTCGCCCGGTCGCTCTCGCCCCAAGAACTCTTGAGGGAATAGGTGCGCGCGGCACCCGGCGGCAATTCGAACGCCTCGCCGATGTCGAGCGAAAGGGTTGCGGGTTGGTCGGAGGGATTCCTGAGCGAGAGAATTCCTTTACGCTGCGACCAAGCCGCCCAACCGTAGATCTCGTCCTTTGCCGGATCCCCTCCCACCCAATGCGTATCCGCCAGCACATCGGCATTGGCACGCGACCATTTTGATCGCTCCGCCAATACATCCCAAGCACGGCTCGTCATAAGACCCGGTGTAACGTAAAGCTCCTGCGCGTTGACACCAGAGGCAAAAAAGGAACGGATTTCATCGACGATATCCCCCTCTTCAAACGACTTTACGCGACCGCCCCCGTTGATCATGATACCATGCGTCATCAGTGAAGAAATTGGATAGAGTGGACCGTTCACTAACACACGATTATGGACTTCGTAGTCGCGATAAGTGATCCACTGCTGACGCGAACTTCCTTTTGTACCTGCCAGACCGGTGTCGCCTCCGCCGCGCCAAATCGCATCTGCCCGCAGGAGCCAAAAGGGCGATGCCCACGTGCCGGAGGAAGTATTGATGAAGATCTCAGGATCGGCCAGACGCAGTTCAGCAAGCAGGCGCCACAGCGACTCAACATCGCTGCGATATTCGCCTGCCCCGGGCGGAGTATTTGAACCGGCGAACCCATCAAATTTGAAGTACTTCACGCCGTGATGACGGAGCAAATTAATGCAGGCAGCGCGGTGGCGCGCGTAGTAACGGGGTCCTGCAAGTGAAAGGCCACCTTCAAATCTCGAAGTCTTCTGCTGATTTGTTTCCATGCCCAGTTTCCGCCCACCCGTAACGCGAGCTGGACGACACGGATAGCCTCCCCAGGGTGAGAACCAAATGCCAAGATTCGCCTCGTACTTCTTCGCATTTCCAATGAGCGACCGAAAGCCATTTGGGAAACCATTATGAAATTGCCATACCAGGTCTTCCTCATCCCATTCATAATCGTGTACGAAAGCATCGAGACGCGCGCCTCGTTTTAGAACCAGCTCTGTTCCAACGCTCTCAATAATTTCTCGCCACCTCCGCTCCTGTGAAGAACGGAACTCCGCCGCCAGTTTGTCGTTTTCGTTTCCAACTGCCGCACGACGAGGATCACCCTTGAAATTGTAGTAAACGAGTCCAATATCCTCACCATTGTTGTGATGCAGATAGGGCGCATACGGACGTGCGCGTTCGCGTTCCAAGTAGTGCGCAAAGCCTCGGCGCCGTTGCCCTGCCGGAAAGACACCTACCACCGAACCAAGCGTGAGGGCATCCGTAGGTGACACAGCGTTGTTGTAGGGGTAGGAGCAGCGCAATGCGTCGTCGCCGGTCACCTCGCTACGGGAAGCGGGATGCTCGAGCCCAAAAAACATCGCATCGGATACAACGGGTGAGCCCTCAACGCGCCCTGCGACCATTACGCGCCCAACGCGCAAATCCAACAACACCACATCAACCACTTCGACAAACTCCTGCTGCGTGCGAAAGGTAACCTCCTGGCGAATGTAGTTCGCGCCATCCCGCAATACCGCACGCCACATCGCCTGCAGGTCCGGGTCGGAGGAAACAAGTCGGGCGGAGAGTTCCCATCCATCAAAGCGGTCGCCCAAGCGACTAGCCGCTGGGTTCGCCTGCAGTCGCTTTAGCTCCGGGCGGGCGGCCAATTTCATTTCCGACGCCCGTAACGTACGCACACGCGGATCTGGAGTCTGCCCTATAGTTACGCTGAAACACTCCTGTTCTTTCATGGACAGGGACTGCGAGTTGAGTTTGCACGTAATCGCCACGGGGCGAAGGTGGCCATCGCCAAACTCCCACGCCATGGAGATCGATTCGTTCTCCATTGTCGCTCTCTGCGGCGAGACTACCGCCTTTGCCAGACCCACCGGCAAACCGGGGTAGTCAATCGCCAGTCCGAGTGGTACCAACCCGAAAAAGACGACCACAACGACCCACGACCTGAAATTTGTAAGTTGCATGAACTCTATTATTCGATGCCTGAGGACTAGAATGTCCCCTTGATGCCCATGGTATATTGTGCGCCGTAATTCCGGACGTTACGCAACGCGGCATAGTCGGGAGTGAGTGAACCCTTCGCTAGTGTCCGATACCAAACGTTAAACACGTTTCGGGCATTGGCGAAGAAGCTAAGCCGGCGGGTGAACTGATACTCGGCATTTAGATCGAGTAGCGTTCTCGCACCTTCTACGGTGAAGGCATCGACCGTGCCTAACCCAGCGACCGGAGCCATCTGGGCTTCACCGCGGTACTGCCATTTCGCCATCACCGTAATCGGCTTTTTCGAAAAGGTTACGCCCCAATTCAGGATTTCGGGAGTAAATCCCTGCCAATCCAAGGCTGCTCCCCCATCCAAGTCCAATTTGGTGCCGTTGGCAAAAACCTGGAAGTGATTACCCCACCTGCCGAGTCCCCTCAAGGACTGGGAGACATTAAATTCGATACCGGAGACGGTCGCATCACCGGCATTGAACTTCGTGTTAAGAATCCAGCCGACATATCGTGCATCTAAGCCCAAGGTGGCGATATCTTCCGCCGTGGCAATCCGAGAGGCTGCGCCAAAAAAGCCCTTAATTTTCTTTGTAAAGACTCCCGCACTAAACACACCTCCGTTTTGGGTATAATACTCAATCGACAAATCATAGTTGTCCGCAGTCCAAGGCTTTAGCCCTGTATTGCGGATATTTATAGTGCCCCTGACTTGATTCGGGTTTGGATTGTTTGACAAATCAATATCGTTCTCCGAGACTGTCGAGTTGGGTATAATCTCTGTGAAATTTGGCCGCCCATATGTTTGCGCCCAGGCAAATCGAACCACCAGGTTTTCGGCCGCATTTAAGTTCAGATGCAGGCTGGGATATGAGCCATCGTAGCTCTTGACGGCGCGATACCCCCGCTCCGTACGCGGCGGGCGGAGTTCCTCCATCGATCAAGGCGCACCAGCTTCCGGGTTTCTAATCCGAACCCCGGCGGGAGTACGCGCAAACGAACCATCGAGATTGCGCACAAAGACCGCCGCTGAATCCACCAGCGGCCCAAGGCCATCGTCTTCAGTCTTCTCATACCGCACGCCGGTGATAACCTTTAGCCGGTTGTTGAACAGTCGGAGATCGGTCTGCGCAAAGGCCGCCGAGACCTTCTCATTGATGTACTCGGAGGTGGCAATGCGACTGGTCTCATTGGCCACAAGTTGCCCTGGAGTCATCGTGAACAGGCTGCGGTCGTTTTCCCATGCCGCAAAAGCACGGCGAGGGGAGACCCATGGAACATTGCTGAAGCCAAACGGTGAATCAGTCTTGTACACCTGTGCAGCGTACGGAATTGCGGAAGTGCTGCCATTCGGCCCAGCATAGTTGTACACGATGGAAGGTTGACGGGTATCACGAGTCTGCTCGCGGGCAGAGCCGCCGATCTGCAGTGCCACCGGAAAGGGCGCAAGGCGCAGCTCTCGTCGAACACTGAGATCGGCGGATTTGATTTTATCGCTCATGTCCTTGAGTGCATCGGATGCGTTGATGAGTTGATAGCTGTTCAGGTTATATATATCAATTTCCTGATTGTTGTTGTCGAAAGCTTGAATGCGGGGTGCGTGCCACCCGTTAATTCCGGTGAACGTAACGCGGGCCGCGTCCCGCAAACTAACTCCAAGACTGCGGAAGTGACCGTACTTTCCGTACCGAAAGGTGGTTTTTGAGACCGAATTGCTTAATCCTGCTTCTACCCGCCAATCTCCATTATCAAAACGGTACCGAAGATTTTGGCTCAGGAGCGGACCTGCGTAGTGGTGATGTCCGTTGGACATTGAGACCGCACCGCGTCCAGTTGCACCGACAGTGGTTGTGGGGGAATAGCTCAGACTGGTGCCACCAGCCACACTGGGTGTACCAACGGTTCCTGCCGTGGCGGTGAGCGTATTATTTGCGTTGTCATCGCGATGGTAGTTGAATTGGAGGCCAAGCGATAGGACCGAATTGTCAGTCACCCGCCAATCAGCCTTGATTCCCGAATCGAAGCGCCCGACTCGTTTTGGCGCGTCAATTAAAGAATAGGTCTGCAGGTAGGGTGTTGCTGGCGTCGCGTTCGTAGAGGTACCGACCACATTCCATACTGTCTGTGAATAGTCCTGAGGCATATAGAGGACATTGGTCGAAGCGGTGATGACAAAGCCAAAGCGCTTGTTCACCGGCTTCGAATAGGTTAGGTCAAAGCCCGGGATTGCCTTGTAATTGTACTCTTCGTACGGGAACGGCGTCGTTCTCAGCGTAAAATCATCGGAGTTGAGGGTCAAATAACCGCGGTAATTCAGTTCCGCCCGGCTGCGTTCGAATGCGCTCTTGCTGATCAAGTTGATCGAACCAGCGAGCGAATCCGCTGGCGTGGACGGCAGAGGAACCTTGGTGAGCTCGATGCGCGACATGGTATTGATCGACACTTGGGTAAACTGAAACGTTCGCGAATTATTATAGGCGGTATTCGCCGGTGGCGCACCGTCGATCGTGACTCCAGTTAGGTTGTCCGCAAGGCCACGCACCGAGATGCTATTCGCATTCGCATCGCCATAGTTTACAACCACGCCAGGCATGTGCTTCATAAACTCGGCTATGTTGCCTTCGGTCACATCGCCATGCGTGTCGGAAGAAAGTACGTTCTTGATATTGCCAGCGTAGCGTTGCTCATTGACCGCCAACGCTTGGCCCGCCATCTCACGGGTAGCGGCGACGACGAACGAATCGAGCTTCACCACGCCTCCTTTGCTTCCATACTGAACGGCGTTTGTCAGTATGATGTCCTTTTCGTTGATGGCCCCTGGATTTATGACAGTCGTGGCCCGCTGAGTGTCCAGGCCCGTATAGTAAAATTCGAGTTCCACCGGCCCACTTGGCAGGTTGTTGAGGCGATACGTTCCAAATTGGTCGGTGGACGTCTCCACGAGGGTTCCCATTACTTTGACGCGGACTTCGTTCAGGAACTTGCCGGTCACCTCGTTTTGGACCCGCCCGGTCACCGCGCCCGTTTGGAGTCCGGCCTCGGAAGTTCTAGCAGCTGATGTGGCGGAATTAGTTTGAGCTAAACTGACAATCACCGAGCCCAGCGCAGCGGTCCACAATGCCAACAAACGGAGGTATCTTGATGAATTCATGATTTCGGGGGGGTATGCTATTTCCGGGGACCTTCGGCCAAAAACAAACCTAGGTTTGTGCTCAAGCCGCAGGCTAACGTAGGGGAGAGAAAGTCAGAGATAGTTAGTTTGGCAAGTAAATAAACGTTCACTTTTGTCAGCTGTGAAAGGCTCCGGAGCACCGTCCGCAACGGACGCGCAGGTGGAAGCAGGACCCCATCCGCAGAAATGGCCGCATGCTGGGAACATAAAGGCTTATACCCACGTCCCCTAGCTAATAGACGTTACAACGGAGAGGGACGCTGGTGCAGTGCAGTGAGCGATGGCCCGGAAATTTCCGCCCTTGGAGAAGCGTTGGTAAAGCAGATCGAGACGGCTTGGGCCGAGCCCCAGCCGGAATGGGCGCGCCAGCGCCTTCGGGTCGTGCGACTGATTGCGAAGCACGAACTGACAGCGGCAGAGATCATGCGGGTGGCGGACGAGAGCCGGCAGACGGTCTTCACTTCCCGGGCACCGTGATCGCGGAGGGCGTGCCGGGCTTGTACAGCCAGCTTGGAAAGGGGCGCGCCACCCGTGTCAACGCCCGCCAGCCATTGATCCACTTTCGCCCGTTTAGAAGTGATCCACCCCCGCACGAGCAAAGTGAGGCGTTATTTGGATTTGGTGCGCAGGGATCCTTTGGGTGAATCAGGCAAGATCTTGCGCCGGCTGGGCGGCAAGCTGAAGGTGCCGCGCAAGAGTCACGCTAAGAGGGAGCGGCCAAGGCCGCCAAGTTCAAGGCGGAACTGCCGGCACGGCTGACCGAAGTGGTGGGGCCCCAAGCCCGACCAGCCGGTGCGACTGTGAGTCGCTCGACGAACATCGCTACGGACTGTTGCCCGACCTCAACCTAACTTTGAAGCCACAATCGCCGTCGACCGCCGAGACTTCCCCTCGCCGGCTCGTGGCACCGCCGCGAGGGGC
>Ga0114977_10003390_pt1 | contig 10250 bp, 5 predicted proteins | sample S_130805_MF_Meta_FD_87026 | JGI IMG/M metagenome (GOLD analysis project Ga0114977, IMG submission 87026) | Freshwater microbial communities from Lake Simoncouche, Canada to study carbon cycling - S_130805_MF_MetaG | ecosystem: Environmental > Aquatic > Freshwater > Lake | place: Lake...
AAGCTATTGTAGTTGAATTTGCATCTCCAAGTCTCCACACATAAGCTATTTTTTTAGAATTTAATACGTACTCGACAACTAAACCATTTATTTGCGCTGCTATAGTACTAAAAGTGGATTCTGTTTTAGCGTAATCATAAATTTGATTATTAAATATTTCTACTACATTTGTTACAGTATTATAAGGAGCATCCGAATAATCAAAAGAAGGTATTAAATAATCATATCTTTCATTGATATCAAAAATTCTTGATGTGTCGCTAACAAAATTTCTAGCTACTATATTCAAATCTGGATTTGCTAAAATATTAGTAGGCACAATTTCTGTACTATTAGTTTGATCGTTAGAAAATAAAACAGAAGGAGATAGATTATCATTTTTTTCAACAAAACCAAATTTACTTATTTCATATTCCGCACCAGCTATTTCGAATTCTGTTTGAGTTCTTTCTTTAATAGATACCACTCTATAGTTCTTAGAATATGCTAGGTCGCTTTGATATTTTGAATCGTAAACCCATAAAGTAGAAGCTCCAATAGTTTGCATTACAGATAATTCTTCATCAGTTAATCCTGATGTTTTTAAAACCACTTTAGTTCTAAAGTTTCCATCTAAACCTACTGATTCAACTTTAAATTTATAAATATAAGTAGAAGACAACTCATCTATTCTGGCGTCAGAAATTCCAGTTAATTGTTTTTCTGATTCTTTATTCAAAACCGATGGAGAAATAGAAGATATTGGAACTATAAATGCTATAACATCATTAACTCCAATAAAATCATACCTATCATCCAAAACTACTTCTGCTTCATTTAAAGAAATGACTCGCCCACCTTTTCTTCCACTCACCTTGATTTCATCAGTTACGGATACGACATTTCCCGGCAATAATAAAAGAGCTTCTGGACCAGCAGTAAAACTCACCAATTCCTGCTCTACTTGATTAGTGACTAAAAACCATTGACCTATTCTTTTTGCTTGGGATTTAGACGTTACACCAAAACCTATAATTTCTTTTTCTATGTATCCATATCTTCTTATGTTAATCTGATCTTCGACATATACTGTTTGATCTTTAAAATTATTATTTTCATCAGAATATGTTATTTTTGCAACCGTGTAACGAGTATCTTTTGACGAACTAGCGTATTGAAAAACTCCATCTTTTACATTTGAATTGTTAAAAAAGTAAGATGGAGATTTTGGACGATCATTATCAAAATTAACGAAATTATTAGACCAATAGACAAGACCTTTAAAAACAGAAGCGACATTGTTTAATAAATTAATAACATCTGTTTCACTACTTAAAGATATGTTTGCTCTAAATCTTGGCTCCAATAATGGTAAAAAACCTTTAAATTGTGACGAGGCTTTTCCTGTATTCGTTGTATGAGTTCTTAACTCTTCATCTGAAAAGCAAGATTGTGTTTTAATAAAGGATATAAATGCGGTTAGTCGCTGATCAGTATCACTTCCAACTGTAGCAGAAGAAGTCACGTTGGCTGGAGAAGAAACAGCGGTTATTAAAGCGTTTAAAGATGCGCTATATCTATTTTTTTGGTCTGTTTTTGTTTTTAAGTAATCTTTTACAGAAGGAAATAAACTACAGATTTTATGAATACCAAATTCATTAACTAACTGTATAGTTGCTTGAGTCCCAGAAATCCTTGTTACAGAAACCACAATTTTTTTAAAACTTTTAATATCAGTTTCAATTAAATTAGCGCTATTATTTCCAAATTTAAATTTAGTAAGAAAACTTAAATTAACAAGATCTATTTTAGAACCGATTGGAAAATAAACAGTAAAATCTACATCAGTATCAGATTTAACATCTATAGAGTTTCTGTAAATCTTTTCAATCAACACAGGCTGAAATTTAGAAACATTTTCAGTTGAAACTAATTCGTCGCAATATTTTGCAATCTTATACAAACTCCATTTATCAGCCAAACTTTCTTGAAACGAGAATTTACCCAATCCATATCTATAATTAGTGATTAAATCATATAATATCCATGCTGGATTATCTGTCCATCTTAACACAGAATCAAATTCACCACTCCAAAATCCGTCGTAAGTTTTAGATTCAGCGTCGTAATTTTCTGGGACTTTGATTTTTAATAATTTAAAATCAAATTGTCTATTTGGAGGTTGAGTAAATCCTCTAGCATCAAAAACATTTAAAAAATAACAAGTATTGGGATATCTAAATTTTAAAGATGTTATTTCTGTAATCGAAGAAGTTCCTATAGATCTTGCCGCCTTGCTATTTGTAGGATCGCTTCTTTGATTTAAATTAAAAACCTTTATATAAGGGCCAAGACTAAAATCAAAATCTGAAACATCAAAAAATAAATCAAATGCATAAGGACTAGTCGCTATACCTGCAACGCGATGGGCTATATAACAAGCATAATCATCTCTTAATTTATATCCAATTTTAATTCCAAAAACAGCAGAATTTCCATTAGTGTTTCCTTTTTTATCGACAGTGTATAAAGACGAAACCTTTAAGCTTAAAATTAAAAAATCAGTATTAACATCTTTAATTTCATGGTACGCTCCAAAAGAAGTTTGAAAGTTAAAATCATTAAAAACACCGATATTAAAACCCGCTTCTGATGGTGACTTTCCTCCTATTATTTTCATTGCTGACTCATGAGAACTTGTGGACGTAAAGGTCACTGGACTAGCGTCTGCACCAAGACCATAAAGAGTTTTATCTAATCCGTAAGAAACCCCAGCATTAGAAAAAGAAAAATTATTCCAAAAACCATTTCCACCAACAGAAATAGCGGATTGAAATTCTGTTCCCGCCCTAGAAAACACCTGAAGTCGATTATAATTATATGTATTTGTTAAATTATTTAATATTGAATATTCGTTTAAATATATGCCTTTGAATATTTCATTATTGTTCTGCCCATCATCAAATAAAACAAGTTCATTTCCATCTGGATCTACTAAACCAGCTAACGGCCCTTCCCCAATAACATCTTGAACATAGTATTTAGTGGTTGATTCTAAAATACTGCTGGCAGATACAAATGGAGCAAAAGAACTCTTTTGTTGTAAAAAAGCTCTTAATTGATTACCAAATTGTGGTATTGACGAATCAGAATTTTGTTTCATATGAGTGAAGAATAATTACCAACACCGACTTCTGTTTTTACAGTATTATTAATAGCATGTGCATAAGAAGAATCGAAATTAAATGAAACAGCGTTTATAACACTAGTTCCAACTTTTAAACGCCCATACCCTAATTGAATCGGTGTATTTCTTGCCGCAACATTATCTCTACCAGTAAATATAAAAGAAGATGTTTTAATTTGTTTTGGATCTCCTGGCTTCATTAAATAGGTTATTAAATAACTTATTCCAACCATTACAGCCACAAACAAAATAAATTTTAACACCGATAATAAAGTTAATTTTACTAAATAACCTACTACTGCTGGAAAAACAAGAAAATTAAAACCAGAACAAATAAAAATCTCAATAACAGAGGCTGATTTAACATAAAAATCTAAATCAATTTCCATATCATGATAAAAAACTCCATCAATCACTAAAGCTAATCCATATTGTTGTTTTAAAAGGCTATTCATTTTAAACGAATAATCTATTGCGTTGCTAGCCATGCACTTAAAAATATCTTTAATGCTATTAGCTTTCACAACAAAAGAATCACAAAACATCTTTTTTAAAAGACCATGTAATATAATTTTTTTCATCATATATAAGCGTTAGCAAGACCAACGGTAGCGGTAGAGGTTATTAAAGTTGTTTTTGTTTGATTGCTATTTGCAAAAGCTAAATCAAAATTTAAAGTAAGACTACTGATAACATGACTTCCTATTCTTAATCTACCATAAGACACTGGAACAGGAGTATTTCTATTGGTAACATTGTCTTTAGAAGAAAAAATAAAAGAAGAAGTTTTAACTTGTTTAGGGTCTTTAGGACTTAACAGCTTGTTCACTAAAAAACTAATTCCAAATGATATAACAGACATTATTATAGTATTTACAATAAACACGCCTATTTTACCAGCAATTGTTGTAGCTGTAATACTAGTAAACAAGATAGTTGAAGACGCAAAAGCCGCCAAAGAAATTACTGGAACCAATTCTATAATTCTAGCGTTTCTAATTTTTTCATTTAAAACAGTTCCATTGTCTACTATAGAACCATCGACAATAATCAAAAGACCATCAAATTTTGTTTTTAAATTATTAATTTTTACTCCAAAATTATCAAAATTAGCCGAAATGCAAGAAATAAGCTCTTCGAAAGAATCAACTTTCGCTCGAAAGAAAGGACAAGCTATCTTTTTCAAGAGGCCATGTAAAATAACTTGTTTCATTTTTAATATTTACACTTAAAAAACGATTCCAATTTAAGCTATATATTATAATAGGAATATTGAAATTTTTAATAAAAAAAATATCTTCTTCTGAAGGAGTCAATAAATGCAAATGACTATGAAAAGAAAAAAAAATAGGTTTTCTTATTAAAGACATAAAAAAATCATTCGGAGGCATGAATCTGTGACAACTCGGATTTACAGCTTTATATTTATAAACATTAAAATCAAAATCAACTAAACCACCCGATTCAAAAGGATAGTTGGATAATAAAAAATTTTTTATTTCTTCTATTGCTTTATCAAGTTTGATAATTGAACGGTCTTGTTCCTGGGAATCCGCCAAAAGGTAATCCATCTTTATGTCCTTTCCATCTTAAAGAGCAGCCTTTAATATTTTTTGAACAAGCGTCTTTTATCCAAAATTCTTTTTTTAATTTCGGATTATTATTTGTATTATTTCCTTTTATGCAAACAAAAACAGAAACTGATATATTGTCTTCTGAAAATTGAAATTTATTTCCAAAAAAATCATAATTAACAGAGTCACAAAATGTCACAAACTCACCAGCAGTATAAGTTGTAAGTTTATCCCAAAATCCTTTGTAAGCAGCACTCGCCATTGCCAAATTATACCCTTTAGCAGAATAAAACTCTTTATCATTTTCATCTGCAAATGGGATTCCAATATTTGGAATATTTGTTCCGAAAATAGCATCTGCCGTCTTAGTGATAACGTTGTTATTACTATTTGTATATGTGATCGATTGCTTTTCTCCAGATTCGTTCACCCAAGGTAACTTACCGTAGTTGCACCCACAACCTCTATAAGACCAAGAACATAAATTATCTGAGATCTTTCTGTTAGGCAAAGATTGATTTTCAAAATCTAAAGGACTAGACAATTCAAATTCAATAATATATTTGTTTTCCGAAACCTTACGATTTATAATATAATTTTCTTCAAAAAATGTTTGACCATATCCATTTGTAGCATTTCTTTTAGATCTGTATCCAAAAAATGGATTTTTACCATCTGAAAAATTTACGTCGTCTAGATTTTTAACAAATATTTTTAAGCGTTTTATTCTTGAATTCACTAAATCGTTTTTATTTTTAATGATATTAGTTACGACTCCATTAATATTCGCCATTCTAATTGATGGGCGACTTTGTTTTCCATCCGAAGAAAATTCAAAACCTCCGTATTCAATTGGGGCTGGAGTATAAGGATTTCCTTTATAAATTAAAAAAGAATTGAAATTTTTACCAGCATGAAATCTTAGGATTCCTGTTGATTCGCTAATATAAATCTCAAAAAGATCCACAAAAGAATCAGGATCTAAATCTATTAATGATTGCGTAGAGATTAAATCGGCCATATTATGTAGAAGTTTTCTTTATTTTGCCAAGAATATTTATTTTATCTGTTGTAGAATAATACATATCAGACGTTTGAAATTCAACAGGTGATGAAAAATTAGTTTTTTGAGAATATTTTTTAGATAAACCTGTTAAAACTTTGGGAATGTCAGAAGATCTCAAGTCTGTATATATTAACACTTCGTATATTCTATTTGAATAATAAGAGCTTTTAACTACACCTAAACCCGAACCTATATTTGTAACAGGGGTTCCAATTATTAGTTTCATTGTTTTTCCATAATATGACAATGGCCCCAGTATGTCTTTAGTAATTTGTTTATTAGAAACAAAAGAAGAAACCGCATTTCCACAGCTATAAGTTGACGCAGCTTGCGATGTGTTATCATTTGATTGAGAAAGTTTTGTTTCGACACCATGATAAAAAATATTAAATTTAGATTTATTTTTTATTTGATTTTTAACCAAGTCTGTTCCATATTGATCTTGCATATATTTTCTGTTCCCAATTCTTGGAAAAGAATAGTTTACCTCTATGTCTATTGCTTTGTCATCTTTATTAAATAATTTTTTATCATAAGAGAAAGATAAAGAATTAGACAGTTCTTTGTGATTTGTAGTGACTTTTTTTTCAACTCTAAATTGAAACCCATTGTATTCATCCGAATATGTGCCATTGTATCCTTCTGTAGGTGACGGAACAACATCGTTGTTCACAGAAACTGATAATTTATTCGAATATTGAATATCTGTTGAAATTGAAACGCTAGACCCCAAAGGAAATGACACAGAGTTTGTTCTAGGAAAATTACCAGATTCTGTAATTTTAAAAGTATATACATTGGTACTAGCATTTTTTGCAGTTATTTGTGCTTTAGCATTATAATATCCACTAGGATGTTCTATACTAATAAAATCATTTACACTAAAAAGAGTATCATAAAAACCACCAGTCACTGCCGCTATACCATTTTTATTATTTGGGAAATTTATAATTCCTGTATTATAAGTGGCGTATCCACTAACCAAATCAGTTTGCGCTACATAAAATACAAAAATACTACTATCAACAGCGCTACCAAAATTAATAGATTTTTCTAAATAAAAAGGTTTTTGAATATCAGCAGCGTTACGCAATTCTAAATAATATTTATTTAAATTCAGTTCAGTATCTAATACTGGGTAAAACCAATCCGCCGTAAAATTAGTTTTTAATATAAAATCTCCAACGTAATCTCCATTCCCCAATTGATTAGAAGAGCTGACTCCCCCTGTATATAAATAAGAAAAAGGCAAAATCTGAGAAGGAGTATAAATATTTAAATTATTATATGGATCATATTCTCCAAGAGTAAAATCACATTGATTAGAAGCGTCAGTTTTAAAGTTAATCGCATACCCACAATCGTTTTCTGATTTTATTTCTGTTGTGCTGCATTTATTTATACCGGCTTCATTAAAATCATAAGATTGTTGTAAATCTGCGTTCGCTAAAACAACTTTTGGTTTATAACTTTTTTCTCCAAAAGCCCCTCCTTGACCGCCTTGCAATAATATTAAAGAAGAAAGGTCTGGATAATTTTGTTTATCATTTTTTTCTTGTTGAGTAATGCTTGGCAAAACATCTTTTTCCACGACTAGGTTTTGAGAATCTATAAATGGCATATTAATAAAATTTTATTTTACCGAGTATAAAGAACTTTGAACTTTTAAAATATTATATAAATTATACGGATTAGCAGCTTTATCTAGTTCTGAATTTTCGGTATAAGTTAAATTAGCTTTAGAATATCCTGAGCCAAATGAAGCTGCTGGGCTTCCATAAACTAAACCTGAAGGAGTAATCGCTGGATCAAAAAAGTCATAAAATATAGAAGCTCCTACAGAAGAAGTTGTATTTTTATTAATAGATACGATTTGGTTATTGAAAAAACCAAATATAGTATCAACTCGACTTTTATCATAGGTCGTTTTTGTAGAAGGATCAAATATTCCAGAAGCACACAAGCCAGCTTGTTTAAAAGAATCTTTTAAAGCATCAAATTTATTATCTTTTACGTTGACAACGTCTCTCAACGTTATATTATCTCCCGCTCCTGCACCAGCTATAATAAATGATGTATTGTCTAAATTTAAATTTAATTTTCCGCTACAATTAACAAAAACAGCATTTTTTCCTGTTTTTACAGGATCGGAATCTATTGCTAATCTGCTTGTGCTTCCGCCTTTTGCGTGAATAGATGAATTATTATAAAGATTTATTGTTAATCCACTTGCCATGGCAGAATAATCTCCAGTTATAATACAAGCGCCAGTTGAGTAAATATCATAGTCATCAAAGATAGAATCAGCACCAATAAAAACATTGCTAAAATTTAAAACAATACCAGAATATAAATTAAACTTATCTTGATAACTACAGTTATCTTTAATATATTCGTACACATTTAAATAGTCAAAATTTTGATTATTAATTGTTCTAGTTTCTATGGTCTTTGTCGCTCTTAGATTCGGAGGTAGAGATCCTATCTTATTTAGAACGCCAGTTGTTAAACCACTAAATACTGCTTCGTATCCAGAAACAGCTTTAGATGCGGGCCAAGAATCTAATTGAGTCACTCCGCTCGCAAAAACCGCTTGACCTGTTACGTTAGTGTATGTATTATTCATTCCACTAATCGTAACATAATAATCAGTATTAAAACTTAAATCAGTAAACAACATTTGATATGTTGTGACCCCCGGCGTTCCTATATCATATAAATAGTTTGAAGAATTTAACTTAACAGGTACATTTTTTCCTGTAACAGAACCTGGAGAAAAACCGCTATTAGTGGATATTCTTCCAGAAAAACCTGTAAAGAAATATCCAGATTTTGGAAGCGTCCATCTTGTTAATAATGCTAATTTATTTTCATATAATACTGTAGAAGCTAAACAATTTTGCACTCCAGATAAAAAATTATAAGGAGCAGGAGATCCGTCAGCAGCGCTGTATCCTGTATAATATATCTTAAAAACTTCTCCTAATGCGCCAAAATTATCTTGAGACTGATCAACATTAAAAAACCCTTCAATTTGCGACGAGCTAGTGAGATTAGACGGTAATCTATATATAATGTTAAAATAGCCAGTACCACCAGCTTTTACGTCTATTGTCCTATCTTGATTAGGATCATGGAAAAAAGAATTAATATCTGAAACATTTGAAGGTACATTATCTAATATAGTATAAGAAACTGGATATCTTTTTCCGCTATTAAATATTCCATATTCACGATTAGTTTGAAACCCTCTTGGTAAGAAACTAAAATCCCAACCAGTTGGTCGCAAATGAGTTTTAAAATCAAAAATACTATCAAAAGAAAACTTCGACTCAATAAGTCTAGCATTTATAGAATTATTATCTAAGAAATTATAAGTGTGACTCCATTCTGGACAATAAAAAGATCTTGTTCCAGTAAAGAAAGTATGCATATCATAATCAAAAACATCAACACCATTATGATTTTCTAAGAATTGCAAAATTGATTTTGCTTGTTTATCGGATCTATTATTGAAAGTTAAAGAAAAATCAAAAGAGTTTGGATTGATTCCGTCATTTTGATATAGATAAAAATCACCTAAATTATTCTTATAAGCAGAATCATCAAAAGAAAGCTGCTGCGCCATATCTGGTTGAAAATAAAACTTTTGAGTCCAAACTTCATTTGCACCTAATGGGCTGATGTTTTTAACAGGCTCGTCTCCACTAAAATAATAAAATCCATCTCTAGAAGATTGATTGTTCAAAAACACATAATCGTCTTTAGAGTATTCTTTATTTTTATCGTAGTCATCATTTGCGTAAGGGATTAATTTTTCTTTCCATTGCATTATCGAAACAAATGGAGATTCAAGATTCAAAGACACTGAATTTAAATCAACCGTTTCAAAATTATTATCAATGCTTTTTAAATAAAATGGCCTGACTTTAGAATGTGGCGGAAACAAAGCCATCTGAATTGGCAACAAACCTTGACCATCAGATTGCGCTGGTTTTGTGTATGAAGCTTGATAAAAATGATTTATGGCTTTTGCTTCATTATCAGTTATGTTATTAAACTGAAGTTTAGCGTCTACTTGAACAACGTTTTCGCTTTTTCCAAGGATTACTGTATAATTGTCTTGGAATTTATTTTGATAAAAATTGGCTTTAAAATTTACTGTTGATCCATAAGTTGGAACAAAGAAAAATTGATCAGTCCAATAATACCCACCATTATTACCATCTGGGCGATTAAAGAAAAAGTTTTCTCCAGATGGTAAATTAGTTTTGCAATAAAAATATCCAGTAACCAATGGGTTTACTACTACTCTGTTGTTGCCCTTGTCATCAACGTATGTTCCAGGATTTATTCCTGTATAATACACAACATCAAATTCATTGAAAGTCACTCCCGTTTGGTAGAACGGAATGTTGGGCATTAATATTCTATAATCGTTAAT